>Ga0123355_10009872_pt1 | contig 14565 bp, 12 predicted proteins | sample TergutEmb28metaG_3_FD_89872 | JGI IMG/M metagenome (GOLD analysis project Ga0123355, IMG submission 89872) | Embiratermes neotenicus P1 segment gut microbial communities from Petit-Saut dam, French Guiana - Emb289 P1 | ecosystem: Host-associated > Arthropoda: Insects > Digestive system > Gut ...
CAGAACTCAACGGCAGATTCCTTGAACTCACTCGTGTAACTTTTTCTTCGTTTCCTCATGATTTACTCTCCTTAGGTTTATCATGAGCTTAACTTTGTGTCCACTCAAACGGGGGAAGTTCACATTTAACTATCTCTGTGGTATTTTCTGCACTCACCCTTACTCGATGGTGCGAGTAAAAATCCTAAAAAACGCCATAAACGAAAAAATCCCAACCCGCGCAGTATATACTACATATGAGGTATTGTCCACAATGAACGTTAAACGGTATACAGCGTTTCTCTCCCAGTCAGAAAAATTTGCAATAAACAACTCCTCAATGAAAAAAAGCTTTTCTGTTTCTTCCCTTGGCCTCTCTGCACCAAAACCAAATACCCACTCGGTGTATTGAAAATTATTCCTGCTATTTATTTCCCGCATATCTCTGTCCACAACTTCGTCGTATTCCACCCATCCATCAAATCTTCTGGTTTCAAAAATTACACTAGGATCGACATTTTCCGCAACTACCGTAATGGTTACATCTTGCGGGTACAAAGAACCGGAAAGAACCCTTTCCCATGTTCCGTTTGAATTAATGGTTTCAGCAGGGGAACTATTTTCCGGCCCTTCAACTGCTTGAACTCGCGCAGCCCCCCTTGTGCATGAAGCCAGCGCAAATAACGCACATAAGGCGACAAAACAAATAAACCTAATCCTTCTCATAAGCAATGCCTCCGTATAACATTCGTCCCCACGCAAATATTCTTGTTTGTAACGCTCTGTCTGCGTACATTAACTATCCCTGTGGCATTTTCTGCACCCACCCTTACTCGATAATGCGAGTAAAAATCCTAAAAAACGCCATGAGTGAAAAAGGAGGGGCAAAAGCAGTGTATACCATATATGAAGTATTGCCTTCCCTAAACGCTAAACGGTATACCGAGTTTTCCCCCCAGTCAGAAAAATTTGCTTCAAACAAATCTCGAAGGGAAGAAAACGCTTCCCATTCCGCCTGTGATCGGCTCCAAGTCCTATTAGCTAATATTTCAGTGTATTGGGCGCCGCTTCTGTTATTTACCTCCAGTATATCCCTCTCAACAATTCTGTGGTACCCCTCCCTTCTTCCTGAACCCCAAATGCTAGCGTTTTCCGCAACAACAGTAATGGTTACCTCTTGCGGATGCAGAGAACCGGAAAGAACCCTTTCCCATGCTTCGTTTGAACTACTGGTTTCAGCAAGCAAACCACTTTCCGGGCTTTCTATTTGAACAGGAATGTCCCCTTCAATTGCTTGAACTCCCGCATCCGTGCGGGTAAAAATCCTAAAAAACCTTATAAATGAAAATGGATGGACTACCGTAGTATATACCATGTACGAGGCATTGCCTTCCCTAAACGCTAAGCGATATACGGCATCTTCTTCCCAGTCAGCAAAAACTGCGCCAAACAAATTTTCAAGGGAAAAAAGCGCTTCCTCTTCCGCCTGTGATCGGCCCCCAGTCCTATTCGTTAATATTTCGGTGTATTGGACGCCGGTTATGCTGTTTACCTCCAGTATATCCCTCTCAACAATTCTGTGGTACCCTTCCCAATCTCCCGATCCCCGAAGATTAACGTTTGCCGCAACAACAGTAAAAGTTACCTCTTGCGGGTACAAAGAACCGGAAAGAACCCTTTCCCATGCTTCGTTTGAATCATGGGTTTCAGCAGGGGAACCATTTCCCGGGCTTTCAGTTGTCTGAACTCCCGTAGCCCCCCTTGTGCATGAAGCCAGCGCAAATAACGCGCATAAGGCGACAAAACAAATAAACCTAATCTTTTCCATGCTTAATCTCTCCCCTTATTAGTGTAGCATAGATTTCTGATACTTTGAATTGCAACCCCCCGCCCGCGCCGCGCGCGAGCCCTTCCAACAACCGCCCTTCTTCTCTATACTATACCCGTGGACACTTCCCGTAAGCTTACCGTTTCAGAACTCACCGAACTTATCCGCCGCGCGCTGGAAGGGGGCTTTCCCCAAGTGGTGGTGGAAGGAGAGCTGTCCAATTACCGGCCTTCCAGCACCGGGCATCTTTACTTTACCCTGAAGGACTCGTCCGCCTCCATTCAGGCGATTATGTTCAAAAACCGTTCCAAGGCCCTTGCCTTCGAGCCCAAGGACGGGATGCTGCTAAAGGTGCGGGGCAGCCTTTCGGTGTACGCCCAGCGGGGCACGTATTCCATCGTGGTAGAGGAAATGGAGCGGGCCGGCGAAGGCGACATTCTTGCCACGCTAGAGGAGCGTAAGCGCAGGCTTGCCGCCGAGGGGCTGTTTGCCCAAGAGCGCAAGCGGCCCATCCCCCGCTTCCCCGAAACAGTCGCCGTAATAAGTTCCCCCACGGGGGCGGCGCTGCGGGACATACTGAACATCTTAAAGCGCCGGGCCAGGGGCATCCGGGTCGTCATTCTCCCCGCGCCGGTTCAGGGGGCCGAAGCCGCCCCCGCCATTGCCCGCCGCATCGAGCAGGCTAACCAGTGGCGCGTCGCCGACGTGCTTATCGTGGGCAGGGGCGGCGGCTCCTTGGAAGACCTCCTGCCCTTTTCGGAGGAAGTTGTGGTGCGGGCGGTTGCCTCGTCGCAAATCCCCGTCGTCAGCGCCGTGGGCCACGAGATAGACTGGGCGCTCTCCGATTACGCCGCCGATCTCCGGGCCCCCACGCCGTCAGCGGCGGCGGAACTGGTAAGCTGTAACAGGGAAGAAACCCTGCAAACCGTCCGGGCTCTGGGGGGCGAGCTTCTTTCTTCCATAAAGGGGCGGATCGAGCGGGTGCGGCTTTTGGCCCGCCCCTTCAGCGCTGACGACCTTGAATACCGCTTTAGAAGCATACTCCAGCCCCGGCTCATGCGCTTTGACGAAGCCAGAGACGCGGTGATCGAAAACATGGAAGAGCGGACAATGGGACTCAGGCGGCGTTTGGATGTCGCGCGGACAAGTCTTGAAGCGGCAAGCCCCTTCGCCATTCTGGAGCGGGGGTACTCTGTCGTCAGCGTCCAGCGGGACGGGGCGGCTGGCCCTGTAGTCCGCCGGGCGCGGGATGTAAAGAGCGGGGATCGCCTTATCATCCGGCCAATGGAAGGGTTTATTACGGCTGTGGCGGAAAAGGCCGCAGCTACAGGTACATAAGGAAACATCATGGCAAAGAAAACACACAGTGTCGAAGCGAAAAAGACCGCCGGAACAAAAATGACCTTTGAAGACCGGCTTCAGCGGCTAGAGGAACTGGGGGACGAAATCAGGAAAAGCGACATTCCCCTGGACAGCGCCATTAAAGCTTTTGAAGAGGGAATAACGCTTTCCCGCGCTCTGGAAAAAGAGCTTGAAAAAATCGAAAGCCGCATCGAAATACTCATGAGCGGAACCGAGGCCGGCCCCGATGAAAAACCCGATCTGGGCCTTTTTGACGATGGGGAGTAATTCTAGCGATGATCAGGATTTTGCCCCCGGAAGAAGCCCGTAAAATCGCCGCCGGGGAAGTTATCGACCGGCCCGCCGCGCTGGTAAGGGAGTTTCTGGACAACGCCATAGACTCAAACGCCGGCGCTATCGAGCTTATTCTTGAAGAAGGGGGCATACGCCTTACCGAAGTAGTTGACGATGGCTGCGGCATGGGCAGGGAGGACCTGGAACTGTGCTGGCATACCCACGCCACAAGCAAAATCCGCAGCATGGACGACCTTAAAAACACGGCGACCTTGGGTTTCCGGGGGGAAGCTCTGGCGGCGGCGGCGGCGGTTTCCCGGCTTGAAATATGTTCCAGCAGGGACGGGCGGGAAGCGTGGAAAATTTCCGTAGGCCCCGGCGAAAGAAACGCCCCCGTTCTTGAACAGAGCCGCAGAAGGCAGGGAACCAGCGTCCGCTCCCTTGGCCTTTACGACACCATTCCCGCCCGCAAGCGTTTCCTAAAGCGCCCCGGCAGCGAGGCTGCTTCCTGCCGCCAGATATTCAACGAAAAGGCGATGGCGTTCCCCGGCATTTCTTTCCGGCTTACTCAGGACGGCGTTCTTAAAACCTTCCTTCCGGCTGTAGCCTCCCTGAAAGAGCGCTTTTGCCAGATTCACCTGCAAGAACGGGAAGGGGCCTTTCTTCACGAGATCGCGGCCAGCGGAGCGGGCTTTTCCGTTTCGGTGGTGGCGGGGGGGCCTGAGCTTTCCCGCGCTGACCGGCGGCTTCAATTTGTTTTCGCCAACAACCGGCGCATTCAGGAATTCGCCCTGCTTCAAGCGCTGGAATATGGCCTTGAAGGCTGGTTTCCCAACGGAACTCATCCCGCCGGGGCGGTGTTTGTAACCATCGATCCGGCTCTCGCGGACTTCAATATTCACCCTGCCAAACGGGAAGCCCGCTTTCTTGATCCGGGCGCCATTCATCACGCCGTAAGTTCCGCCCTAAGGGATTTTAGCCGCGTCAAGTTCCACCGGGATACGTCATGGCTGCCAGCCAGCCCCCATCGTCCGGCTTCCCAGCGCTTGGCTATGGAGGCTCTTCTGTCAGACCCGCCGGATTTCGCCCCCCTTCCCGGAAGGGCCACGGCGTTTGCGGCGGAACAGGCCGTCCAGTACGAGGCGGAAGCGCCCCCCGGCGGCGTGCGGTATGTAGGGCGGCTTTTTGGTCTTTTTATTCTTGTGGAAAAGGGCGAAGAGCTTTTCGTTATTGACCAGCACGCGGCCCACGAGCGAATCCTTTACGAGCGGTTTACGCGCGGCCCCGTGCCACGGCAGGAACTTCTTGTGGCGATACCGTTTAACGCCGAAAGCTCTAGCGATGACGCTTTCCTTGAAGAAAAGCGGGAAGAGCTTGAAAAGCTGGGCATTGCCTTGCGGCGCGGCGGGGACGAGTGGCTGATAGAGGCCCTGCCTTCCGGCTGGAAGGTTTCCGACCGGGACACTGTGGCGGAAATACTGGGCCTTAAAACGGCGGGCACAAACCTTGCCGATCGCTGGCTTACGGCTCTTTCCTGCCGGGCGGCGGTTAAGGACGGGGATTTTTTGGACGAAAAAACCGCCCTTGCCTTGGCGCAGGAGGCGTTCAGCCTTCCGGCCTGCCGCTGCCCCCACGGAAGGCCCATCTGGTTCAGGATAGGCCGGGAGGATTTGTTACGGGCGGTGAAGAGGACGTAGGGCGGGAACGGAACCACACGGCGGGGGTTTACGGCAATGCGTTACTTTGACACAAACACCCGTGTCATGGTACAGTTACTGATGAACAGCGGCGCGGAAAAGGATACAAGCGGCATGAGCGTACCCGTGCGGAAAGGGCCAAGCGAGCTTGAAATACAGGCCGCCATGCTTACCGCCCTGTTCGATTCAATTCCGGACATTGTTTTTACCAAGGATTCAAGCCTGCGGTTTATCCATTGCAACAAAAGCTTTTTGGAACACTTTGGCCTGTGCAGGGAAGACGTGATTGGGAAGCGGGACAAGGACATTCTGGGCTTGCCCGCGAAAAAAGCGGATATATACAAAAAATGGGAACTGAAGGTTATAACGCAAGGCCAAACAATCATAAGGGAAGAATACATACCGCCGCGCGCTGACGGGGCAACCCTTGTTGTAGAAATGATACGAACTCCGCTTATGCTTAACGGCATCGCTATCGGAGTGTTGTGCATAGGGCGCGACATAACAAAGTTCAAAACAATGGAAGAAACCGTACTGGCGGCGTCACGCGCCAAGTCTGTCTTTCTTGCCAACATGAGCCATGAAATCAGGACACCCATGAACAGCATTATAGGCTTTTCCGAACTGGCGCTGGACTGCAAAATTTCCGCCGATGTCAAAAATTATCTGGTTAATATCCTGAAAAATTCAGAGTGGCTTTTGCACACAATAAACGACATTCTGGACATCTCAAAAATTGAATCGGACAAAATGGAACTGGAAAACGTGTCCTTTGACCTGCATGAGTTATTCGCCACGTGCCGGACAATCACCATGCATAAAGCCATTGAAAAAGGGCTGCAGCTGCATTTTTACGTTGAACCGAGCATAGGCAAACGGCTTGTAGGAGACCCCACACGGCTGCGTCAGGTTTTTGTGAATCTGCTCTCCAACGCCATAAAATTTACGGATACCGGCACTGTTAAAGTTTTGTCCAGCGTAAAGAAAGAAAACGAAAAAACCATTACAATATATTTTGAAGTAAGCGACACAGGCATAGGCATGACGGAAGAACAGGTTAAAAGAATATTTATTCCGTTCATGCAGGCGCAGTCCAGCACAACACGCAAATACGGCGGCACGGGACTTGGCCTTCCGATAACAAAAAATATCATTGAACTAATGGGCAGCAGCCTTTCTGTTAAAAGCATTGCCGGTGTTGGCAGCACATTCAGTTTCGAGCTTGCCTTTGATACCGTAGAAACATCGGGCGAAGAAATACTAAAAAGAAGCGACGCGTTCAAGGATTTTGAAAAGCCTCTTTTCGAAGGCGAAATTCTTGTATGCGAAGACAACGCGATGAATCAGCAGGTTATTTGCGAACATCTGGCAAGGGTTGGGCTTAAAACCGTTGTTGCCGAAAACGGCAGGATCGGCGTACAGATGGTTCAAGGCCGAATGGAAAATGGCGAAAAGCAATTCGACCTTATCTTTATGGATATTCATATGCCGGAGATGGACGGCCTTGACGCTGCGGCGAAAATTCTTGAGTTTAATTCCGGAATTCCCATAGTAGCCATGACAGCGAACATTATGTCCGATGACGTAAAGATATATAAAAGAAGCGGCATGAACGAATGTGTGGGTAAGCCCTTTACATCACAGGAACTGTGGCGCTGCTTGCTGAAATACTTTACACCCCTAAGCTGGCAAACGGCGAAAGAAAACCGTACCACGCAAACCGAAAACGAACTGCGGCAAAAACTTATGATCGATTTTGTTAAAGATAATCGAACCATATCAACTGAAATACCGGCAGCCATTAGCGCGGGCAATATAATTCTGGCGCACAGGCTGGCGCATAACTTAAAAAGCAATGCGGGGCATCTTGGCAAAAACCTTTTACGGGAAGACGCCGCAAGCGTAGAACACAACCTGAAAGGCGGGAAAAATCTGGTTACTCCCAAGCAAATGCAGACGCTCAAAACGGAACTGGCGGCGGCGCTTTCGCAAATAGAAGAAGAAATCCAAGCCAACGCCGCGCTGCACCAAGAGCCTTCACAGCCCGCGCCGCAGGGCGAACCGCTTGACGAAAACTCCGCGCTGGAATTAATCATAATTTTAGGCTCGATGCTGGAAATGGGCAACCCCGAATGTCTTAAGCTTGTCGATGACCTGCGCCGGATACCAGCCGGCCTTTTAAAGCGGCAAGACCATGCGATAATCGAAGAATTGATACAGCGCATTGAAGATTTCGATTTTGAACAGGCGCACGTTACGCTTGTTGAATTGAAGACAGGATTGGTTTAGGATAGCGCAAGGAGGACTTTAACATTGACAGCCAAAAAGAAAAACAGCCTGCTTATCATTGACGATGAAAAACTGAACATCAAGCTTTTAACCCACATACTGAGCCCGGAATATGCCATTTACACAGCGACAAACGGGCCAAGCGGCATAAAAATAGCCACCGAATATATGCCCGACATTATTCTGCTGGATATTCTTATGCCGGAAATGGACGGATACCAGATACTTTCAGAGCTAAAACGCTACGAAAAAACCAAAAATATTCCGGTAATTTTTATCACGGGACTGGACGGCAAAAAGGACGAGGAGAAAGCGCTTGCCCTTGGCGGCGTGGATTACATTACTAAACCCTTCAGCGCCATCGTTGTTAAAATAAGAGTGCGGAACCAGATTCAAATGATCAACCAGCTTCGCACAATAGAGTTCCTGAGTATGCACGACCATTTGACAAAGCTGCCCAACAGGAGAAACTTCGATGAAAGGCTGCACATGGAATGGGTTCGGGCAATACGGGAACAAACAACAATCAGCATTTTGATGATGGACCTTGACAGGTTTAAAGCCGTGAACGATACATACGGGCACGAGCAAGGCGACAATGTAATTCAGAATGTTGCCGGAATCTTCCGGTACTCGCTCAGGCGTCCGGGCGATTTCGCCGCCCGCTGGGGGGGCGAGGAATTCGCCGTTCTACTGCCAAACACGCCGTTGTCCGGAGCGCTGGATATTGCCGAAAGAATACGCGCCAATGTCGAAGGGGCGGAAATCCCCCGCTCAGGCGGTGAAACCTTAAAGATCACCATAAGCATTGGCGTAAACTCGCAAGCGCCCACAAACGAAAGCGCGGTAAGCCTGTTTCTTTCCAACTCCGACAAGGCGCTCCGTGCCGCGAAAGAAGCCGGCAGGAATAACGTGCACAGCATGGCAACAGGCAGCGCCGTGCCCGTTAAAGCGGCTGCCCGGTAAATACCGGGCAACCTGATTTTCCTACTCGACCTTGAAGCGTGAAACTTCCCGCACCAGAAGATCAATGCTCTCCCGGTTTTTGCCGCACAGTTCATTTACCTGATGCACCGCCGCGTTTATTTGTTCCGCCCCCGAAGCCATTTCGTTCATGCCTCCGGTTATCTCCTGCGTTACCCTCTCCAGCGTTTTGCCTTCGTGGATAACTTCGTTGGAGCCTTCAAGCATTTCCCCGGAGCCATTTTTTACCTGATGGGTAACATCGTTTACTTCGCTTATGGCTTCCAGTATCATCTTGCTTCCCTCGCCCTGCTCTTCCATAGCGTGGCGGATATTCACTTCCTGATCTGCGACAATTTTGACGCTCGAGTCGATAGCCTCGAATTTCGTAAGCACGTTGTCGGTAGACCGTGTGATTTTGTCGATGGCCTCTTTGATCTTTTTCAGTACCGCGCTTATGATCTTCGACTGCTCGCTGGAGTTCTCCGCAAGCTTGCGAATTTCGTCGGCTACTACCGCAAAGCCTTTGCCCGCTTCCCCGGCGTGCGCGGCTTCAATGGCGGCATTCATCGAAAGAAGGTTGGTCTGGCTGGCAATGTTTTGCATCACCGCGTTGATCTCCAAAAGCCCCTCAGACTCGCGCGCGATTTCCTGAATGTCAGCCGCCACGCCCTGCAGCCCTGTGCGGCCCACTTCGGAAGCGTCGGTAAGGTCTATTACGTTGTCGGCGTTTTTTACAAGAGTGCTGGTAACCGACTGGATGTTGGCAAGCATTTCCTCAATGGCGGACGAAGAACGGGATACGCTGACAGCCTGCCGCTCTACATGGCTGTTGAGCTTGTCAATGCTGGTAGTGATCTGCCCCATCGTCGCGTTTGTCTGGCTTACAGAAGCGCTCTGGTTTATGACACGCCCTTTGATGCTCTGTATGTTAGAGGTTATCTGGTTAACCGCAGCGGCTGTTTGAGTCATGTTGCTGGCAAGGTCGTTGCCAATATCGGACAGCATTACCGCCTGATTTTTTATAACCATGACAAGGCCCTTTATCTTTTCCAGCGTAAGGTTAAAGTAACGCGCCAAGTCTCCTATCTCGTCGCTGGTTTTGATCGTTATCTGCTTGGTCAGGTCGCCTTCGCCTTCGGAAATATCTTTCAGGGTAAGCGTTACACCGCGAATCGGTCTGACAATTCTTTGGGCGAAAAAGAACGTAATCGCCGCAGCTACCGCAAGAACAACAAGGGCAAACATCACAATGATGAATGTTGTTTCCCGCACGGGCCGCGTTATCTCGACCATTGGAATGGCAAGCATAAGCGCCCAAGGGGTGTCCATTCCGGTAATGGTTATGGGATGGTACATCATGTGTACGTCCGTATCAAGAGCCTGAGAAAACCTTCGTACAGTGATGGGCTCGCCGTTTTCCCCGCCGTTCCGTATGGCCTGAATGACACGGTTATGTTCTTCTCCCAATAGGGCCATCTCCGTGGTATTGGTTCTTATGTTGTCTCCCACGCGCGACAGGTCAAAGTGGGCAACAATAGTGCCGTCATTCGCGTACACGGCGGACACGCCCCGGCCTTCATATATTTCCTGAATCAAATCATCGACTATTCCCTGCATGACGCTGATATAGTCAAGACCGAACAGCCCTACCGTTCTGCCGCCCTCGTTAATGATAGGATAGATAAGACTTACGATAGGCACATTCCCGTGGCCCCGAATGTCGGCCCACTCTGGGGATGTTATGACGGGTCTGAGTGTCATGTTTGCCAGGTATGTCTGCCAGCCCGTGTGGCCCGCAGGCTCACGCTCCACATCGCCGGTATTTCTTCTGGTAAAGGAAAGCTGAAACTGGCCCAGCTCGGCATCCCGTCCGTCAATACTGCCGGGAAGCCATGCCGTCCAGACGCTCACAATTCTTTCGTTCTTTTGAATTGTGCTTTCCAAAACATCTTCATAAATTTCCCGCCGCATATGTTCCGGCGTAGTTTCAAACTGGCTGAGCAACCCGGAAATCACTTGCGCGTAACCGACAAAAACTTCTATGCGCCGCTGTATTTCGGTCGCTTTCGCGTCAGCGAGCATCTCGGCGTACTGGTACACGGTCTGAAACTGCAAATTTGCCGAGCGGATGAGGGTGAAAGTTGCCAAACACGCAATTACCACCAGAATCATTGACAAAAAGACAGAGATCAGCTTAAGTCGAAGGTTCATGAACGTCTCCTTGCAGGAATAACTACGGAAGGGTTTGACCGCAAGCATCCCATTTTTAAATAATAATTCCCCTCTTATTCTAATAATAGTTCACGGGGAATTTTTTTGCAAACAAGAAGACGTGCCGTATATTACGCGAGCTGCCGGTAAATATCTGCCATTTCAATGGCGGAAAGCATGGCATCCCAGCCTTTGTTCCCCGCCTTTGTGCCGGCCCTTTCGATAGCCTGCTCGATGGAGTCGGTTGTCAACACGCCAAAAATCACCGGCAGGCCGGAGTTAAAGGCGGCTTGAGCGACACCCTTGGCGGCTTCGGCGGCAACATAGTCGAAATGCGGCGTTGAGCCGCGAATAACCGCGCCAAGGCAGATAACGCCGTCATACTTTCCGCTCTTTGCCAGCTTAAGCGCCGCCAAGGGGATTTCAAACGATCCGGGAACCCTGACAACGGTAAGGTTTTCCTGCGTTCCCCCGTGACGCTCAAAGCAATCCAGCGCTCCTTCCAGCAGGCGCTCGGTAATCAGGCTGTTAAAGCGGCCCACCACCACCGCGAAACGCTTGCCATCGCCTTTTAAGCTTCCATTAATTTGATTGTACATACATTCTCCTTCCCATGTGTTTATAAGCCGGATTCCACCGGCCCTAATTCAAGATAATTGCTAGACCAATTCCAGCTTATGCCCAAAACGCCTCTTCTTCGCCGCAAGGTAATTCCGGCTTTCGCCGTCCGGTTCAACCTCGATACGAACCAGCTCTTTTATGCCGATTCCTTCGTGTTGAAGGGACTGGCTTTTGTCCGGATTATTTGTCATAAGCCGCACGCCGGATATGCCAAGCTCTTTTAGGATGGCGGCGGCGGCGGCGTAGTCCCTCTGGTCGCCCTCGTGCCCCAGCTTGATGTTGGCGTCAACGGTGTCCAGCCCTTCGTCCTGCAGGGCGTACGCGCGGATTTTTTCCGTAAGCCCGATGCCCCGCCCCTCCTGCCGAAGATAAATCAGAACTCCGCCCTCGGCGTGTATGCGATCCATAGCCAGAGCCAGTTGGGCGGCGCAGTCGCAGCGAAGGGAGCCCAGAACTTCCCCGGTCAGGCATTCGGAATGTATCCTGACCAAGGCATTCGCCGGATCGCAGGGCGTGTCCGGGATCATCGCCAGATGCGGCTGATCGGGGCGGCCTGAGTTTTCGTAACTGATAATCTGAAACGTCCCTGCCCGTGTAGGAAGCCTGCTTTTGGCGAGCCGTTTGGGGGGCTCCGGCGGCGCGGCGAGCGGGACGGCGTTGTCGTGAATCTTCCGCCACGCTATCAATTTTTCCACAGTCAGTATTCTAAGGCCATGTTCCTTCGCCATTCGTTCAAGGCGGGGAAGCCGGGCCATAGTGCCGTTATCGTCAAGGATTTCGCAGAGTATGCCCGATGGATACAGACCCGCGAGCCGGGGCAGATCAACGGCGGTTTCGGTGTGGCCGTCCCTGACAAGAACGCCGCCGGGTTTGGCGATAAGGGGGAAAATGTGTCCGGGGCGGCACAGGTCTTGCGGGCGGGTTTCGGGGTTCACCAGCGCCTTGATGGTAACATCACGGTCAAAGGCGGATATTCCGGTCGTGGTTCCCTCCTTCGCGTCAACACTGACGGTAAAGCCGGTCGTGTGGGCGGACGTGTTTTTTTGCACCATCGGAGGGAGTTCAAGCTCCGCCGCCCGCTCCGGCGTAATTGCCTGACAGAGAAGCCCCTTGGCGTAAGAGGCGATAAAGTTCACGGCGTCCGGGCTGACTTTTTCGGCAGCCATGATTAAGTCCCCTTCGTTCTCCCTGTCCTCGTTATCCGTAACAATAATCATTCTTCCCCGGCGTATTTCTTCAATAGCCTCTTCCACTTCCATGTAGACATCGTTGTCCGCGTTCATCGTTCGTCTCCTTCTAGTATCCCAGCTCTCGCAGTTTTTCGAAGCTGAGGGGGTTGTGTTCTCCATTCCCCAAGCGGGAAATGAACGGGGCCAGGTATCTTTCGACATAGCGCCCGATAATATCGGTTTCAAGGTTCATAGTGTCTCCGGGCTTTTTGTAGCGCAGCGTTGTGCTGTCGATGGTTACGGGAATGACATTGACGGTAACAAGCGGGCCTGAAATCTTTGCGACCGTAAGGCTTATTCCATCCAGCGCGACAGAGCCTTCGGGCACGCACAGGCGGATGCACTCTTCGGGGACTTCTACCGAAAGATACACGTTGCCGCCGGCATGGGAAAGCTCCCGGATGGGAACTGCGGCGCTTACGTGCCCCTGTACCATGTGCCCGCCCATGCGTGTGTGAGGCGTCATTGCCCGTTCAAGGTTCACCCTGCTTCCCGCCCGCAGCCCGCCAAGGGTTGTCTTTTTCAGGGTTTCCGCAAGGGCGAAAACCGTAAACGTGCCGCCACTAAGTTCCGCCACGGTCTGGCAGGCTCCTTCGACATTGATGGAGTCGCCGTACACAGTGCCTTCGAGCGTTTTTTCGGCACGGATTACAAGGCGCGCCCTGCCGGATTCCCGGCTAAGCTCGGCGACAACTCCTACTTCTTCAACTATTCCCGTGAACATACGCGATCCGCCTCGAAAAGCATTTGCGAGCCGATGGCCCGGAAGGAACCGTTCCCAAAGCGCATGGCTTGGCTCATGGAGCCGATGCCAAGGCCGGATACGGCAGTAACGCCGCCGCCAAGGATGGCAGGGGCGATAAAAAGCGAAAGGCGATCCCACAGCCCCCGCGACAAAAAAGAACTGAAAACCCCGGCTCCGCCTTCGACCAGTATGGACTGTACGCCCTGTTTCGCCAGCGCCGCAAGGACGTGTTCCAGGGGAAGCCCGCCTGCCGGGGCGTGGGTTTCCGGCTCTATGGGAATGAGCTGCGCCCCCATGCGGCGCAGGGTTTCCGCTTTGCCGGAATCCGCGTGGCTGCCATGAATGATGATGGTTTTTTCAGGGTCGGGAAGCGAGAACACGTTGGCCTGCGCGGGGATGGCAAGGCGGGAGTCCAAGATGATCCGGCGGGGGTTGCGGCCTTTGACGAGCCTTACGGTAAGTTCGGGATCATCGGCAAGGGCGGTTCCGCTGCCAACCAGCACGGCATCGTAATGGCTGCGAAGGCGGTGCACCATGCGCCGCGCGGTCTCGCAGCTAATCCAGCGGGAACTGCCGTCGGGAGCCGCCACCCTGCCGTCCAGCGTTTGAGCCATTTTCAGGTGAACATAGGGGCGGCCCAAACGGTGAAACGTAAAAAACGCCCGGTTTAGTTCTTCTCCGGCTTCGGCGCAGAGCCCGGCTCTGACTTCAATGCCCGCTTCTTCAAGCGCCGCGACTCCCTTTCCACTGACCTTGGGGTTGGGGTCAAGGTTTGCGATAAACACTCTTTTGATGCGGCTGTCGATGATAAGGCTGGTGCAGGGGGGCTGATGTTTTTCCGGCGAGGTAAAACAGCAAGGTTCAAGGGTGCAGTACAGGTCAGCGCCCGCCGGGGAATGCCCTGCCGCTCGCGCCGCCTGTATCGCCCCGGCCTCGGCGTGGGCGTGCCCATAGCGGCGATGCCAGCCTTCGCCTGCCGTGCGCCCGTCTTTGACAACGAGGGCTCCCACCATCGGGTTGGGCGAGGTTTTCCCCGCGCCCCGCCGGGCCAAGGCGAATGCCCGTTTCATGCAGGAAATGTCAAAAGGGGAAAACGTAAGATCTTTGCCGGCTGTCCCTGACACGTTCACAACACCATCCTATGGTTTTCAGAGCCCGGCCGGCTAGCCGGAGAATAAAAAGCCCCCAAGGACGGTGTCCCTAAGGGCTTGTTGTTGGAAAGCAAAATCTGCCTATTGCGCACAGATTTTTATTTTCTTCCATCCGGACTATACCGTCGGCGCCGGAATTTCACCGGTTCAGTCCGAGCCGTCTGTGGCTACGGAGTCGCGGGCTTTACCGCCGGTCGGGAGTTGCACCCCGCCC
>Ga0123355_10009873_pt1 | contig 14564 bp, 14 predicted proteins | sample TergutEmb28metaG_3_FD_89872 | JGI IMG/M metagenome (GOLD analysis project Ga0123355, IMG submission 89872) | Embiratermes neotenicus P1 segment gut microbial communities from Petit-Saut dam, French Guiana - Emb289 P1 | ecosystem: Host-associated > Arthropoda: Insects > Digestive system > Gut ...
CGCTTTGACGGGGCCTCCGGACACCTTCTGTCATCACGACAAGACCTTCTCGCCCCAGAAGCACGCGAACGGGTTGTCGTTGTAGGGCGGCACGTCCATGTACCCGGCGGAGCGGTAGAGCGCCAGCCCGTGGACCTGTTTCGGGCCCGTGTCCAGGCGGACCCTCTCGTAACCCAGGTCGCGTGCCGTCTGCTCGAGTGCCTCCAGGAGCGCTCTTGCCACACCACGCGAGCGGGCCGCTGGGCGCACGAACATCCGCTTGATCTCCGCCACCTCGTCGTCGAGTCGCCTGAGGCCGCCGCCGGCAACCGCCTCGGCACCGTCGTACCCCACGAGATATGCGCCACCGGGTCCGCGCAGCTCGTCCGGCACCAGTGGCGGGTTGTCGAGCCGATTGAAGGACTCGTAGACGTCGTTGAGCTCGACGCGCATTTCGGACAGAAGCTCCGCCGCCGGCGGATCCTCAGGGTCTGACCGCTCGAAGCGCAGGCTGCTCACGCAACCTTGTCCGGATGCAGCGCGCGCACCATGCGGTGCATCCCGTCGCGCCAGGGCACCGTGGTGGGACCAGCCACGTCGTGCATGCGCGTGGTGTCGATCGTGACACTGTCGATCGTCTGTTCGGTCGGTTCGAAGTGTGGCGCCGCGCCCGTGAGCTCGCCGAGGTAGGTGCACCAGTCCTCGATGCTCACGGGTTCGCTCCCACCCCAGTTCACAGTCAGAGCGGGGACCGAGGCGGCCGCCAACAGCCGCGGCACCATCGCGAAGATGTCGTCGGCGTGGAGAGGGTGATACACGCTCGGCGCGTCGACGTGGACTGGAATCGCGTTTCCCGACAGCATCATGTGGAGATGGATGGCCGGCCACCCGCCGTTGTCCCCATACGGAACCGAGAGCCGAGCGATCGTGGTCGGCAACCGGTAGCGCTGGGCCGCCCAGCGCGCCGTCCCCTCGGCGGCGATCTTGCAGATGCTGTACGTCTGCAAGAAGGGCCAGACGCCGTGGTTGTCGCCGAGCGGTGCCGACTCGTCCAGGGCGTGGTGCCCCGCGGGCTTGTACACGGCCGTCGACGAGCAGTGCAGGAACGCCGTCGCGCCCCGGTGGTGCTCCATCAGGGCGGCCAGGCCGCCGCTGTTGGCGGCAAGGTCGCGTTCCCAGTCATTTGTCTTGGCGACCGCGAAGTTGAGCACGTAGTCCGCGTCCGCCGGCAGAGCACCCACATCGCCGGCGACGAGGTCTATGGGCACGCAGTCGATACCGGCGGCCTCGAGGTCGGCCCGTGCCGCGGCGTCGGAGAAGCGCGCGGCGCCCACGACGCGGTTTTCTCGGGCCAGGGCCTGAGCGAGCGGTCGGGCCACCTGGCCCGTGACTCCGGTGATGACGATGGTCTTGCCGTTCAGCGTGTCTGGGCTCATAGGACCCTTTCGTACTCGCTACGCTGCCTCGCGTGCACCTCTACGCCGCGTTCCTGGGAGGCGAGCTCCAGGAAGGTCGGATGGGAGAGGACCATGAGGTGGTCTTCGTGGTCGCTGACGACCTACGCACGGCGCGGCGCGCAGCCAAGGCGAAGTGGGGGGGCGACGGACGCGCGCATGTCGATGCGCTTACACGCCTCGACATGATCGACGGCTACACCATCGGCCTCGAGGGAGGCGGTTGGGGCGACCGGACCGAGACCGAGGGTTACAACTCCTGACCCTCAGACCGCGGGTGAAAGCCCGCCGTCGAGATTGATGGCGACCCCGGTGACGTACGACGCGCGGGGTGACAACAAGAAGCACCCCAGATCGGCGAACTCCTCAGCACGCCCGAAACGTCCCATGGGGATCGCTGCGTCCTTGGCGAAGCGTGCAGAGAACTCCTCCAGGGACTCTCCCGTGTTCTCCGCGGCTCGCACCCACTGGCCGCTCTCGATCAGACCGATCAGCACGGCGTTCGCCCGGACACCGTCGGGGGCGAGCTCTTTCGACAGTGCCTTCATCAAGGCCATTCCTGCAGCCCTCGTGACCGAGCTGGGTTCGCTCGACCCGCCGGGTGCCTTGGCCGAGATCGCGAGCGTGAAGAGAATCGACCCTTTTGCCGCGCGGAGCTCGGGCAGAGCCAACCGGGTAAGTCGCACGGCGGCCATGAGCTTGAGTTGGAAGTCGGACTCCCATGCGGCGTCGTCGATGGCCTGAATCGGACCCCCCGCCGCGCGTCCGGCGTTGTGGACGATCCCGTCGATCCTGTCCCAGCGCCCGATGACGCTCTCGACGAAGGCGTCGAGATCCGCCGGACTCGTCACATCCGCCTGCTGGGCCAGGATCTCGCCACTGATCTCTCGTAACGAGGTCCCGGCGGCGGCTACGCGGCCGGGATCGCGTCCGCAGACCGCCACCGATGCGCCCTCCGTCGCGAGCCGTTTGGCCAAGGCCAGACCGAGCCCGTCCGTGCCACCCGTGATGAGCACCGTTTTTCCGCTCAACTCGAGATCCATCCGTCACTCCTCCTTGATCAGGGCCGAACCGACGCCCTCGAGAAAGGCGTCCGCCTCCGCCTGCGAACGCAGTCGTACGAAGTGCAAGTCACCCACTGCGGGTCGATCTCGGCGGCCCCCGCCTCCAGGGTCGTCTTGCCCGAGCACGAACAGCCGACCACGGCGACCGCTTGATCTCAGCGCTCCTGCTCGGTAGGCCGCACCAGGATCTCGTTCACGGCGACCCGCCGCGGCTGCGTCACCGCGTAGCGGATGCTCTCCGCGATGTCCGCCGCCTCCATGATCTCGATGCCTTCGAAGTTCTTGGCCATGTCATCGAGGATCTCTGGGCGGTTGTGGAAGGCGAGCTCGGTCCCGACAGCGCCGGGCTCGATGATGGTCACCCTGACGTGGCGCTTTGTCACCTCCTGACGGAGCGACTCGCTGAACGCGCCGACCCCGTGCTTGGTGGCGTTGTAGACGCCACTGTTCAGTCGGGCCACCCGGCCCGCAACCGAGCTCACGTTCACTACGTCGGCGACTGAACGCGGCTGGGTATCGGCGGCCGCGAGGAGATGCGGGAGCGCCGCGTGCGTGCAGTACAGGAGACCGAGCAGGTTCAGGTTCACCATGCGCTGCCACTCTTCGAGAGGCGCACCCACGATCGGCCCGAGAAGCATGACGCCGGCGTTGTTGACAAGGATGTCGAGCCGACCGAGCTCGGATACCGTGCGCTCAACCGCTTGGGCCGCCTGCTCGGCGTCGGTGACATCTGCCTCGATCACGAGCGAGCGGTTGCCGTCGATGCGCTCGGCCAGAGCATCGAGCCGATCTTTGCGTCTGGCCACGAGTGCGACCCTGGCGCCTTCCTGCGCAAGGACGGCCGCCGTCGCCTCCCCGATACCACTGCTCGCACCGGTCACGAGAGCGACCGCCCCTTCGAGTCTCTGCGTCATAGTGCCTCCCGGCTGTCCCGAGCCGCGGCGGGCCGCAGCTACCACGGTCTAGCGGACCCCGGAGCGCCCGGCCGCGAGCCTGCGTTTATGGTGACGCAGTCTCGGGCTCGTCGGTTTGCTCCCCGCCGCCACCGACCTGACCGTGGACGTCGGGATCGATCCCGAAGAGTCCGACGGGCGTGCCGAGGTCGTCGGGCACCAGTGTCGGCGTGTCGCGGTTGAGCACCTCGCCCCTGAAGAACGCCGGACGCACCGCCCAGTAGACGAGAAGGAGGACGATACCGAGGACGATTGCCGCAACGTCGAGGATGATGACGCCACCCACAACCCGGTGCGTGCCGGGGATGGTCCACGTCGTGTAGCTATTCGACGGGGTCACCCAGTTGTACCAGAGGAACCAGAACATCGCGAACCACAGGATCACGCTGCCGGCGAGGGGGAGGATGCCCTGCACCCAGAAGTTCCGAGTGCTCTCGGTGAGGGTCTTGCGGAAGTACCAGACACACGCGAAGCCCGTGAGGCCGTAGTAGAACGCGATCATCGCTCCGAGCGCGGTGACCGAGTCGGCAATGACCCCGCTTCCGTTCGATTGGTAGTTCAGCACGACGTACAACACGATCGAAGCGAGTCCCATTGCCACCGTTGAAACAGTGGGGGTAAGGAACCGCTTATGCACCCGGGCGAACGCCGCCGGAATGGCCTTGTAGGTGGCCATCGACAACGTGGTCCGGGCTGTCGGCAGGATCGTCGTCTGCGTAGACGCAGCCGCCGAACTCAGAACCATCAGCAGCAGCAACTTGGTCATGAACCATCCGATGCCAGAGGACCCGAAGACGGAGCCACCCAGTGTGTAAATGACGTCGTTCTCGTTGGCGCTGTTGCCAAGGCCAATGCCATGCGTGCCGACACCGGCGTAGGACTGCGAGGCCATCACGACGAGCGCGTACGTCACCAGCAGGATCACGGTCGAGATCACGGCAGCCCGGCCCGGAGTCCGGCGCGAATCCTTCGTCTCCTCGTTGACGGACACCGAGGTGTCCCACCCCCAGTAGATGAAGAGCATGAGGGTGAGCCCGACCATGAAGCTCGTGAAGGAGAGGTGATGGAATGGGTTGAACCACTCCGCACTTGGCGTGAGGTGTCCCGGCGGCGCATGACCCGAGCCGACCTTGATCAATGCAACGACGGAGAACAGGATGAGGATCGTCAGCTCGATCCCCAACAACACCTTCTGCATGTTGGCCGAGATCTCGATCCCGATGTAGCAGATCGCTGTCATGATGACGATCCAGAGGACCCCGACGAGAAGCACCCACGTGCTCGACGCATTGGACCCGACGCCGTCGGCTCCGAAAAGCAGGAAGACGTACTGCCCGGCGATCTGGGCCAGGCTGGCCATCACGAGGATGTCCGCCGCCACAAGCCCCCAGCCTCCGAACCAGCCGGTCTTAGGTCCGAAGGCCCTCGCCCCCCAGGTGAAGATGGTGCCGCAGTCGGGATCGGCGTAATTCAGCTCTTTGTAGGCGTAGGAGATGAACAGCATCGGGATGAAGGCGAGGATCGTGATGATCGGGGCCTGGAGCCCGCTAATCGCGATGACGACGAAGCCGAGGGTCGCCGCCAGGCTGTAGGCGGGTGCCGTCGAGGCGACGCCGATCACCACCGAGGAGATCAGCCCGAGTGCACCCCCCTTGAGACCCTTCTCCGTCGGGCCCTCCCTGCGAGCCAATGACGCATCGAGGTGGACCATGGACGCCCCCCGTTCCTTCCCAGGCTGCCGTCCGGAACGATACCCAAGAGCCAACGGCATGTCCCAGCTATTTCGCTGATCCCGTCTTCGGGCGACGGGTTCTGTCACTCATACAGGGCTGAGGGACCCGTTATATGCCTGAATCCGTCGCCGACCTCACTGGTCCGATTCGGTGTGCCCGATCCCCTCTCGGAGCTTCTCGAGGCTGGAAGAGAGCAGGCGGGACACGTGCATCTGGCTCACCCCCACCGCAACTGCGATCTCTGACTGGGTGAGCCCGTCGACGAAGCGCATCCGAAGAATCGACTGTTCCCGCGCCGGCAACGTGGCCAACGCCGGACCCAGTAGCACGCGGTCCTCCACTGACTCGTAGTTGCCGTCGTGCTCCCCGAGACGAGCGGAAAGCGGGTCCTCCTCGCTGTCGTTCGCGTCGATCGACGCAGCGCGGTAACCCTGACCGGCTTCGATCGCCTCGATGACGGCCTCTTCGCTCGCACCGGTCGCGTCGGCAAGTTCAGTGACGGTGGGGCTCCGGCCGAGTTGTTGCACCAGACTGGCAGTGGCATGGCCGAGCTCGAGGTAGAGCTCCTGCACCCGGCGGCTGGCCCTGACCGCCCAACCCTTGTCGCGGAAGTGACGCTTGAGCTCACCGATGATCGTCCTCGTTGCGAATGCAGCGAAATCGACTCCTCGACTTGGGTCGAAACGATCAACCGATTTCACCAGTGCGACTGAGGCGACCTGGACGAGGTCGTCGAGCGGTTCGCCGCGATGGAGGAAACGGCGAGCTAGCTGGTGCGCCAGTCCGATATTGGAGGTGATCAGCTCCTCACGCTCCGCTGGGCCGAGGGGCGGTGGCGGTGGATCAGCTCCGGTGTCGGATTCCGGCCCGGGATCGCCTTCCCGGCCGACCTTCACGCGCCATGCACCCCCCGCCGCTTGCGCAACCACGTACGCACCGAGCCGTCCTGGCTCTCTCGTCCGTGTTCATCGACAAGCGCGTCAAGGATCTGCTGGCTCAGCAGCGCCGACTCATCCTCCTCGGGCTGGGTCTCGCCACCGGGAGCCGCGTGCTCCAGCGTGCACTGGACGCCAATTGCGTCGTCCAGGACACTCAACTCGAGCCGCAAGTCGCCATATCGCGCGTCGTGGCCCTGCAGTGTGAGGAGGCACAGCTCTCCCACGGCAAGACGGAGGTCTTCGAGTTCTTCGATGTCGAAGCCCGCACGGGCCGAGATGGCACTGGTCACGAGCCTCGCAAGGACGATCAGGTCGCCGCGCGCCGGAAAAGTCAGTTCGATGTGGTCTCCCGCAGCGAGCTTCTCCATGGAGTCGGTCATGACGCTCCGGCTGCCTGGAGGGAGTCTGTGATCGTGAACACGTTGGTAAGGCCGGTGATCTCGAAGATCTTTAGGATGCGAGGGTCGGCCACGACCACGTGAAGGTCGCCACCCAACTCGCGACACCTCTTCAGTGCTCCGACGAGCACGCCCAGCGCCGTCGAGTCGAGGAACGTCACCCCGAGGAGATCGAGGACAATCGTGCTCCCACCGTCTGCGATCACCCGGTGCAGGCATTCACGGAGCTGCGGTGCGGTGGCGACGTCGATCTCACCGCTGACCGCGACAACGGGGAGCGCCCCCGCCGACTTTTCTTCTATCTGGAACTCCTGGTCCACTCTTGCTCTCCTGGTGAGGCCCAAATCGGGGTCAGAGGGCGCGTTGCAATGGCGATTGTCCCCTAGATTTCTATAGCCGTTCGGCCAACAAACTAAACGTCCGGAAAACGTCCGGGGCGGTCAGCACCTCCTTCGGCTGATGTGATCGGCCGCCTGCCCTTGTCTGGTCGGCATCGCGGCGAGGGAGCCGGCGGGGCCCCACCCAGACCACCGCCTCTGGCCAGTGCAGCCCTCCGCCCCTGCGCAATAGCGTCTTACCGATCTCGGCGCCCTCCTGGGAGAGAATGGACCGTGGCCGAACCTGCGGAAGAGGAGATTCAGACCTCACCCCGGAGTGACCGGGCGGACCGCGCGGAGGCAATTGCGACGATCGTCGCCCTCCTGTGGGTTTCCGTGTCCGCAATCGTCTTTGCCGTCTATGGCGGGAACATCTCACTTGTCGGGGTCATGGCGATCGGCCCGTTCATCGCCGCCGGCTTCGCTCGACCCTCGAGGGTCGCGCTGGTCGGAGCGCTGGCAGCCCTGTTTGCACTCATCATCAGTACTCCTCCGCACAACTACGGCGAGTTGAATCACTCGCTCCGGGTCGTCACCCAGTTAGTGGCAACGGCGCTCGCGATGTGGATCTCCTACCTGCGTGGCCAGCGCAATTTGCAGCTGTGGACGGCGCGTTCCGAGACCCGGGAGGAACGGCGCCGACGCGTCGCGGCGGAGACGGCGCAGCGCATGCAAGTGATGGCCCGCGCTTTGACCACCGCTGCCGATCCCGCACAGGTGGCAGACGCGGTGTTCGCGGCGCTGCGCGACGAGCTGCACGTCGACGCAGCTACGTTTGCGCTCGTCGGCGAACGCGGACGCTTACGGACCCTCCGCCGATTCGGCTATGACCCCGAAGAGCCCGTTGACGGCGTATTGGCCGCGCTGGAGCCGGGCGGACCCGTCCTCGAAAAGAACGACGCCTTGTTCGCTGAATCGCCCGAGGACCTGAAGCGGCAGCGTGCGGACATCTATGCCTCGCTCCTCTCGAGTCGCTTCCGCGCTCTATCGGTAGTCCCGTTGGTGGTCTCCGACCACACCATCGGCGTCGTCGTCGTCCACTGGGACGACGATCGCGAAATCTCGGAGCCAGACCGAAACTTCCTCTTCACCATCACCGGCGCGGCCGCACAAGCCGTGGAGCGTGCCCGACTGACACTCACCGAGTTCGTCAACCTGGAACGGAACCAACATCTGCACCAGTTGAGTTCCGCCCTCGCGGCGGCAACGACGCCAAGCGACGTCGCGCACGCCGCAATCGCCGGCGGCCGCCGGGCACTTGGTGCCCAGTCCGCCGTAGTGCGAGTACCCGTCACCGGCGAGCGCGCATTGTGGTGCGTCGCAAGCAGCGGTCATCCGGCGCTGCTGGCCCGCGGGATGGTGCCCGTGGACGAAGGCAATGCCGGGATCTGTTTCTCTCGGGCCACGACCGTGGTAGGCAGGATCGAGAGCGCCGAGCTCTTGGGCAGCGAGTTGGCGGCAGAGGTCGTGCCTCGGGTGCTGGCCGAGATGGGTGAACCGGTCACCATTGTTTCCGAACCACTGGTCGGCAGCGTTGGCCCGCTCGGTGTGTTGACGCTTGCGTTCGTCAAACACCCTGAGCTGAGTGAACCCGACCTGCGATTCCTCTCGACGCTCGCGGGCCTCACTGCGCAGGCGCTGGAACGAGCCCAGGTCTTCGAACACGAACGGGAAGCGCTGCGGGCGGCGGAGGCCGGACGCGAACGCCTCTCTTTGCTCTCCGAAGTCACGCGCTTGCTCAGCTCGATCCTCGAGCCGACGACCGTGATCCGCCGGACAATGAGTCTCGTCGAAGGGCGACTCGCCGATTCTTGCGTGGTCCAGGTCCCGAGCGACCTCGGGCTCGTTCGACTCGACGTTCAAGGATCAAGAGGCTCATACGCACTCTCTCCGGGTTCGGAAACCGAGAGTGTGGCTTTCGACAGCGCCGCTCCTGCCGCTGTCGCGTATCGGACGGGCCGGACCCAATTGGCGCCGCTCGAGGACGTTGACGCCGCCAACCCCCAAGCAGTCTCCACAGCGCTCGCCGTTCCGCTCACGGCAAACGGGGAAGTCATCGGAGTGATGACGTTCATCGACGGGCCTGGGCGCATGTTCGAGGCCGATGACGTCTCGCTCGCGACGGAGGTTGCTTCGAGGACGGGCGTGGCACTGTCGAACGCGACTCGTTTCCAGCGTGAACACGTGGTGGCGGAAGTACTCCAACGGGCCGTTCTTCCCGATTCCCTGCCCGCGGTGGACGGTCTGCGCCTTGATGCCGAGTACCGCGCCGGCGTGGCCGGCAGTTACGCCGGCGGGGACTGGTACGACGTCTTCGAGCTCGGAAACGACTCCGTCTTCTTCAGTGTGGGCGACGTCATGGGCAAAGGTGCGCCCGCGGCAGCACTGATGGGCCAGGTACGGAGCGCGATCAGGGCCTATGCCGTCTCGGGCCAATCACCGACCGAGGTCCTCTCGTCGCTGGACCGCCTGTTCAACACGTTGGTGGAAGACCGGGTGGTCACAGCCGTCGTCGGAACGATCACGCCGTCGACGGGGCGCGTCGTGTTGAGCAACGCGGGACATCCTCCCCCGCTCGTCGTTCGTGCGGACGGCACCGTGACGTTTTGCCCATTGCAGCACTCGCTGCTGATTGCAGCCGGATTGAACGGGAACCCCAGGCCCCGCGACGAGCTGGTGCTCGACGTGGGCGACTCGCTGGTCATGTATTCAGATGGGCTGATCGAGCGAAGGGGCGAGCTCATCACGAACGGTATGGAGCGACTCGGAACAGCGGCAACAGTGATTGCGAAATCGGGCTGGCCGGACCGTGCCGCCGTGACGTTTGCGTCCATGTTGAGCAATGAAGAGCGCACCGACGACGTCGTAGTGCTGTCTATCAACTACCTGGGGGTCACTGAAGGCATAACTGCCCATCCTGTGGGTACGACACGTGATGGCATGGCAACGTTGCACCTCGAGCCAGTCGTGGAAAGCACTCCGGGGGCACGACATTGGATTGCCGCGCACCTCCGCGAACTTCCGGCCGATGTCTCGAGTTGCGCCGCCCTCTTGACGTCCGAACTCGTGACAAACGCCGTCCTCCACGCTGCAACGCCAATGAGTGTCACCCTGCATATCCTCCCCGATCGGATCCGGGTCGACGTCGCCGACGGGAACTCATCTTTTCCCGCGATCAAAGACTATGGCCGTGAGGCAGCTACGGGTCGCGGACTCACTCTCTTCAAAACTCTTGCATCGGATTGGGGCGTCCAGGCGGTCGACGGCGGCAAGATCGTCTGGTTCGAACTCCCCGTCGATTTCCCCGTGGCACCTGTCAATTTCTCGGACGGGAGTTTCCGCTTCGACCTCATGGGTCTGACACACCCCGAACTGCACCGCGAGGAACCATCGTCGCCCATGGTCTCCGTCCGGTTGATCGGAATACCTGTGATGCTGCTGCAGAAGGCGAGCGAGCAATACGAAGCCCTGTTTCGCGAACTGCGCCTCATGAAAGAACGCGGCGGGAGTTCCCCGGGCGAGCCCGGTCTTCCCGAACGACTCTCCGTCTTTCTCTCCGAGATAGGGACTCGCTTCAGCGGTCTTGGTCCCGGGATGGACGAAATGTGGCAGACGGCGGTCGACGACACGGCGGATCAGTTCGATTGGACTCTCGAGCTGCCTCAGGCGGCCGTCGTGGCGTGCGAGTTCTACGACGCCATGCTCGACGAGGCGGACGAATTCGGACTGTCAGCCCAGCTTCTGACGCTTCCGGCCTCGCCAACCAGCGTGGCCGTGCGCCGCTGGTTCCTCTCCGAGATCATCGGCCAGCTCCACGGCAAGGCGCCGGTCGCCTGGAACGAGAGCCGGTTCCACTCGTCCCTGCAAGCCACAACCGCGAACTGAATTTCGCCTCAGCGAGGCTTGGAGGTCGCTTTCTTGAAGACCTTCGCGTAGTGATCTAGACCCTCGTTCGAAAGCGCTGACGCCGGGCCGCTCGCAATCGAGACCCGCTCGGGCACGATCCCCCACACCGGCACGTTCAACTCGGTCCACCAATCTATGGTGGCGTCCAGGTCATTGGTGCCGAGCCGGGCCGAGCAGACGACCACACCGGCCGGGACGTTGCGCGGCGTCATCGCCAAGGTGGCCATGACACGGTTTGGCTCGACGCCGCCGGCTCGGGTGGGGATGACCACGGCATCGGCGCGGCCGAGCGCCGCCTGGACCACGGTGCCTTCGCCTGGCGGTGTGTCGACCACGACGATGCCTTCCTGCTGGTTCATGGCCTTTCCGACCGTCCTGACGGACGGACCCTCCACGAGTTCGACGCCGTCGAGCGGATCAGCGTCGTACCACTCCGCCGTTGAGCCCTGGGGATCAGCGTCGACGAGCACGACCGGTCCTCGTCCCCGTCGCCCGGCGACAGCGGCCAGGTAGACGGCGGTGGTTGTCTTGCCGACGCCACCTTTCACGTTGCTCACCACGATGTTCATAGGTTCCGGTCCTTCACCCCTCGGGAAATCGGCCCTTACGGTATCGGCCGACCGCACCCTGGCGTCACGGCAACAAGAGCTTGCCGAGGCGACGTCGCGTGATCACGATCCCGCCGATGGCCATGATGACCAAGTAGGCGATGTGGCCGAGCAGTGTCCAACTGAAGATGCCCAGGTCGGCAGCGCGGACGAGTACGACTCCCTGGTAGAGCGGGGTGCACCTCACTACCGCCTGCAGCCATCCGGGGTAGACGGTCAGGGGATAGAAGGTGGCCGAGAACAGGAACAGCGGGATGAAGGCGAGGGAGACCATGTCGAAGTCCTGCCATGTCCGCATGTAGGTGGTCCCGGCCATTCCCGCAGAAGCGAAAGCCAGGCTGATGAGGATGGCCGCCGGCCAGCAGAGGACGGCCCACGGCGAGACGATGTAGCCCAGCATGGCCATGATGGCGAGGAAGGCGGCCGAATAGAGGCTGCCTCGCAGCACACACCAGCTCAGCTCCCCGAGGGCGACGTCATTGACTCCGAGAGGCGTGGACAGCATGGCGTCATAGGTCTTGGCGATCTTGAGCTTGAAGAAAACGAGAAACGTCGAATCGAGCATGGCGCCGTTCATGGCAGAAGACGCCAGAAGTCCGGGCGCCACGAACGCTGTGTAGGGCACCAATCTCCCGTCAACGTTGATCGGCCCAACGAGGTGGGACAGCCCGACTCCGATGGACAGCAGATAGAAGAGTGGCTCGAAGAAGCCGGAGATGATGAAGATCCACGAGCGGCGATACACCAAGATGTTGCGCTCGAGCACCCGCGATGCGTGGCGGCCGCCCAGAAGTGCGAGCGGCGTGATGCGCGCCACGACCCCGGGAGGTCGGCGATCGATCACCGCTTTCGGTTCGGTGATTCCCACCGACACGTCAGACCACCAACCGGCGAGCAAAGGTTCGGCGCCCTGCGCGATAGCCGATGAAAGCCAACGCACACAGGTAGGCGAGGTGCCCGAAGTCGGCCCACGACACCTGTCCGAGAGTCAGGTCCCGGCAAAGAGCGACGCCGTGGTACAGCGGGGTCACGTAGGCGACCGCCTGCAGCCACGCGGGCAGCTGTGAGACCGGGAAGAACGTGCCTGAGAAGAGGAACATGGGGATGATCGCGAATCGGTACAAGGTCGAGAAGGAAGAATCCTTCTCCTGCGTGGCGGCGAAAGCACTGACTGGGGCGGCGAAGGCGAGGCCTGTCAACACGGCCGCCGGAAGCGCGGCGACGGCCCATGGCGAATAGATGACCCCGAATGCCGCCATCACGGCCAGATAGATCGACACGACGATGGACAGGCGAGCCCCGATCCAGGCCAGGTGGCCGAGCAGTACGTCGTAGACCTCGAGTGGCGAGGCCAGCTGGGCGAAGTACGTACGCATCCACTTGATGCCGCCCATCACCGGATACGTGGCGTCGTTCGTGCCGATCTGCATGCAGGTCCCGGCCAGGAGTCCCGGAGCCAGATACGCCACATAGGTCACGCCGTCAACGCCGTGAGAGTGCTTGTCGATGAGCGATCCGAGGGCGATGCCCATTGCGGCCAGGTAGAGCACCGGAATGAGGAAGCTGGTGACCACGGAACTCCGCCAGGTGCGCCTGTACTGGTATGCCCAGTACCCGGCGGCACGCAGCCACATCGGCGTAGGTATTCGCCGCGCCGAGACCTGCTCTCCGTGCGTGAAGATCGTGACGCCCCGCGGCGCCGCGTCCTGCGCCGTCGTCGTCACGAAATCAATCCACCAAGGTGCGGCCGGTCAACCGCAGGAACACATCTTCTAGTGTCGAACGACGGACCAACGTGCTCTGGGCGACGTGGCCCATGCCCGCGACTTCTTGAAGTGCGGCGTCACCGTCCTCGGTGTACAGAAGGATTCGATCCGGCAACACCTCTTGCCGTTCGGCCAGAGCCGCCAACGAAGGCGCGACTTCCTCATGCTGGCCTGGCGCAAATCGCAGCTCCACGACCTCCTTCGTCGAGAACGCTTCGATCAGCTCCCTCGGCGTCCCCTCGGCGGCAAAGCGGCCCTTGTCCATCACGACCAATCGATCACAGAGTTGTTCTGCCTCGTCCATGTAGTGGGTGGTGATGATGAGGGTGACGCCTTCTTGTTTCAGGCGGTAGAGACGGTCCCACAGCAGGTGCCGGGCCTGCGGATCGAGACCCGTCGTGGGCTCGTCCAGGACGAGCAGGTCCGGATCGGAGATCAGGGCGCGAGCAATGGTCAACCGGCGTTTCATTCCGCCCGACAAGGGATCGACTCGGTCGTTGGCGCGCTCCGTGAGTTGCGCGAAGGCGAGCAGCTGCTCCGCCCTCTCCCGAATGACCTTCTTCGGCATGTCGAAATACCGCCCGTAGATCATCAGGTTGTCGAGGACCGTGAGTTCGAGGTCCAGCGAGTCCTCCTGGGGAACCAGACCCATACGGGCACGGATCCGGGGTCCGTCGGTGGCGGGGTCCATTCCCAGCACTCGCAGCGACCCGTCGCTGACGGGGCTGATGCACGAGATCATGCGCATCGTCGACGTTTTGCCCGCCCCGTTAGGGCCGAGGAACCCGAACGATTCGCCCTTGGAGATACTGAAGTCGACGCCGTCGACAGCGACGAAATCGCCGAACCGCTTCACCAGGCCATGCGCCTCGACCATGGGCGCGTCCGCTGCGCCGGCCCGCGCCTGGCCAGCCAGCGTCTGGTCCCGTTCCCGCTCCGAATCAGGGACGTCAGTCATCGGCGAGGAATGTGACGCCATTGTCAGCTAACGATACCGTGCCCTCCCACGACGCAGCACGAGCGGAGGGACAGGCGATGGCCGAAACTGGAAAGAGTCGGGCGTTCCCCGAAGGCTTCACCTGGGGCACGGCAACCGCGGCACACCAGATCGAGGGCGGGAACGTCAACAACGACTGGTGGGCCTTCGAGCACGCGGAGGGGTCGGTGTGCTCGGAGCCCTCCGGTGACGCCTGTGATTCTTGGGAACGCTGGGAAGAAGACGCCGACCTGGTCGCTGGCCTGGGTCTTGACAACTACCGGTTCTCCGTCGAGTGGAGTCGCATTGAGCCGGCTGAAGGCGAGATCTCCCAGGCTGCGCTTGCACACTACCGCCGGATCTGCGAGGGGCTGCGTGCACGCGGCATCGATCCCGTCGTGACGTTCCACCA
>Ga0123355_10009874_pt1 | contig 14564 bp, 7 predicted proteins | sample TergutEmb28metaG_3_FD_89872 | JGI IMG/M metagenome (GOLD analysis project Ga0123355, IMG submission 89872) | Embiratermes neotenicus P1 segment gut microbial communities from Petit-Saut dam, French Guiana - Emb289 P1 | ecosystem: Host-associated > Arthropoda: Insects > Digestive system > Gut ...
AGCTCTTTCCCATCGGCCAGATCTTCGACAACCCCGCCTATCCCACTCTCCTCCCGAACGCATTCATCAATGTGGGCATCCCGGCATTCTGTTGCGAGATTGGTGCTTCACGCATCCTTGACCTCGGCATGATCCCTTTGTTCGTGGAAGGCACAATGAATGTGCTCAAGCACCACGGGATTGTCGCCGGCGCGATGGGCCGCACCGGGAAGGACACGAACATCTTCATCGGCAACAGCGGGCACACTGTCCTTGCAACCCACGGCGGATTCGTTGAGCTTCTGGTTAAGCTGAACGAGAAGGTCAGAGTCGGGCAGAAGGTTGCTATCCAGCGCAACACGTTCGGCGAAGTAGTGGCCGAATATTCGAGCGAGGTGGCCGGCGAGGTCGCGGCTCGTCGCTCAGACGCAACAGCCGAGCCTGGCATTCTGCTGGTATCTATCCTCTACAACGACGCCACTCATGAGCTCCCGGTAGATTACTCCGAGTGAGTCAGCGGAGAGTGTGAGTCAGGCGGCACGGTTGTAAAGAGGCGTTCTTCTTCTCTCCCCCAAAGGCCTCAGACCTCCAGCCCGAGCACATCGTCAAATGATGATCGGTACACCCAGGTTTACAGACCCGGACGGGAGAGCGAAATAAACGCTCTTCGACGTCGTCTTTACATGGTCATTCAGTTATCGTTATCGGAGAACGGACTCAACAAACAGCAGCGTCTCTCGAACGTGTACCCTCCAATAATCCCAATCATGTCCTCCCGCGAATTCTTCATATGTATGGAAGATTCCGTCGATCATTAGTTGTCGATGAAGCTCTCTATTCGGCTCGAGTAAATTGTCCAGGATCCCACAATCTAAGCGGAGCGGCGGTAAAACCGCGGCGTGCTTTCTGATCCAAAACATAGGATCAGTTTCATCGTCGGATTTTCCGATTTCTTCCCAAACCGACTCCTCTGTGAACGTCCGCAATTGCTCGACACGCGTGATCGCTGAGTGGACAGACACACCCGCAATTCTGTCAGAATACTTTGCCCCCAAGCGCAGGGCTCCGTAGCCACCCATGGAGAGACCCGCCAAGAAAATAGGAGAATCTATGTCGACGACCCTCGTGAATTCATATGCGGCGGCAACAACATCCTGCATGATCCAGCACTCGTGATCTTCGCCCGAGTGCGTCAGGTAGCCACTACCCTTTCCCCATAAACCGTCTGAGGGCATGGCCAAAATCATGGGACGTATGCATCCCTGTGAAATCAGTTGCAAACAGGTCCGATGGACCCCGCCCTGCATGGCCCAACTCCAGTGACTTCCGTAGACGCCGTGCAGCAAAACCAATAACGGAACCGACTTTGACTTTAGGGCTTGGGGCGGGAGAAAGAAGGTAATATCGCCACGCCGACCCAGAGCACGACTGAATAAGGTGACATGGCTTAGGTGTTCATGTTCAAATTGTGGATCAGACGCCTCCATTAATCTTACTCTTTCTTTCGCCATAGGTAGTTGGCATCACTCGATCCGGAGCACACCTTTGGCAATGCGACCCGATAACATGTCATCGAAAGCGGACGCTAGGTCCGTGAGAGAGTATGTTCGCGTTACCATCTCGTCCAGCTTCAACCAACCTTCATCGTAGAGTCTTAGCAGTAGGGGGAAGTCCCTGGCTGGATTGCATTGCCCGTAGAGCGGATTGACGTAGACCTTATCCCACTCAAATAGCTCCATGTTGAACGCAATCGATTTCTCAATACCACTCACCCCGACGGCCACACCTCCGTTGCGAACAAAAGCCAAGGGGGCGGGCCCGAGTTCGGGAACAGCGGTGCACTCGAAGGCATAGTCGGCCCCACGCCCCGAGGTGGCGTCGACAATTTGACGGACAGCTTCAGACAGGTTTGGATCCGCGCGATCAGCGAGAATCGTCTCCGTCGCACCGAAACATCGAGCCATGGCCAAACGCGAGTCTCTCACGTCGATAGCAAAGATGCGTTCTGCGCCACAATATCGAGCACCTTGAATAACGCTGAGTCCGACTCCACCGCAACCTAGCACGACGACCGAACTCCCCCTGCTCACCTTGGCGACATTTACCGCCGAGCCAAAACCTGTCATCACTCCACAGCCAAGAATAGAGGCTGAGACAAATGGGATCTGTACATCTATTTTCACAACAGCCTGCTCAGGAACCAGCGCATGGGTGGCCATTGTACCAAGAGCAAACGAAGTATTTATGTGCTTGCCTCTCCAACTGAAACGGTCATCCGAAAGCTGAGCTCGTTGTTCGCAAAGGTTCGTCGCTCCACATTTGCATTGAAAGCAATGGTGACAGGGGACGGCCCAGTTAAGCAGAACGCGGTCACCTGCTTTTAAGGAGGTGACGCCGGACCCGGTGTCGAGGACAACTCCAGAACCTTCATGCCCCATGATGTAGGTTGAAGCTCGCGGCCCAACTCGTCGAAAGTCCTCCGGTCTAGGATCGCGCTCCTTCCAAAGCTGCATGCAGTCGTAGTCCGTGTGACATACTCCGCTGGCTTTCATCTCGATCAACACCTCGGTAGCCTGCGGTGGCTTCAGTTCAACCGCATCGAGTTGAAAACTGCCTTTTCCGTCCGTAACGGCCGCTGTTATTTGCATGGAAAGCGCCCAGGAAGCTATTAGCCGCTAGCGTTGCCTATCTTGAGACGGTGGACGTACTCGACTGCCAACGACACTCCGCCCAAAACGGCGAGGATGACGCCCGCCCGCACAAAGTCGCCGGATACGTGCTGGCGCAGTTGGAGGAGGACAGCTCATCTCGTAGATTCCGCCGCCAGGCCGGGTCTCCAAACTCAGAAGGCAACTTCTTTAAGGTCGGCACGCATGTTCTCGTAGGTTGTGTCGTACGCAAGCAATTGGGGGTCCGGCTCCACACCCCAGTGCCGGCAGGCTGCAAGATAAATGTCAGGCCACCAACTCCGGTGTTCGGTCAGGCCATCTTCTTTCCACTTCTTCCAATCGACCAAAACCTTCGACCATGCCTCGTCGCCAAAGGCCATGGCTTCTGACTGGGATCCAATTTCTGGAACGAGCCAATCACGGCCAATCTTGGCGTGTAGGACCTCGTCTGCCCAGTCATAATCCTGGATAATCGCAGTCAGCGGATCTGCGGTGGCAACTCCGACCTCCCATTCATACTCCTTGCCGGCCTTCTTCGCCATCAGGCCCTGCTCGATGAGGTACAGCACGGCGTGCCGCTCCTTGGCGGTGAGTATCGTGTTCAAGCCAAGCGACCATGTAAAGTTGAACGGAATGCTCGACCAATCGATGCCCATTGAAACAAAGCCAATCTCGCCCATCATGGCGTGACGCGCTTCATCCCATAGTTGCCGGGTCATATCGCGATAGTACCTCCACGGTTTCTGGTCCGTTTCCGCGAGAATGCTTGCGATCATCTCCGGCACATCGATTTCACGCAGGCGCTTGAAGTAGAGCATGATGGTCTTGGGAAGCGGCTGAATGTCAGGATTGAAGAGCATGGCCTCCGCGTTCACGCCCATGTTGTAAGGGTCCTGGAAGCGCGCGTCGCGCCTGGGAACGGGATCGTACTTGTAAGGCTGCTTGGAGTAGTATCGCGCGAACGTCTCACCGGCGGGCTTCTCTGTGCCGTCGAGATCGCCGGCGGAAGCCAGCATTCCCTCGAGCAGCGTGAGCCATTCTTTCAACTCGGCGCGATTCTTTTCGGCCACCAGGCATCGGACCGCCTCGACGCCATATTGTTGAACATCCTGCATCTCCACCAATGTCAAACGGCAGACGCGGTAAGTAGGGTGATCAAAAAGCCGATTCGTATCGGCGATAAGATGTTCAAGAGCACGCACGATCGCCGGTACAGCGTACTCGTACAGTCCAAGCAACAGCGCCTCGGCGGAGGGTGCAGCCAAAATCTCATCGAAGAACAGGTCCAGCGATGCGTGGGGCGACACCTCCAGCCCATAAGGGGGCTGTCGCATTTCACGCACGCGAGCAGCAATTTCGCCCACGTGCTCGATGCAATAGTGAGCATGCAGGCTGAACGCCATCTTCAACTCATAAATCGGCATACTTGTGATTCGTAAAACGAACACGCGGTGCAGACGCCGCAAGGACCAGTGCAAGCGCTTCAAACGCGCCAGGGACTCCGCGACCGTCAATCCAGTCTTGGTCGCTTCCCGCATGGAATGTAGGCCAACCAGCGGAGGGAGACCGCAATAACCTGAGTAAGAATCAACTGCTGTATGTGCCGGATGCTGCGGATTCTCGGTCTGTAACATGAGTACCCCTGTGATACGAGAGTCTTGTGCCTACGCCCCGGAAACACAAGCCTAGCCCCAAGAGTATCCAGCTAAGATCCGAATGTCCTCTCAACGGTTGACTTTTAGATGTACTGGATTGACAGCTATCCCGCTAATTTTGGTGAAATTTGTGCGAACCTGTTACCATTCTTTCATGAAGCCCAACTTTGAGAAGGTCGCCACCGCGCCTTCGGCTTTCGTGGCATACCAACGCAATGATTCGGCATTCCCTTTCTATTGGCACTACCATCCGGAGTATGAGCTGACGCTGATCCTTGACAGCCATGGGCAACGGCTGGTCGGCGATGGGATCGCGGATTATGGCCCGGGAGACCTTGTCCTGTTAGGGCCGAATATTCCACACAGCTGGCGCTCAGGGCCCGTGGAGTCGAACGCGGACGAGGTTCACAGCGCAGTAGTGGTGCAGTTTCGTGAAGACTTTCTGGGGCAGCACTTCTTCGAATTGAAGGAAATGGAGTGCGTACGACGCCTCCTCCGCAAGTCCTCAAATGGACTCGCATTCGGGCACACCGAGACGGGCTCGAAAGTCGCAAAATACCTTGCCACGCTTCCATCGGTTTCCCCTCCCAGGAGGCTGGTATTGTTGCTCACCGCGCTCGTGGATCTGACCAGTGAACCGAAGGCGCAGGTACTATCTTCATCGCGAGTAAAGCCCATCTGCCGCCCGGGGGACCAACAGCGCATCGACGCGATTTGCGAGTATTTAAACAAACACTTCGCGGACGAGATTGCATTCACAGATCTCTCCAACCGATTCCATATGAACCAGGCATCTCTCTGCCGGTTCTTCAAACGGGCCACCGGGCGCACAATGACGGCATACCTGAACGAGCTTAGAGTCGGTGCCGCCGCGCAGATGCTGATCGATACGGACGAGAAAGCGTTGGAAATTGCCTTTTGCGTGGGCTTTGGGAATTACTCCAACTTCAATCGCCAATTCAAGCGCATCAAGGGATACGGTCCAGTGACTTTGCGGAGGCAATTCTCTCCGGACTCGCTCCCACCTAGTTCGTCCCGGAGAGAAACCGTGCCGTTGCTTAGACCGGGGTTCGACAAGAAAACCGCGAAACCCGATATGGAAATGCATCAACTATAGCGAAGATAGACTGCTCCTCTTCGTCGCCAACCAGGTCTCCGGGATTGCCCGGCCGGCGGTTGTCGGGTGGCATGTTTGCGCCGACGCCTGAATGCTGGTTTTTTCGTCGGCAGAGATCACGAATTTCATCCTCCTTCTTTAGGGCGTTGCCTTCCCGTTGGCGAGCGTACAAATCGAGCACTCGTAAGCCTCAGAGGAACCCACGGCCACCCGAAAGTTTAGGCATGGTAATATTTTCAATATAAGAATGCCGGCAAGATACCAATCCGAGTTGAGGACCGGCCTGGTTGTTGGCGTTGTCATTTTGATTCCAGTGGTGCTTTTCGCTGGAATGTTCGGCCAGGTTGTCTTATTCCTCCCGGTGCTGGGAATGCTACTCGGGTGCGTTCTCGTTTCCATACCCCGACGCCGGTTGTCATTTCCTCGCGCCCGATTCTGGGGATCCTCCTACCTTCCCGAGCTCTTTGATCGCCCGCCTCCTGTGACTCTGCAGCCCTAGTCAATTTCAAGCAAGTTTCCAGCATGTCCGCGAATGCGCTTTCGTGCCGCTCGTGATGTGCTTTTACTGCTCATGGGAACACAGCAGACAGGCAGGTTTCTCGTGGACTCTCTCGCGAACTCTTTTGACCGCATGGTGCAAATCGGCTTAGCAATAGGAACAGTCTGCATTCTCCTCTACGTTGTAATGGGACGGATTTGGTTTGGGAAGCGTCGCCGTATCTATTGGGCGGGCAGTTCTGTTGGGAATGCGCTGCAACAGCTCCAGGCTACTGCCAGGCCATCCATCGAATACCAGATAGAGGAGAAGCTAAAAGAGATGGCTGATGAGGACGATCAAGGCGGCCCCGATGATCCGGGCTCTTATTACCGTCGGCTACGAACAAGAATCGATCAGGGAACTTCTGGTGGCGAGATGCAGAAGGATGAGGGCAATCCAGATGTGCCGAATGATTGAGGTTGGTAGAAGGAGCACTCTGCCCGCTTGGATAGCAAACTGGGGATCGCGTGGGAGATCCAACGACCGTGATACCAGGGAGGGATAGCGTCTTCATGCAACCAGCGCCACGACCTACTGCCGCTGATCGATGCCACCAAGCCGCTCTGCTGGACATGCTGAACCAGATCCTGAGTGCTCCAGCGCGATGAAGGCAAAGGGTGCTTCGCCGGCAGCTCGCAAAAAGCGAAAGCCTTAAACTTGTACGACGAGTTCTGGGGAGGGGAAAAGTCCGGGGGCGACCGGGACGATCCCGTTCTTCCAACCCGCTTCAGGTGGGCGCCGCTTCCGGGCAAGGTTGGCTGCAGGAGTATGTGCCCCTGACGCGACGCCTGGAACGCGATCTGCCAGAGTTGCTTTCCGCGTTCGTCTTCACTGCACATCTGCGGAACTGCGCTACCACCTAAGGTGATCGAAGGTGGTTTCGTTTGGCCTTGCAAAACAGAAATACATGACCACTGCGCGGGGCCTCGCACCGCAAGCGCTCCCGCACTACCCATTCCCCTCAAAGGTCTTGGCACGGATCGCCGCAATTTGTGCGCCCAACGGGACAATAGAGCGGCACGAAAATCAACTGAGTATACAAATCCATCAACCAAGATGATGACGGCTGAGAACGCTTGTGCTACATTTCTTCCCGTTTCACGGGGTAGCGTGCAGCAGAAGCCGCAAGCGGGACTTCTCAGGAGACGCCCTTCGTAAGGAGAACAAATGTGCAACGTTCTGCTTGAAAGACCCAAGACATTCGTGCTGTTTCTCTTTGTCTGGACGAGTGTACTGCTCATCACGCCTGTGAGTGCACAGTCGGTCTACGGATCGATTTTCGGCACAGTGTCTGATAAGACTGGCCGAGTCATCGCTAATGCCACGGTCACGGTTACGGACGAGAACAAGGGCACCGTCATTACCGCCACCACCAACGAAGCTGGCGATTACAGCGTCCCTCACCTTGTTCCCGACGTCTACGACCTTAAGGTTGCGGCAAAAGACTTCAAGAGCTTCGAGACCAGGGGCGTCAAGGTGCAAGCCGATACCGCGCCCCGCATCGATGCCATCCTCGAAATCGGCGCTATCACACAGACCATCGAAGTCAACGCCGAGACGCAGCCGGAGATGAAGACCGACCGCGCCGACGTCTCAACCATATTCGACCAGCAGCAGCTCTCCAGCCTCCCGATCGTCGACCAGAACTTTACCAATCTGCAGCTTTTGATGCCGGGTGCTCAGCCTCTCGGCTTTTCCATCGCATCCAGTGAAAATCCACAGGGCTCCAAGCAGATTCAGATTGATGGACAGTCCTTCGGCGGGACCGCCTTTGAGCTGGACGGCACTGACAACGAGGATCCCATTCTCGGTCTCATCGTGATAAACCCAACCTTGGACTCGGTGACCGAGACCAAGATCACCACGCAGAACTTCGACGCCGAGCTGGGCAAGGCCGTCTCAGCGGTGATTAGTACCCAGACCAAGTCCGGCACCAACCAGTTCCATGGCAACGTGTATGACTTCCGCACCAGCAACGCCAACCGCGCCCGCGATCCTTTCACCCAGCCGCCGGGCCCCAACGCGATCCCGGCTGGATTGGAGAACCGCTTTGGCGGGTCGATCGGCGGACCGGTGGTGCGAAATAAGCTCTTCTTTTTCTTCAACTATGAAGCGCTGCGCCAGAGGGTCGGCACGGCGAACACGGACACCGTTCCCACGCCGCAGTTGGTCAATACCTGCCTGGGCAAAGAGGTCGGTCCAATGGGCATTCCCGGCTGCGACTTCAGCGACTATGCCACGCAACTGCTGGGCTCCCCTTCGAGCCAGCTGATATTCGACAACACCAGCGATCAATCTGCCGCAACCGTCGCTGCTTTCGGGAAAAACGTAATTCCGGCATCGCTGGTTTCCCCTCAGGCGAAAGCCCTGTTGACGCTCCTGGCACCCTATGCTCCTAACACGGGCGGCGGCTCGGTCACCAATAACTATGCGGCCGGAGGCACCGGCGTGTTCAACAGCAACCAATGGACAGCCCGCGGCGACTATACGCTGAACGAAAAGGCGCATGCCTTTGTGCGTTTCTCGCGTTTCTGGGACCTTCTGTCGGGCAAGGTAATGTTCGGTGCCGCCGGTGGTCCCGGCTTCGGCATCGGCGGTTACGGCGGCAACTCGAAGGGCGCCAATGACAGCTTGGCTTCTGGCATGGACATAGCCATCAATCCAAAGCTGCTCACCGACTTCCGTCTGGGGTATTACCGCTACAACATTGTCACCTCCAAGTATGACCAAGGAGTGGACTTTGCCAACCAACTGGGAATTCCCGGCATTAATACCGGCAGCAGCTTTACCTCCGGTGCGCCTGGGTTCGTAATGAGCTTTCCGTTCACTACAACTACCAAGTCCTTCATTGGTGGCGGCCTGGGTGTTAACAACTGCAACTGCCCCTTGACCGAACGCGAAGACCAGTTCCAACTCGTCAACAATTGGACGAAGATCGTCGGTAACCACGCCTTCAAGTTCGGTGCCGACCTTCGTTATGCCCGCAACCTGCGCGTGCCTTCTGACAGTGATCGCGCCGGACAGCTGAACTTCCTCACCGGACCGACTTCGAACGCCGGAACCAACGGGCTCGGCTGGGCTAGCTTCGTTCTGGGCGACGTGGGCAGCTTTGACCGCTTTGTCTCCACATCCACCAATGCCAAGGAGTTCCAGAAGCGTACCTTCTTCTACGGGCAGGATAGCTGGCGCGCCACCCCCAAGCTCACTCTCAACCTGGGCCTCCGTTGGGATCTGTTCTTCCCCGAGGTCGTCAACGGCGCTGGCAATGGCTCTTTGATGAACATCACCACAGGCTATCTGCAGGTCGCCGGCCTCGGTGGCATTCCCTCTAACATGGGTTGGACCTACAGCAAGGCTAAGCAGTTCGCGCCTCGCATTGGTATTGCGTACCAGTTGAATGAAAAAACCGTCCTTCGCGCGGGCTACGGACGCAGCTTTGACACTGGCATATTCGGTTCCGTCTTCGGTGGCACAGTCACTCAGGATCTGCCGGTCCTGACCCAGCAAATCGTCAGCGAGCCCGGCATCACCGGCACGGCGTTCAATCTCTCAGCGGGACCACCAGCCCCCACCCCGATTGCGGTTCCTCCCAACGGGCTTTTGCCCAATCCAGGATCTTTGGTTCAAAGCTTCTCCCGTCCTAACCCGCTCAAGTTTCCAACCATCGATGCCTGGAACCTGAGCGTTCAGCGTGCCATAACCTCGACCCTTTCCCTTACTGCAGCCTACGTCGGCACGAAGGGAACACACACGGTAGGTGACAACGACGCCGGGACCCTCAACCCCAACGAGGCAGCGCTGATTTTGCCGGGTGCATACAGCGTCAACGGACAAACGTTGCACTATGATCCCGCCGCGGCGGGAGATACAATCAACCCCGATGGCGGCGTCTCCAACCCCTGGTTCTTACAGCGATATTACGGCGCCAAGCTGGCAGCTTGCTCTGACCCGAGCTACGCCACCCCCGCTGAGCCGTTTATCCAGCCTGGCATGTGCGGCTGGGTGAATCCAATTGTCTCAAGGGCGGATGGCCAAAACTCCGAGTTCGACGCTCTGCAGGTAACCCTGGAGCAGCGATTTTCCAAGGGCCTCGCGTTCAACCTCAACTACAACTGGAACAGCGCGTTCGACGAAAACGCGACCTATTACACGTGGAATCAATCGGTCACGCACATGCGCGACAGCAACGTCCGCGACCAGCAACTAATACTGTATGGCAGCTATGACCTCCCCTTCGGTAGGGGCAGGCAGTATGCTCCTGGCGTCAACCGCGTAATCGACCTGCTTATCGGGGGCTACCAATTGAGCGGCTTCATGAACTGGTCCGGCGGCTTGCCATTCACCCTCAATTACAGCAATTTCGGTACCGATGCGGACCCTGAAACCTGCGCTCAAAATACGGGTCCAACCTCGGCTCCCTGTCTGCCGAACGCACACGGCCACATGTCCACCAAACTGACGGCTTTCGACCCGGTTTCCCACACCCGGTCGTTCTGGACTCCTCAACCGACCAGCGGCGGCATTTTCTCGTTCCCTGGACTTGACGTGATCGGGAACGCGGGACAAAACACCTACCGCGGTCCGGCGTTTTTCAACACCGACCTGGCCCTCACCAAGGCGTTCACCATCCACGAGGATGTCGTCGTCAAGTTCCGTATGGATGCTTTCAACGTATTCAATCACATCAACGCAGGCAACCCAAACAATGACGACATCTTCGGTAAGGGCGTCATCAGCAGCGAGGCGCCTGGTGCTGCACCTCGCCAGCTTGAATTCGGTCTGAAGCTACAGTTCTGATTCCGGAGAGGGAAGCCTCTTGTGGGTACATAGAGGTGGTGTGGCAGGGGAGGGAGACGACCCTCCTCTGTTCTCGTTCCCGTTAGCCGTTTGCAGTCCGCCCCGCGGAAAGAAGGAGTAATCGATTGAATCGCAAGACTGGCTCACAAGCGGCGAGGGAGTTGCCCTCCCTAACAGGGCGGTGCCTTATCGTGGTTCTTTTGAGCCTTTTGGGTCAGGTCTTTGCAGCAGCTCGGAAAGTACCTGATCACAAAGGATCTGACAACGATGTAGCTTTCGAGCGCGTTTTAATTGGCGCATACGACCCGGATGCTTGGAACGGAATCGTGTTTGAGGCTGCAACTCTCGGACAACGCTTGCCCTTTGCAATACGAGTTGGGTCAAAGTCTGAAAAGTTTCTTGACGGAGATCGTATATTCGATGCGGTAAGCGAAGTAGGCCCCCATGCACCCGACGGCTCGTATGCGCGGATGAGCTGGAGCCATTTCCCTCGAACGGCCCCAGTCACGCTAGAATGGGCACGTATCGACGAGACGACTGTGGTGGGAAGGCTCAAGGCCCCGGCGGATATTCAGCTGGTTCTAGAAGCCTATTCGCCCAACGACCTGACTTTCACAGGCGAATACTCTATCAGCGCAGATCAGACGCAAATCATCGGTGATCATGCCATCGACGGTAATTTCAAATCAGCTGTACACCTTGTCGTCGCCGCAGATCGCCCCATTATCGGCAGCGGCACATTTTCTAGCGCGGCCGAACTGCAGAGAGTTATGGATTCCGGCGACCTTGTCAACTTAGGCGGCCCGCCCGAGGAGGGGGGAACCGGCTTGCGATTTGAAAGCGGAGGCGGAGCAGCGGGCCTGCAGTTTGTAACCGGCGCAAATTCTTACGCGCATTTTGCAGCGACCATCGGATGGGATACCCGGGAGTTACAGTCCGCAGCGAAGCATCTGCTCCAACCGGGAAGCATTGACGCGATTCTGGAGAAGAATTCCGCGCGTTATGAACAAAGGCGACCGCACATTCAAGGCCTTTTCAGTGGGTCTCCGGAGGCAATCGGAAACTCCATGTTCTGGAACACGCTTTACGTTCCATCTCTAGGCCTTGAATTTCCGAGTATAAGCCGTCGATGGGCCAAGGGCTTTGGCGGCTGGGTGGTGGGTGAGTGGGACTGTTTCTTCGGTGGCCTGCTGACTAGTTCGGAGGATACGGCGCAAACATCCAACGCAATACGAGCTATCCTTTTATCCCAAGCACCCAATGGGGTTGTACCAAATGTTGACGGGGGCACCGGCACTAGTCCCGACCGGTCGCAACCGCCAGTTGGTTCCTACATTGTTTGGAAAAATTACGTACACAATCAGGACAGAGCCATTCTCGAGTGGGCTTATCCGCGTCTTAAACAATGGCATAGGTGGTGGTTTCAGGATCGAGGTGATGGGCAGCCTTGGCGGGACGGGAATCGCGATGGGCTGCTTGAGTGGGGCAGCGATAAGGGCTCGACACTCTCCGTCGGAGGTAGAGGGCGCCTTCAGGCGGCGAAATGGGAAAGCGGCATGGACGACAGCCCAATGTGGGATCAAGTCCCATATAACACGGCGAGCTACACGATGGAGCTGGATGATGTCGGCCTCAACGCGCTGTATGCTCTGGACTCCGAGAGCCTTTCGAAGATCGCGCAAATTCTGGGACATGATGAGGACGGTCAAATCTTTGCTGCTGACTACCAACGGATGAAGAGTGCCATCCAGCGACTGTGGAACGACGAGGATGGAATCTTTGAGAATCGGCATTGGAATGGGCAATTCTCAAAGCGACTCTCCCCAACGAACTTCTACCCAATGCTGGCGGGCGTTGCAACAGCTGCGCAGGCTGAGAGAATGGTGAAAGAGCATCTACTGAACCCCAAAGAGTTCTGGGGCGAGTATGTCATTCCCACGATTTCGCGGAGCGATAGCACCTTTCAAGACCAGTACTACTGGCGCGGCGACATATGGGGTCCGACTAATTACCTTGTCTATGAGGGATTGAATCGGTATGGACAAGATGACATCGCGCTGCAATTCGCTGAGAAGAGCTACAACCTTTTCATGAGCGATTGGCGTACACAGCAGCATACTAACGAGCAATACTATGCGTGGGGGGGAAGCGCCGGTGGAGATAAGCACTACACTTGGGGCGCCCTGCTGTGCCTGATTCCTATGGAGCAATATATTGATGATACGCCATGGGACGGACTTAGGTTTGGCGCGCTCAACCCTCCGGGAGATGGCAAACTATCGAGCGTTCTGTGGAACGGTCATTTGTATGACGTTGCCATCGGACCGGACCATCTTGCAATCAAGCGCGACGGCGAGGTTCGCCTGGAAGCGACGGGTGGTATCGTTGTGCGAAATTATTCGCTCACCCCAGACCGGCTCACGTTTACCGTGAAAACGCTCAATCCTGTGACTATCACAACCAGGGAACGCACCTTGGGGAGATTGTCCTTGATGGTTGACGAAGGTCCCGTACAGACCCTCACCGTTCAACAGGGTGGTGTTTCGTTTCCGGTGCCGTCAGGGGAGCACAGGATCAGGGAAACGTGGGGCACTGGCCAATGAGATCATCCGGCACGGCTCGGCGTGATTCGACGCCATCTCTTCGCTACCGAATCTCGCTTTCACAACGGCCGATTTCCAGGCCCGGCAGGGTTCCGCGTGCTGTATGTCTTGGTGGTCATGGAAATCGGCAGCCTCGATGTCTGTGACCAATTCCGACGTCGCCAGGAACTCAAACCGGAGCTTTGGCTACGGTCGCTGATCGGGAATTCTAGTTCTCGTTGTCGGGAGGCCCGATTATCGCCCATCAGAAGGTATTACGAACCTTACGGACACCCGAACACCTTGTGCAGGTGCCGAAAGCCAATGCGTTATTGCGACCCTGATGGGGACCATACTCTCCGAGTGCCTGGACCACGGGATCTCCGGATCTCCCTGAGTGAAAAGCATCTTGGGACGATCTTATATAAGGGAGTCGGGTTATCTACTACAATCAGGGGCGACCACACTGAAGCTTGAGTCCAGGCATCCCAGATCTCCATGGGAAACCAATACGGAACCCACAGTTCAGCGGCATGAATTGCCATCCGCTCGCCGGATCAGAGTCAAGGAATCAAGGATGTCCTTGGCGCGCTGCACCGTGAATATCAGGCTTGAAGAAAGTGCCGAGTTAGATCGGATGATTGGACGATTTCTTGCGGAGCACAGGAGATTCGCGTGAAGGTCAGCCTGCCCAGTGTCTGTGGGGGCGGAGCCGGCCGGTTGCGCTGTGGAAAGAGGCAGCTTGCCGAAACTGCCGGTCATGGCGCGAGCGGCTTCTGGCGCGGATCAAGGTCGGCGGCCGCTTTGAATTCCTCAGCCGCGCCCTGTCGGTCGCCTCTTCGCTGTAACGCCAGACCAAGCTGGTAATGAGCGGGGGCATAGCGCGGCACGGATTGAATGGCTGAGCGAAATTGCGAAATCGCGCCATCGAGGTCCCCCGCGCTGAGCAATCGCCGCCCGGAATTGGTGGCAAACAGCGCCGCTTGTTCGTTGATCTTCTGCCGGGCGATTTCCGCTCCGACCCGACTCTCCGCCACTGCGCCCTCCGAGTCACCGAGTTGGCGTAGCACGGCGGCCAGAGTAGTGTGTGCGCCCGCGAACTCCGGCTGGAAGCGAATCGCTTCGCGCAGTGCCTTTGCTGCCTCCGCCAAATCGCCCTTTTGCTTCAACACGGTGCCGAGCGTGTAGTAGGCCTCGGCGTAGTCCGGCTTGGCTTGAATCGCCGCG
>Ga0123355_10009875_pt1 | contig 14563 bp, 13 predicted proteins | sample TergutEmb28metaG_3_FD_89872 | JGI IMG/M metagenome (GOLD analysis project Ga0123355, IMG submission 89872) | Embiratermes neotenicus P1 segment gut microbial communities from Petit-Saut dam, French Guiana - Emb289 P1 | ecosystem: Host-associated > Arthropoda: Insects > Digestive system > Gut ...
AAGTACTATAGTGACCGAAGGCGCAATCACTGGAAGTTTGAGCGTCGTCGCCAGCGTGACCCAAGGCGCGACCCTGAGTTATCAGTGGTTCCAAAACGGCGTGCTAATTCCCGGCGCGACAGGCGCAATCCTGGCGATTCCGACTGGTCTTGCGGCCGGATCATATTACTTCCATGTCATAGTAAGCGCGACAGGTGGTTCGGCTTCGGTCACATCTAACACCGCCGTCGTAACGGTGAACGAACCGGGCAATGGCACTACACCGTCTCCCTCGCCAACTCCGACGGCTACACCAACTCCAACTGCATCGCCTACTCCGACTGCTACGCCAACCCCAACTGCGTCGCCTACTCCGACTGCTACGCCAACTCCAACTGCGTCGCCAACACCGACTGCAACGCCTACCCCAACTGCGTCGCCTACTCCAACTGCTACACCTACTCCAACTGCGTCGCCTACCCCAACTGCGACTCCAGCTCCGACTGCAACACCAACTCCAACTGCGTCGCCTACCCCGACTGCTACGCCTACTCCAACTGCGTCACCAACTCCGACTGCCACACCTACTCCAACTACGTCGCCAACGCCGACGGCTACACCAACTCCAACTGCGTCGCCTACCCCAACTGCATCGCCAACTCCGACTGCTACGCCAACCTCAACACCAACGCCTATACCCAACTCCGAAATGCCGATTAGACCCAACAACCCACAGACCAGTCCAATACAGATAAGTTTTATGGTATTTGGGGCTGTTGCTGCTGCTGGGATGACAATGTTTTTATTGATACAGTTGATCAATAGACAATTAATTGCCGAACGAAAATACAGAACAGATGCGACCAGATATAATCGCGAGAAAGAGATAACTAAAAAGCTAAATAAATGAAAGGATTATAGATAACCCAGTTAGCAATACAATATGAGATCAGAAGTTACTCCGGTTGGTATAAACCTATAAAGTGTGTTTTGTGAAGGGTGGAAATAGTGCAGTTCGGATAATTTCGCCACAAAGCAACAGCGTTGTGATAAAATTGCTTCACGGGCTGAATAGTAAAATGGGGGGGGCGTGATGTGAAAAGCAGGTTGTTTGGCAGTTTTATTTTGCTTGCCGTTTTGCTTTTAACGGCATGCAACAACCGCTACGAAGTAGAGATATATAGTGAGGATGTTTATGAAACAGCGGCAAACGAAATAGATTGCGACAATCCATCGCAATATCACCCCGCACACGATCTGCTCACACACAACCCCACGGATTTAATACAACAAATTGAAGATGGGCTTTTTGATGCTTTTACTATCAGCGAAAATAGCGAAGCCATATATCCTACTTTTGCAGACATAGTACTTTCTATTAGAGAAGCCTATGTTTGGGCGGAAGCCGACCTAAATGGCGACGGAACACATGAGCTTATAATAGAAGCAGAAGATAGTTTCCATCCGCAAATGCGCAGGATAATCTCTATTTTTGTTATTGACTTCGATAATCAAGAAATAAAGCGGGTTTTTCATCACAATGCTGGCTTGACCTTCTTTTTGTTTTTGGGTGAAAACGGCAATCTAGTAAGCCGATTTACTAGCTACGGGGCTTATAGTGTAAGGCATAGTTATCGCAATGCTTTTTTTAGTGATGACTGGAGCGAGCTATATCTTGGCGAACATGTAAGTGTGGGATATAGCTATGAAGAGAATTTAGTGCGTTTTTTTAGGGGGCAACAGCAGATTAATCGACATGAGTTTTGGGATGAGCTTCGAGAGATTACAGGTTTTCATTTTGTCGATGTTCGCCCAGACTGGTATATAACGGCAACAACTTTTGTAAGTGTCGTGCGTGTACATGAAGATATGCCGATATTTTACATTTACCGCACGATTGTTGGTGAGTTGCCTCTTTTAACACAGGCTGGCAGCTTTGATTTTCCTCAGCAAGAAGTGGTGATAAGAATCACGGATGAGCATGGCAACCTTATCCAAGAAATTGACGGGATATTGCAAGCTGGTGATGGCGGATGGGTGCCAAGCCAGCTATTTGAAGTGCGTTTTGATGATTTTAATTTTGATGGGTATATGGATATGTGGCTAATCGAGGAGGTCAATCGTGGCACAGCAGGCGGTGAATGGGGCTATTTTTGGCTATGGAATCCAGAAACAGGTCGGTTTATCAAAAATGAACAATTGCGGGAAATTAGCCAAATGACTTGGCTTAGTGTTAATCAAGATACCCTGCAAATCGAAATACGTTCCCGCGGCGGCGGTGCTGGGCCTTGGCTTACACGATATCATGGATGGATTGGTGATGAGTTTGTTGCCGTTGCCAGCGAATTGGCCGAATGGGTGAACAGGGTTTTTGTGCCATCATATGAAATGACAACCCACCGCAACTATTTAACTGGTGAAGTCGCAAGAGAGTTTTGGCCGCCTGAAAATGCCCCGAGCCTCACAGTTACCAAAGCCGTTGATATTAACCCCAATATGGAATTTCCGACACATGAAGTCCGCCTTGACATGTGGCGATTGCCCGAAGATTCCGCATATAGGATTGGCGGCTATCAATATGAAATAGAAATCACGATAACTGGATTCCGACAGGATTTTTTTGGAGGTTGGCGGTCATCGCAGACTATAAGGGGGCTTAGAGCGGGCTACGGACACGGCAGATGGATAGATGTAGACCCCGAAAATCCGCTTAATCTGCACTTTGAGGACTTTAATGGTGATGGGTATTTGGACATGGCATTAAGGCGGTTTCCTCCACAAACAGGCAACATGGCTGATGACCCGCACTATTTTTGGTTGTTTAATCCAGAAGTTGTTTCGCTATGGGATGATGCCTTTGAGCGCAACCATTCATTGGAACAGACTGCCAGTCTTGGGCAAGTTATGAGTGTCGGTGGCGTCTATGTCAATATATTCTCGTTTCACGGACTACAAAACTCAAACCTCAGCCAATAAACATCAATGGCTCACAACCGAATCAACTTCATAATCCTAGGCTTAAACTTCATTATTGCCCTTTGAGGACATTTTTCTAGGCAGCGGTAGCATCGGGTACACTTGCTCAGCTTAACTTCGGGCCTATATCGCGGCTCACCTGTTTTTGGCGGAAGTTCTATATCTGGTACACAAGCGAAAAGGTTTATAGCTTTGGCAGGGCATGCGTTTTTGCAGCCGGCACATCCTATGCAAGTTGTGATATTCGCCACCGGTCGTGTTTTTAGGTGGCGCTCCTTAAAATTTTTGGCAAAGCCGGTTCGCTTGGGGATGTCTAAGCTCATAAGCAATAAATCTCCTTGTCTGTTTTGTTGATAGCCGACGGCATACCAACTTCCCTCAAATACTTATTAAACCCTTCACCTGTACACATAAGTGTACCATCTAGCACGACAGAAGCCGCCGCTGCCGCAGTTGCCACGCGCAAAAGCTCCGGCTCGCGCAATCCTTTTGTAAGGCCGTACACGAGCCCCGCTACCATAGCGTCTCCAGCCCCCTGTACCCCGCGTACCGTTACAACCGGTGCGGATACATAGTAAGCGTTTGACCCGGTAACCAGCATAGCGCCTTCAGCCCCCATAGAAACGCAAATCATGCCAACGCCATATGTCACGATAAGCTCCTTACAAAACGTCGCAATACTTTCTTGTGAAAAAAGCTCCACACCAAAGCAGCTTGTAAGCTCAAAGAGATTAGGCTTGATTAAAAATGGCGGCTTCCCGCCGGTCAAGGCCAAGCGAAGCGCCTCACCGTCAGCGTCTAATATAACCTTCCCGGGCCAGGTAGCGCACATTTGTTTATACATATCAACGGGCACGCCGGCAGGCATACTGCCGCTTAACACCAAAATACTACTGCTATCTATAGCTGTTTGAGAAGATAGCTCAGCAAGCTTTCTGGCGGCGGCTTCAAATTTCTTATAAAACTCCAACACGGCTTCATCCGACACATAGGCGCCAGGCTGGTTTAACTCGGTCATTGTACCAGCGGCGTTGTCGTGTAGCTTGATATTAACCCGTACTGCGCCGTCAACTTTCACAAAATCGTGGCGCACACCCCACTTGTCCAAGGCATCTGTGATAAGATTACCGTTTTCCCGGTAATTGAACCCCATGCACAGCGGGTCAAGCTCTAAATTTTTTAGTGCGGAGCATACATTTATCCCCTTACCCGACGCATACTTTTCGCCGCTTTTGACCCTGTTAAGCCCACCATATACAAAAGATGGGGTCACCAATTGCCAGTCTATACTGGGGTTTAAGCTCATAACTGTAATGTTCATACAGATACTATAACATAAAGCGATAAGGATTTTAATTTTACGTCTTCTTGACATAAGGTTTACATATGTAGTACAGTGGGCCACATAAGTAAACGAGGAGTGAGCGATATATGAACATAAGAATTTCTGATTCCGAACTAGAAGTAATGCGCATCCTATGGCGAGAAGGACGGCCTATGCCTTTTGCCGAAATACGGGCAGAGTTAGAAAGTAAAACCGACTGGAAAAAATCTACGATTCAGACCCTGGTACTCCGCTTGCGTGACAAGGGCATTATTAGTGCCCGCAATACTTATGTAACCCTATACAGCCCCAATATAAGCCAAGAAGAGTATATTAAGTCCGAAGGCAAAACCATAATAGATAAATTATTTGGCGGAAGCGCAAAAAACCTGGTTGCCGCCTTATGCCGGGATGGGCAACTGGATGAAAACGACATAGACGATCTAAAAGCATATTTTAAAGTGGAAAGGGGCGATAACCCATGATTCCACCCTTTTTAAGCGAACTAGTTCGCACTATTATTGTTATGACAATATCCGGTGGGTTGCTTGCATTGCTACTTTTATTAGTAAAGCCTGCGATGCGTCATCGCCTGCCAAAATCGGCCCAATACCTGATGTGGCTTGTGGTTCTAGCTTCATTTTTAATACCTATATCAAGAATTGCGGCTCTTCCCGTAGTGGTCGCAGACATTGCTCCTATTCACAATGCCGTTGAGCGTAATATTATATCCACGGCAGAAGCGCGAGACAGGCTTCCCGTTACAGATATGTCTATTAACGCTAATGCGCCTAGTGTCACGGAAACTTCAATTGTAAGCGCACCTACATTAGTTTTTGATGAAGCGCTGCCTATAGAAGAACCTGTATTAATTACAAGGGCTGTCACTGTTTTCATGGTAATATATCCGCTTATGTTTGCCATTGTATTGCTCTACAGCTTAGCGGGCTATGCTATTTTTACTAAGAGACTACGCCGCAGCTATATAAGTCCTTACCCACATGAACTACATGTACTTGGCCAACTTACAAAGGGCAAGCGTGCACCAAGGCTAATCATAAGCAGTTATGCCGCAACGCCTATGCTAATAGGTATTTTTAGGCCGATTATTGTATTACCCAACCGGGAGTATACACCCGAGCAACTACAAAGCATTTTCCTTCACGAACTAACCCATATGCGGCGCTTCGATGTAGCCATAAAATGGTTATCTTTGTTGGCATGCGCCGCACATTGGTTTAACCCGCTCATATGGGTTACAAGGCGGGAAATAGACCGCATATGCGAACTCTCCTGCGACGAGGCTGTTATCCGTAGTATGGATAAACACGGAAAGCAGAACTACGGTGAAACGTTAATCTCCCTAGCAAGCGCCAAAAAGATCCCTTTACCTGTGCTTTCCACGACCATGTGCGCAGAAAAGCGAGCCATTAAAGAAGGATTAACAGCAATAATGAAAAACAGAAAACACACAAAGTTAGCTATTTTAATATCGGCCTTACTAATTTTTTCAGCGATACTCGTTGCATGCGCTTCGGGTGCGGCAACAGCCAGGGTTAACGATGATAGCGATATAACCCAATATTCATCTGATTCTTACACCACTAATGACGCAGCCGTACCTTTATCTAGGACTATAGAGGATTATGCCCACGACTATATCCAAAGCTTGTTACCTGACTTAAACGTCTTTCGTGAGGACGATGGGTCTTTCACTCCCGCAACAATCATAGACACACGAATCAACAATCTAGAAAAAGTTGCTGAGTTTAGCCACATCATCCCCCAAACCATCGAGCTGTGGCGGCTGGATTTTATGCTTCAAACAGAAGATATCGAAGACGGAAATGTACGCTGGGGGACATTCGCGCCAGATGAGGACGGATGGCTGGGACAGCATATGGGCTGGAACGACGCCAATATATTACTTGTTTTTATTAGAAACGAAAGCGGAGTAGAATATCTATGGCATATCCCTTGGGCGTTTGAGCTTCATACCAATACTCAAACCTTATGGGGGCTGGAAACCGCCCTTCGTATGGTGTTGGAAGTACGAGGCTATATACCTGCGATGATATTCCCCGGCAACCATTACATTGTGTACTTTGACATGGGGCGTGAATATGGACGGATATTTTTATCGCAACCTTTTGAACAAGGCGCAGATGGCATATGGATAGCGGAAAGATGGCAACAAATTGGCAACGAAAGTGATCTGCAGCGCGACTATCATGAGTTTATTACTCATTACGCGCTACCATATGACTCGGAGTTTAATCAAACGTTCTTAGAGCATGCCGAAAACTTGCAAAGACTATTTGACGCTGGCCAAGCCCCTTGGTTAGCAAGCCCATACGAATCTGCGAAGGAGTATATGAGCCACCAGGGTTTGGGCGATATAATTATGGGCATTTATTATGTAAGCGCTGGCATAAACATCCCAACAAGCATCCCGCCGCATATTTTCCAAGATGACACCCCCGGCGAACCTGGCACAGACTATACCGGCAACGCCAGCGATTGGCCCCCCACGTTATCTTATCCCCTACCCACCGACATAGAGCGGTATATCCAGTTTGCGTTAACCATGCTACAACCCGGAACAGCCCGCACGCATATAGAGCGATACTTGGGTACCCCCTATTTAGAAACACAAGCCAACGAAAGCACGTTTGCTCGTCATCATATCCTTGTAGACCCTGCATACACAACGCCAACCTACGAACTGGACGATGCTGACCGTGAAGCCCTCCAAGACGGCAGGATACGGCTAGTCGCCTTTGTTATGTACAGCATACCAGACATACTAACTAGCTTTACAATCTTTTATTCCACCCAAGAGGGCGCCGTCTACGAGTTAAGATATATGGGCGACATTGTAGGTGACATCTCCTACTCAAATTTCGACGGCTACTTCAGCCATTTACGGATAATGGAGCCTCTCCCGCAATCCTAACGGCCCTGAAAAATGTAAACGCCGATGCTTATAGGATAGAATTAAACCATACACAAAAGCCATGAAATTGTGGATTATGCTTCCACATTCTCATGGCTTTAATTTTTGCAAGTCATGGCGGCTCTTACGTAAAATACTCCTTAACCTTATCAAACCACCGCTTCTTATGATATTTGTAATCATCACCCATCGCGTCATTGAAGGCTTTTAGCAGCTCTTTCTGGCGGTCGTTCATGTTGGTTGGCACGGTCACAATAAGCTTAACAACTAGGTCGCCAATATTACGGTTATTTCTCAAACTAGGCACGCCCTTACCTTTTAAGCTAATTGTCGCCCCAGGCTGGGTGCCGTTCTTAATTGAATATTTTGCTTCTGAGCCATCCAACAACGGGATGGATATCTCGTCGCCCATGGCGGCCTGCACAAAAGTGATAGGCACTTCCATGTGCAGGTTTGTGCCGTTACGGGTAAATAATTTATGCGGGGCAATATGCACAGATATATACAAATCGCCAGCCTGGGCACCCTTTTCGCCTACTTCTCCTTTGCCTGTCAGCCTTATTTGCTGCCCGTCATCTATACCTTTAGGGACAGTAACTTGCAATGTTTTAGTAGCACGTACCCGCCCTTGACCACGGCATGTGACGCACGGGTCTTTTATAACCTTGCCTTCACCCCGGCAGGCCGAACAAGTTTCTACCGTTGTCATCATTCCAAGCATTGTTTGGCGGACTATGCGCTCGCTGCCTGTGCCATTACATTTTTTGCAGTTTTCTGCGTGGGTGCCGGGCGTGGCGCCGCTGCCTTTACAAGTATCACAGGTATCATATGTCTGCATTTGAATGTCGCGCACCGCGCCAAAGACAGCCTCCTCAAACTTAATGGTCAGCCGCATCTGCATATCCGCGCCACGCCGCGGGCCACGGCGGGTGCGAGAGCTTCCGCCAAAAAAATCACCGATATCAATTTGAGAAGAAAACATGCTTCCTAATATATCATTAAAATCATGGCCACCAAAACCTCCGCCTTGCTGGCTAAAAGCCGAATGGCCAAATTGATCATAAGAACGGCGCTTTTCTGCGTCGCTTAGTATGGCGTTGGCCTCGTTTATCTCTTTAAACTTGGCTTCGGCGGCAGCATCACCCGGATTATTGTCCGGGTGATATTTTTTAGCCATATTGCGGTAGGCTTTTTTAATTTCGCTGTCACTTGCTTGCTTGTTTATGCCTAAAGTTTCGTAGTAGTCCCTTTTGTCTGCCATAGTTCCCCCAGGTGATTTAGAAGAATTTAATACATTTCAACCCCCGCCGCCGAAGGTGACGGGGGTTGATTTCTATTGCTCGGTAAAGTCGCCGTCTACGATGTTTTCATCGTGGTCTGGGCCGAAGTCTGTTGGCTCAGCGTTTGCATCCGGTGCGGCGTTTTGGTACAGCTTGGTGGAAAACTCGGTTAAGACTTGGGTGTATGCGGCGGTAGCGGCCTTGAGGCGCTCGGTTTCGGATTCGTTCATTGTGTCGCTGTGCATAGACGCGCTAACATCTTTTAGTTTTTGCATTTCGGCTTCCAGGTTAGCCTTGTCTTCTTCGCTTACTTTTTCGCCTAAATCGGTCAGGAGTTTCTCTGTTTGGAAGATTAGCGCTTCTGCTTCGTTTTGGGCATCTATCGCTTCTTTGCGGATGCGGTCTTCCTCGGCATATTGCTCCGCTTCTTTTACTGCCCTATCGATGTCATCGTCCGACAGGTTTGAGCTGGCGGCTATTGTGATTTTCTGCTCTGTTCCGGTGCCTAAATCCTTGGCCGACACGCTTACTATGCCGTTGGCGTCGATATCAAATGTTACTTCAATTTGCGGTACACCACGGGGGGCTGGTGGGATGCCGTCCAGGCGGAAGCGGCCCAACTCTTTATTGTCACGGGCAAGTGCGCGTTCGCCTTGTACTACAACTATATCTACGGCGGTTTGGTTATGCGCTGCCGTTGAGAATATTTCCTTTTTATTGGTGGGGATTGTAGTATTGCGCTCGATTAAGCGGGTAGCTACGCCACGTTCGGTTTCAATGCTTAAAGAAAGCGGAGTCACGTCTAACAAAAGAATGCTTCCCGCACCGGCGTCTCCTGCAAGTTTGCCGGCTTGGATGCTTGCGCCTAAGGCCACGCATTCGTCTGGATTTATGCCTTTAAATGGCTCTGTACCGGTTAATTTCTTTACCGCTTCTTGTACGGCGGGTATGCGGGTTGAGCCGCCAACCAACAGTACCTTTGAAAGTTCTGACGGGGAAAGTTCTGCGTCTTTCATGGCGGTACGGGCTGGGCCCATGGTTTTCTCTACTAGGTCATGGGTTAACTCGTCAAACTTGGCGCGGGTTAGGTTAATGTCCATGTGTTTTGGACCATCTTGGTTCATTGTTATAAACGGTAGGTTAATGTTGGTGGTTATTACCGTGGACAGCTCTTTTTTGGCTTTTTCGGCGGCTTCTTTAAGGCGCTGCATGGCCATTTTATCTTGGCTTAAGTCCATGTTTTCTGTCTTCTTGAACTCTTGCACCATATAGTCAATTACGCGATCATCGAAATCGTCGCCGCCTAAGCGGTTATTGCCACTGGTTGCAAGTACTTCTATAACGCCATCGCCTATGCTTATTATACTTACATCGAAAGTACCGCCGCCTAGGTCGTATACCATGATTTTTTGCTCTTTTTCATTGTCTAAGCCATAGGAAAGAGCTGCGGCTGTTGGCTCATTAATAATACGCTCTACCTCAAGGCCCGCTATTTTACCGGCATCTTTGGTAGCTTGGCGTTGGCTATCTGTGAAGTAGGCTGGTACTGTTATTACTGCTTTTGTGACTGTTTCGCCCAGATAGCTTTCTGCGTCGGCTTTCAGCTTTTGGAGAATCATTGCCGAAACTTCCTGTGGGGAATAGTCTTTTTCGTTGATTTTAACTTTGAAATTTGTACCCATTTGGCGTTTGATACTCATCACGGTGTTGTCTGGGTTGGTGATGGCTTGGCGCTTGGCTGTTTCGCCTATCAGGCGCTCGCCTGTTTTTGTGAAAGCTACTACCGATGGGGTGGTACGCATCCCTTCGCTATTGGCTATGACTACAGGCTGACCGCCTTCCATAACCGCTACACATGAATTTGATGTACCTAGGTCGATTCCTATTATTTTTGACATAGTTGATATCCTCTCTTTCGATTTAGATGTTATTAATTTGCTACTTTTACCATACTGGGCCTTAGCACTTTATCGCGGTGCATATAGCCTTTTTGCAGGACTTCGGTTACTACGTTTTGGCCGTGGGTTTCGTCTTCTACATGGGCTACGGCATAATGGATGTTATGGTCAAAAACAGAGCCAACTCCGTCACCTATTGGCTCTATACCCATGTCTGCCAGCATGTTTTCGAACTGGCGGGCTATTAGGGCTATACCTTGATAAAAATTGTCTTCTTTGTTTTCGCCTGTACTCATTGCCCGCTCGAAATTATCTATAATTGGCAGCAGCTTTTCGGCAGCGGCGCGAAGGCCGTCTTCATAACGGGCAGCCATTTCTTTCGTGGTACGCTTGCGGAAGTTATCAAATTCGGCTAAGTTGCGCTGATAGCGGTCTTGGGCCTGGATATATAGGGTTTCGTAATCCGCTTCTTGCGCATCTAGCACTTCTACCTGAGGAGTGGCTTCCTCCTCGGTTTCCATTATATTATCTTCAGGCTCGCTGCTTGGCGCGTCTTTGGGTGATCTTGGGTTATCGTTCATTTGTTATCCCCTTCTATGCGATTTGGTTTATCTACCTGTTCAAGGCCTGCAGCACATGCTGTATGTTTTGCAGTATCCCATGCAGCACAGATACCGCGTGGCCGTAATCCATACGAGTCGGACCTATTAAGGCTATACAGCCTGTACTTTGGTTATCTATCGTGTAGTTGGCCTTTATCAGGCTGCAATCCTTTAGCAGTTCTAGGCTATTTTCCTCGCCAATAATAATTTGGATACCGTCGGCTTGAGGCTGGCCTATTATGGCGATTAGGGCGTCGCGCTCTTCCAGAGCCTGGAATATAGCTTCCGCCTTGCGGATATCCGCAAACTCCGGGAAGGCCAGGATGTTTTTAACTCCACTGGTGAAGACACGCATGTCGTCCTCGTCTTGGATTAAAGCAACTATTGCGCCCAAAATCGGCATAAGGATATGAGCTTGACTGACGAAATCGACCAGCAGCTTGTCGATTAGCGGACGGTCTATTTCCCTGATGGTTTTGCCGCTTAAATGCTGGTTTAGTATACCCGCAAGACGGATTAACTCATCATAGTCGGGGGAGGCAGGTAACGTCAGGGGCTGGCTCTTTACCGACTTTGTGTCTGTTACCATCACCAAGAAAATAGTCTTTTCGTCTACGGGTATCATTTGCACGTGCTTGATTTTGGCTTTTTTAAGATATGGCTCCGAAACAATTGCCGGGTAGCGCGTTAGCCTGGCCAAGGCATTGGCGGTCTCCTTCATCATATACTCTACCTGCGAGATATTGTTTAATATCATCCGCTGCAATAACAGAGACTCATCTGACGTAAGGGGCCGGCGCGGCATCATGCTGTCTACATAGAAGCGATAGCCCTTTGCCGATGGGACACGACCGCTAGAGGTATGGGGTTGGGTTATAAAACCCATGTCCTCTAGGTCGCTCATCTCGTTGCGTATTGTGGCGGAGCTTATACCCATGCCATACTTCTTGGCTATGGTACGTGAACCTATTGGCTCTGCTGTTTGGATGTAGTCGTTGATTATAGCCTCTAAGATTTTTAGTTGCCTGTCACTTAGAGTCATACCATCCCCCCTTTGTATGGGATTAATGGGTTTTTTGCTGTTAGCACTCTATGGCGACGAGTGCTAACAGGGGAAAGATATCATTGTTTGTATAAAATGTCAAGGGTTTTTGAAAATTAAAAATCCCCGCTTTATTCGATTGGATAGAGCGGGGATTTGTATATTTTACTTTGCATATTTGATTAAAGAGGCGTAAATAAGGCATAACCCGGTTTTGACGATATTGGCAAAAGCGATCTGTCAGGCTGTAACAAAACCCCGATGCGGTTACGAAGCCCGGTATTTAAATGGTATGAGCGCTTTCATCCAAATCATCAATACATTTAAGTGAGGCATTGCAGGTTCAAATAGGCTACATGTCGGTAGAAGTGTCCCGATATTCGATGACGGTTCTGTCGGCATGTTGCCTATTTGCATTCAATTTATCCCATCAATAAGGATTGATGATTTTGACAAAAGCGCTCCAGCCCTTTGTTTGTCGATACAACCGTCCCCATGGTTGTCGTGGTTATTTGCCAATGCCACACAAAGGACATTTGTCTAGCGATGCCATTTCGTCGATATTAAATTGCGACGCATACAAATCAAAATCAATAACAGCATTAATAGCGCTGGCTAGTTTCATATGTTTTGGCACTAGCCCGACACTGGGTGTACGTTCGTGGCAAATAGTAATACAAACACTTATCTGCCACTCTGCCTTCATCTTATAACTAAGCAGCTGAAGTTTCTCAAGATTCTGCTCAATAAAATCGAAAATTGGGATTAAGTGAGTGTTTGTATCTAGCGATTCTGACTCATCAATTAGAATACCCCATGCGGTAAATCCGGCACGAAAATCATTTCTTATCACTTCACCTTTTATTCGGAGATAGTCTGGCTTCCTATCAAGAAATTCAGTAACATAATTTACGTCAAACTCATCTCCAACGAGCCTTAATGATGCTCTAATTGATGTATTCTCCAAGATACACCTCCTAGGGAATAAAAATGCAGGTTATTTCTGCCAGGCGACCCGTTTTCTGTTCAAATATAGCAAGCTGTCCCGTATTTTTATCAACAAAAATATCGTATTGGGAAATACGTGTTTTTTGCCGAGATAGTCATATTTTAATTCATGTGGGGATGTGCTTTGCTCTTGCAATGCCCTTCTTAATCTCCCATCGTCGACTCGTTGCCAATTTCGCGGGTCTTCGGGGCCTGGATTCGCAGGCGAAGACTGCTCAGCAGTTGCAGAGGTTCTACCCCTAATATTACCCCTAAGCGTCCGGTTGATATCTCTCGTAGTATCCGCAACACTTGAAGCTGCCTGACCAGCAAAGCTTCCAACCATAGCAGAAAAATAACTTAGAGCACTACCAACAAGCTCAACACCATCTACGAGCGCCCAAGAAGCTTCGGCCAGCAATTGTTGTCCTGACGGTGTTAGAAGGTATGCACCCGTTACAACAATTGCCACCCCGCCAACAATTAAAATTACAGGTGCGGCGGCGGCTGGTATAGCGACAGGTACAGCATAAAGCCCGCTTGGGTCGTTGAAAAATACCGGGTTGTGCATGGTATACATAAACAGGTTGCCAGATTGAAGGATTGCGTGAATGCTTGGGACATTTCGGCCATTGCGCATGGTGGGGCTATCGCCGAAGATGTGGTTTTCGATTGTCCAGTGCGGGTCCGGCTGCCAGCTCACTCTGTTGGACATAATTGGCAGGGTCTTGGGTGTGCCGGTTTTGTGGGACTTTAGTCCGGCGGAATCTTGACATATTACGGTCAACGCGAAAAATGATATAATAGCCAAGCAACCGTGGGTTGGCTGGGCTTCATTTCCTAATGCTTTAAGGGCAGAAAGGAGGTGATAGCATGTTTGACTTTTCTTTTGCTGATTTATACTCGTTCCTGATTACAGTCCTAGGCATGATTTTGGCCTATTTGGCTGGACGCAGGGCAGATAAATACCGCCAACGAAAAGAGCCGCCCATCTCTGGCGAGGACAGCGGCTCTTCTGATTCATAATCAGTAGGCAGTGAAGCCAAGCCATACGGTTGGTATCACGCAGGTCACGTCTTCAGTCGTGGCCTGCTTTTATTATATCCAAAACTCCATAAAAATCAATCTCATTTCAACTAAAAATCTATGCCTTGGCGAATAGGCCGAATTTTGGGGGTGCTGAGCTCCGCGAATGCCGGGAGCATGACAGTTGCTCTGCCCCCTTGGTTACCCTGCTGCGGTTGCCGTGGTTATATGGTTTTACAACGGACAATGCCAATCCTCCAAATGGTCATTAAATAATCTTTTACTTTCGGGCCCCAAAACAGACCTTACGAACTCATACAGGATAGGATCCATTCCTTCATAGAGCCCTATTACCAGCAGATTATGCACTTCTATATCTTTGGACGTTGCCATGTTTTCAAAAAGTTCTGAAAACCTGCATATTTCAAGCAAAGTATTTTCGTTCTTTTTATTGCAGTAACATGTAGCCAGCTTATAAAAGTGTTCTCTTACA
>Ga0123355_10009876_pt1 | contig 14562 bp, 17 predicted proteins | sample TergutEmb28metaG_3_FD_89872 | JGI IMG/M metagenome (GOLD analysis project Ga0123355, IMG submission 89872) | Embiratermes neotenicus P1 segment gut microbial communities from Petit-Saut dam, French Guiana - Emb289 P1 | ecosystem: Host-associated > Arthropoda: Insects > Digestive system > Gut ...
AAGACCCATGCAGATATAGTGTTTGACCAGAAAACCTTTTTCTGTCGGGACTATATACAAATCAAGAACCCAAAACCGCAGGATATAAAACATATATTCCGTTTGTTGGATTTACGTGTTATGCTAGTGCAAAAGGGGCTTGCCGAGGATTTTAGTTGTCATTGAGTAAATAGAGTTAATAATACGCGGAGACTACCCTCCGCGTTTTTTCGGAGGTTAGAACGTGGCAAAAAAGGGACAAGAATCATTATACGAAACACAAAAAGCAAGCAAGCCTGCGCTAGAGGACGTTTGCAATGCACTTATTTCCAAGCCCGAATTAAAAGATGGTATGACGCGATTGCTTGATTTATCTCGTGAATTGCGAATGAAACCGAGTTGGTCGCACACAAACGTTTGGAATTGTAATTATAAGGGCAAGCGCGTTGTTTCGTACGGGATTGGGCTTGGCGACCGAATGGAGCAAAATCGGCTTATTGTAAGGGTTTATCCTGACAACTACAACTTAGTTGATTTTTTATTGACATTATCAGACGAAATGAGAGCCGAATTTATAGACGGCATAAAATGCACTGGTTGCGGCGATTGTAAGCCTGGGACTAAAATAGACGTTTCTGGCAAGCAGTATTTTGTTTGTTGGAGAACGGAGTATTATCGTATCAACCCCACTGCGGAGCAATTTCAATGGATTGAGAAGTTTATATTTGCGCGGAGAGAGTATATAAAAGGTACTATTCCTGTCAATTGAAATGACCGAAAGTTATGAAGGACACCCTACATTCCATTGCATAGACAAATTAAAAGAATACGCCCGCCAAAAGGCAAAAGTTAGCGAATATAATAAAGGAGGGATATGCATGAAACTAATACCAACAGTTTACGTAAACGGCAACGAGCCAAGTCAAAAGGCCGTTGAAATGTACATGGAAGCCTTTGGCCTAACCCTAGGATACCACGCGGCAAACAACGATAATTCATGGAAAGCGGAATACGGCGTGGAAGAAGATAAAAACCCGGAGACACTCACGGGTTATTTTCATGCAAATTTAATGCGCGATGGTGAACATATCTTGTCCATAAGTTCGGAAGGTGATAACAGCGATGCTTTCCGAGAAGTGACATTTCTTGAATTGGGAATGACAATGGGCTGTTCCGAAGCTGTGAAAAAAGCGGTTTTTATTTTAAGCGAGGGGAGGAAAACCGCAAGCACAGCAGTATGGAACTCATGTACCGCTACTATCACCGACCCCTTTAATGTAACGTGGTGTATATCTGTGTGATATGATACAATACAATAAAATTCCGAAAGGACGGAAACTCAATGGAAGTTAAAGACGCATTACAAAACAGCCTAAAAGGCGAGGCACTGTCAAATGCACTGGATTTAGTCGATTTTCTAACCCAAAAAGGTCTAACCCCAATAAAAGAATGGGACGCAGGTTATCGCTTTGTAAAAAACGAAAAATCACCCTGTTTGCTGGTACTACTGGACGGTGGCGAATGGTTTATCTGCGATTTGCCTGTTGCCACCGAGCCGGAATGGAACGCATTAGATGATAATTTGAAGGAATTTGTTATATCAAATATCAAAACGTGCAATGTTCACGAAGGTAACCCTTGCGGCTGCGGCAACGAACCTGGTTTAACCAAAAATATTTTCGGCAAAGAGTATGAGAACATATGCACATCGGAAATTCAAATTATCAACCCTACACGAGATGTACTGGACAAATACAAGGAAGTTGTTGAGTGGTGGGTAGCAAATATTGGTGCGTAAAAGTCGAGGTAAAAGACGGCGTGTAGATACCACATACGGAAACAGAGGGCGTATTCCCACTATTATCTATTCCACATTCATACGAAAAAGAATGTGGATTTTTTTTATATCCCCCTTGATTCTTCCCTTACGGAAGAAAGTATAATGGTGGCATACTAAAAATAGGAGGAAATTTCAATGAACGAACTCACCAAAATCACAGACGTTTCACAAAAGTACGCCCTAACCGCCCGTACCTTACGCTACTATGAGGACATTGGCCTACTAACCAGCACCCGCACCGATGGTTACGCCCACAGGATGTATGACGAAACGGCAATTTCCCGAATAAAGCAAATTATCATCCTGCGCAAGCTAAACATCAGCATCAAGGACATTAAACATATCTTTGATGCGCCAAATACAGACGCAGTGCTGGATGTACTCGGCAAAAAAGCGGACAACATAGACGATGAAGTGGCATTACTTCACGAGCTAAAGAGCATTATTTTAGACTTTATCAGCCAAATCAAGCAGTCGGATTTCCACAACGCAAACGCAATTAAGCTGCTATACGACAAGGCAAAAGAGGTGGAATCCCAAATTACAAACACAGGGGAACAGCAAGCGGAAATTGACCTGTCCACTTTAGTCGTTAGATATTTTGACGACGAGCCGAAGAGTGGTTTTACCGGCCGCTATAACATTGCAGACAGCGACGAATTGATTATTACATCCCATGGATATGACGACGCAGATTATATTGGGCTGCAAACAACAAATACATTTGCGTTACCGCTGCAAATTGACGTGGTAGCAAAATCTACAGGCGAAATATGGCTGCACTATGGCAAGGGCGGCCTTGCCATAAATCATGATACCGACGGGCAAATGTACATTCACGTGAATGATATTTTCACAGGACAGCACACATCATTTCCTATGGAGAAAATTACCTTGGACGGATGCAAAATCTCTTGGGTGCTGGATTATGGCGAGTCTAATGTTTATGTAAACGGCGAGCATTTTCACAATTTCACATGGCCGTCCGCTACATCCTTTGCAGATAAGGCGGCATATAAAGCAACTGTAGGTGTTTGCGCCGGGAATTGTAATACTGTAGTGGTGAAGTCCATGACAGTGACCGAGACAAAGGCCACTGTGTCACAACTTACACGTTTAATTGAGGTCGCGGAAAAATATGAGGACACGAGGCTAACACCTCCTATCGCAATAAACACATACCGCCAAACCATTAACGCCACACGCTTTATTGGCAAAAAATACGCAAGCGGCGGCGAAGCGTGGGATAATTGGTCCGACGATTGGGACTGGGACGAGCCCCACAGCCTGTTCAGCCGCATGGGGATAGATGCGACAACAATATACAAAGACGGAACCCCCCAAGACGGCTGCGCGTTAATCGGGTTGATGTGCCACCCGGGTGGTGACCACAACAGTTTTGAATATTGGCTTGGTTTTTTTACCCCGGAGAATACTCCTGTTCCCGAAGGGTATGATTACACGGATTTTCCGGCACATGATGTAGGTGTCTGCTGGCTGTATGGCAAGGAAGACGATGTTATGGCGGTTGAACACATAGCCGCCACAAAACTGGCGGAAGAGGGTCTAATACTCACCGGAAATTGGTGGTTTGAACGCTATGTACCCCATCGTGAAACAGCGGACAAGAATGGGTACAAAATTATGGATATTTGCTTTTTTGTTGTATAAGCACGATATAAATATGAAGGAGTGATTTTATGCCGAAGGCGACAAAAGTACGAGAAGATATTTCAGTATGTTGCGACCGAAACCTAACAAGCCCCGTTTTGAAAAATGGCATGGCACAATTAATTGAATTATCCCATAACATTAAAATGAAACCATCCTGGGTTGATACAACCAATGCAGGCTGTAGCAAATACAGTTGCAGCTACAAAGGGAAGAGGGTAGTTTACTATGCCATTGATAAGGACAGCATTCTTGTTACCATTACCTTAACTGAAATGGGCGAAAAGGATGAACTGAAAGAATTTTACCAGGCCTTGCCGGAAGAACTGAAAAGAGAACTTGCCACCAGCACATTTAGGCACTGTACCGGAAACGGTGCTGTAAGATGCCATCTATGCGATACAAGTGCAATCCTTGAATATAACGGAACGGAATCCGGCCATTGCACCAGGTTTAATTTCATATTTCAGCCTACTACTGATGAACATTTTGGAATGATTGAACAGTTCATTAAATTGCGGAGACAGTATATTGGCAAAATGGGAAATAAAACAGAAAGGACAAGCCCATGACACCAATTCCTGTACAATACAATGACTGCATGGTTTGTTAATCCAAGTGAAGCAGAAGCCAAACAAATAAAACGGCTCTTGGAATTGGAGATGCAGGCAAGAAGAACATGAGAAACCACTTGACTCTAAACCTAGTTCATAGTTTATGCTAATATCATTACACTATTGGAGGGCATTTCATATGAACGAACTATCAAAAATCAAGGATGTTTCCACGCACTACAATGTAACCACCAGCAGTCTGCGCTACTACGAAAAAATGGGGCTCATCAAAAGCACCCGCGACGAAAGCTCCGGCTACCGCCTGTACGATGACGCAGCACTTGTCCGCCTGCGGCAAATACTCATTTTACGCAAAATGAATATTTCAATCGAAGATATCGGAAGAATATTCACTTCCCAAAACTCCGATACCGTCCTATCCGTGCTAGATAAAAAAGTGGATGATATCGACAGCGAAGTAGCATTACTGCACGAGTTAAAGGAAATTGTGTTGGCATTTATCCAACAAATACGCCAGGTAGATTTTCATAACGACGCGGATGTTAAGAAACTGTTCGACAAAGCATCGGAAATTGAAACCGCGCTGGTAAAGGACAATACATTTATTGAAACCCTACTCGACACTTCCAACGAGCTTGACCCCACCGTTGCAAGCCTAATAATCGAGCCAAAATCAGACGCCAAAAAAGTAGACAAAAGCAAAATAAGCCTGCAAAGCTACGAGGTAATTAAAGTAGAAGCCCGCCGTTTTATCGGCAAAGCCGTATACACCCGCGCCATTTTCGATTATGAAACCTACAATACGGATGAGTTGCCTGTGGGAACACTGTTCGGCAATGTATGGCAGCAATCGAACCGAATATCCGAAAAACTTGCTGCCATTTCCGAATATTCTACCCACGACGCATTTAACGTTGGTCTTCACACATGGGAAAAATTCGACCATAATAATTTGCAGGGCTATTGGGTTGGCAGATTTATGAAAGCTGATACGCCCGTTCCCGAAGGGCTGGACTACATCGACTTCCCGGAAATGTACATGGCAAAGGGCGTGGCAAAGGGCGATGTAAATCTTGCCGAAGGGCGGGCAACAGGGGCATTTTTTATCGAAATAAACCAAAACGAGCTTTTGGTTAGAGAAGAAATGGAGCGGCAAGGTAAACACAGCTTTAACGGCTCATTTACTGCTGAGGTGTACAATCAAACACCAACTGAGACAGGACATATTTTCGGTTGGGAAACATGGGTGTCATGCAACGCCAAGCCTATACAATACGATTTGAAACAATATATCGGCAAACAAGTAACCATCAAATTTTCGGCAGAAGTAAAACGCACAAACGCCGAGGGTGATTTGGTATGGGTAATTAACGACCGCGATAAATGGCCCGCAGTCAGCGATGTGATTTTGGGTGCTGAAAATGGTGTATGGCATAAGATGAGCGGCGAATGGACAGGCTGCTTTACAAACGATGACCCGTTTTTGTATGTAAACACCTGGAACCCAGAAACCGATATGGCGGAGTATGAAGTCAGAGATTTTTCGATGGAAGTTACAGTACTGGACTAGCGGAGCTTTGGTGCAGTGCGATAGAAACGGTGCGCTTCAACTGGTAACTTAGGCAAGGGTTTATGCTGTGAAAAAGGAGACTACAGTCATGGAAAAAAACGTACTTGACTTTGAAAAATATATGGACAACACATCTGTATATGTAAAGGAAAAAATCGGCGAGCCTGAAAATGGAAAACCCGGGTGGTATCATTCAGGCGAACGAATTTGTTTTATGCTTACCAGCGACAATTATCTTGAAATATTCTTCGGCCACCAAAGCAGTGTTTGCACCAGCGAAATTGACTTTCCAATAAGCGAGGAACTAAAAGAGTTTGTTTGGGCAAATATTAGCATTTGCACTTATTGCGGCGAAGAACTGCCAGACGGGGTGACAATTCAATCAAACCCATGCCGACAGGGCGATAACATAATTTTTGGCAAAAAATTTGATAATTTATGTAATTGTCCAATTCGCTTTACCAATCCTGATACCAAGACGCTCGAAAAGGTAAAGGAACTCGTAGAGGCGTGGAAACTTTGCATTGATATCACCCATAAAAAAAAACTCCCTCTACAAAGAGCAAAAAGCAACAAGGCCAAAAATCGAAGATATTATCCCCAAATGGCTTGACGGTGACATGAAACAAGACGCATTGGATTTTGTGTCTTGGCTACGTGCAAATAAAATGTCGCCTACTTGGGCGTCGGCTAATTCATGGAAGGCTAACTACAAAGGCAAAGGCATTTGCTATGTAAAGCTACTTAACCTCACCCGAGAGAGTGACAGAAATAAAAACTCATTACGCAAGAGCGCGAGATAAGGGCTGGGAGGTAAACAACATGGAATATATAAGATTGAAAATAAAGTAAAAGATAAGGTTGTGGAACAATGACCGAAACCGCAAAAGAAGCCGTGCAGGACATGCTTTCATTCCTAGGCGAAAACAAAATGCGCCCTGTGGAAGCCAGCTACCAAACATGGCGGGCAAACCACAAGGGCGAAATTTGCGTGGTGCAACTGTCCTTCCCGGGGGAAGGCGCGTGCTGGACTGTAGCTGTCCGCCTCAATCACATACACGAATATATGGATACGGTAGAAGGCGAAGAACTGGACACCGTAATTTTGGACAACATAGTGTACTGCGTGTTCGGCAAAAACCAGCCCGGAACAGGCTGCAACCCAAGCAAACCTTGCATACTTGGTGAAAGCAGAAAGGTTTTGGGAAAAGAAATTGACGGTATTTGCGTAAGCAGCACCGATAAATTTACACGCATTTGGAATCCATCCGAAGAAGCCATCAGAAAAATAAAACGCTTGCTGAAACTGGAGCAAGCGGCAAGAAACGAACATACATTTTCACCCGCGCCCAAAACACCCAAAGAGCCTAAGCAAGTAGACCCGCGCCTTAAAATCGAAGATGCCGCCCGGTTTATGCAAGGCGAACGGCTACAAAATCTGCTTGAATTTGCCTCATGGCTTAAAGAAAGCAAGCTATCGCCAACATGGGTGCGCACAACTGTTTCTTCACAAAGCAAAATATGGAAGGTCAAAAACATTTGCTCTATAAAGGTGAAGTACGACGGCCCAAACAAGGGCGCATGGGTTATCGAATTTGGCATTGACGATAACGATTTAGCTCTGCCCAAAGACATAGCAGATATGGTGCGTTCCTACGCGAATACTTGTAAAGATTGCGAAGGCTGTTGCTTGCCAAAGCCTGTTAGCAAGGTATGCGGGATAGAAATTGCAAGGCTATGCTGTTTCCCGTTGGAGTTTTGGAATCCCGCGGCTGAAACGCTGTACAAAATAAAGCAGTTGATAACTGCAAAAATTGGAGGAAATTAAAATGTCAGATTTAACACGCATTAAAGAAGAAATACAAGCAAAACTAGCCGGTGACAACACCGCAAACGCCCTAAACTTTGTGGATTTCTTAACGTCAATCGGAATGACCGCAAGCTATGAGGGACACCCCACATTTCACTACATGGACAAATGGGCTTGCCTTATCGTTCTTGCCCCGAAAAACGACAGCAGTCCAAACGGTATGTGGTTTCCATGCTGCTACCCTAACATCAACATTGTGGAGAGTGCAAACTTCCCAGTGGACGACAGCCTAAAAGAATACGCACGCCAAAACGCAAAAAAATGCTTCGAGTGCGGTGGTTGCGAAACCCCAAAAAATCGCAAGTCAATTTTTGGAACGGAAATGGACGGGCTGTGTTGCAATGCTTTCCACTTCAATAATCCAGCGGGGAACGATTTGGAAAATGCAAAAAAGCTGATGGAATTGCTGGCGAATTTAATTAAGGACGGCAATGCATAGAAAACGAGGAGGCATACCAATGGTCGATATAGCAAATATAAAACTTGAGGATGTTGCAATTGCCGATAAATACACAGACGGCTATGATTATGAGCGTTGCAAAATAGGGTTATGGAGTGCCTATAATGTTATCAGGAAAATGCGGGATAGGACTCACCCGACGGTAGTTAGAGATTGCCTTTGCAATATTAGTGTTAATGCTGAGTTTGAAAATAATGACATAGTTGCACTTGTATATTCCGGGAAAACAAACGAGAAATACAAAAGAGGTATGCCTGCAACTCGATACCTTTTTGAGCTTGAAAAGTATGGGTTTGTGATTGATAACCTTATAACCTCGAAAGAGGACGTACCACGACACAAACTACCAGTTAAAGACATAGTGCAATTTCGCATTTCCTATCATGGGAGTGATTTTGTCGATGTTATTTTAGGGTTAAAATTGTTTGCCATTGCTTGTATGAGCCAAACAAAGCCTAATGTTTGTTTTTACAATGCTGATATACGGGTTGCCTTTCCGGGTGCAACTAAACTATATGCACCGCCGATAAACGAAGTTTTTGGATTTTTGCCCGAAGAGCAAAAGAAAGCAGCGTATGCTATTCACAACAAATTGGATGAAATTGGTTGTGTTCGCAATTGTGAGGGTGATGCCACGAAGTATCTGCTTGGCAAGCAAATATTTGCAACAATTTGGGTGGGAGAGCGCATTTGGTTTCTTTCTGAGGATGAGTGGTCGCAAAAACTAATTTTCAAATTTAATCTAACCCATCTGGGACAATATGCATCTTATCTCGATGAATGCACAAAGTCGATACGGGAATCAATTTTTACCGTTGATAACTGTGGACATAACAAGAAAAACGAGCGTTGTGAGAACGGACAGCAGAATTGTGATGGAGTCATGTTCGAATATCAAGGCAAAAAATACAAAAAATGCACGAGATATTTTTGTATCTTCAAAGACTTGTCCGAGCAAGCAATTTCAAATTATGTTAAATTGATGGAGTTGGAATATGAACACAAAAATAGAGGATGTAATCCCTGAAATCCTAAAGGACATTGTTAAAGATACGGCATTGGACTTTACCGTTCATTTACGTAAAAATAAAATGTCGCCAGGTTACGCTGGGTATGCAAAAGCATGGGATGCCAAGTGCAAAGACAAAACCATATGCAAAATTAGCCTGGCACGGAGTATAAAGAAACCGAAAATGCAAATGGCAATTGGAATGTTATACTCTATCTTAAAAATGCCGAAAAATATGAAGACACTATTTTCGAGGAAAATTTGCAAAATTGCATTTGGGACAATGTGGCCTCTGCGGCTCATGCAACGCAACTTGTACCCCCGATGATAAAACGACTGTTGGAACTTGAACAGTGCGCTAGAAAAAAATAATAGATAAACGGAGGGCAACCATATTTTTCTACCCAAACCAAACCGAATTTCCCACCCCTCGCCATAGAGCTATATGGAATTAAGGCCGGCAAATCATTCCCATTGAAGTATCCCTTGCAGATATCACAGAGCCGGAAATGCGTGAGGGTTGTATTCGAATTTAAAAGGGTAGTATCTTCCACTGTCTTGGGATATAATTAAATTACAGTATAACTAGGCAGGTGATACAATGTCAGAAATACTAGCAAAACGCAGATACGAAGTAAAAACAAATTTGTCGGAACTCATAAATGAGGTTGCCTATTCGATAAAAAGTGTGCATCCCGATTGCACGATTATTTTGTTTGGCTCTTATGCAAAAGGCAACCAACATAAAGATTCTGATTTAGATATATGTGTGCTTGTGCCAGAGATTACCTATCGCCGTGCGGATATGGAAATTGACGCAGCTTGCGCAATACGGGACGACTTCCCACTGCCCATGGATTTATTGCTATATTCTTATGAAGAGTTTGAAGAAAAGGCAAAAAAGAAATACCTTGTTCAACACGAAATAAAAAATAACGGGGTGGTAATCAGTGGATAATTATGACGACATAATGGAGTGGTTAGAATATGCCCAGCGCGACTATGACATAGCGTTACACTTGTACAAAACATTTCGACCTTTGCCAGCCGAAAATATTTGCTATAATTCACAACAAGCAGTTGAAAAGGCTTTGAAAGCAATGCTGATATTGCATATCGGCGATTACCGAAAAACTCACGATATTAGAGAGCTGCACCAAATGTGCAAAGAGGTTGGTGCAGATTTTGGGTTAGAACAAAGCACCACAAGACTTTTAACAAGATTTGCTACAAAATCCCGCTACCCCGATGAAGTGTTTGACTTTACCGAAAGTGATGCGGAGATAGGTCTTAGATATGCGAAACAAGTATTAGAACAAGCACAATGTATTTTGGCAAATGCACGCATGGCTGATGAGAAGAATGGGGCTGATGATACGTGCTATTGATATAGGCATATTTTTCAACCGGTCGAAAAATTCGACCGGTTGAATTTTACATAAAACAACTTTTAAAACCCCCTTGCACATTCCGTTAGGGAATGATGTATACTAAACCCATTCCACAAACCAAGGAGGGTCTAAATGAGTGAACTAACAAAAATCAAGGACGTAACAACCCGCTACGGCCTAACTGCCCGCACGCTTCGTTATTATCAAGACATCGGTCTTTTAACCAGTGTGCGAGATGAAAATAGCGACCATCGTATGTATGATGAAGCGGCAATCACGCGGCTGCAACAAATTCTCATTTTGCGCAAGCTAAACATTAGCATTAAGGACATCAAGCAAATTTTTGAAACACCTGGCTCCGAAGCCGTGCTTGCTATTCTTGGAAAACGCGCAGACGATATCGACAGCGAAATCGGTCTGCTGCACGAGCTAAGGGAGATAATCCTGGACTTCGTACAGCAAATTAAAAATGCCGACTTCCACGACGAAAACGAGGTGAAAAAGCTGTATGACAAGGCGCAAACTCTCGAGACTCAACTGAATACAAGCGACTACAGCGGCAACACTTCCAATGTAAACCGCCTTTTAGACGTGACAGAAAAATTAGAGGACAGGCGTCTTACCACGCCCATTGCCATCAAAACTTACAAGCAAAGTGTGCCGCCTATGCGTTTTATCGGCAAAAAGTACTCCAGCGGCGGTGAGGCATGGAAAGAATGGAACGATAACAACTACGCACAAACACTGAAGGACAAGCTGGATGATGTGTATGAAGATGGCTCTCTAATCGGCCTCATGTGCCAACTAAACGGCTTTGATTATTGGCTGGGTTACTTTACAGCAGCTCACACCCCTGTACCGGCTGGATTTGAATACACAGATTTTCCCGCAAAAGATATTGTAACAGGCTGGTTGTACGGCAAGGAAGACGAAGTTTTTGCGGTAGAGTCAATTGCGTATGAAAAATTGCTGGCAGAAGGCTTCGCCCCCATAGACGACTGGTGGTTTGAACGATATCACCCCGTACGAACCGTGCGGGACAAAAAAGGGTATATGATTATTGATATTTGCTTTTTTGCAAATGCGTCATTTGATGCGAACGGAGGATAAAAACAGATGAGTAAAAAAGCCGAAATCTTTCAAAAATTCGCAACCCGCTACAAACCAGAAGTGTACAACTGGCTAACGCGGCTGGATGCACACCTGCTGGACAGCGGCTGTAAAACAACAGCCACACTATACACAAGCGACGGTGCAATGCTGGACTATGTCTCTAAAAAAACAAAGATGCGGGTATGCAAAGTCAAATTTGAATCGCAAAAATGCACGTTGACTTTGAGCGCAAACCATTTTGTAGAGCAGCAAGACATTATAGCCGAACTCTCCACCGACATACTTAACCACATAAAAAATAACCGGGGCTGCCCAACCTGTGCCACCCCACCAATGTGCGGGATGAATTTTGGCCGCTACTTCGCCTTTACCCACAATGGCGAACGATACGAATGTTGCGGTGCTGGGTTTAATTTTGACCTACACCCCGAAGCCGATTTTGAAATGTTCGACCGCTGGATAAATCACGAGTTGGCATGGAGCGGCGAAGGCGCACTTGTAAATTTAGACTTGCGCAAAAAAACAACAACGAAACAAAAAGCCACAGACCCACTGGGCGTTTTGCCCATATACGAACAAACTAACAAACAGCAAAGACTCAACCGCCCTACAGTAGACGGCACCTGCGAATATTTTTTACAAGACCAAACCTTGCGAAAAGGCGCGCAACGGCTTATTAACTTGTGCCGCGAGTTAGGTGCAGAGCCAAAATGGATTTCCAAAAATAAATTCATAGCACGTAAACTGTTAGGATTCCGTTTTGAAGGCACAAACGATTACAATGTGTGCGTTGACTTGGCAGAAAACGCATATCACAAGCCTCATAAGTTTGCGGAAAAATTTGCTACCATGCCCGACGATTTTGTAGCCGCGTATATTGCAACAGAAAAGACCCATTGCGTATCCTGCAAAAAAGACTGTGATGGTGTTGTCAATCAAGGGCAAGTTAAGCTGTGTGCGCGATTTAATGTGTATGTAAACCCAACGGATAGTGAGGTCGAGTTAATCGCCCGGATTATGCGGATTTCAATGCAATAGAAATTCCTCTTCTCGACCCGGCAGGTGATATGATAGATATCGGGTATAAGGGCGAGGGTGAAATTACATTGAAACTAGAAGCCCCCTGGCACAAGTGATATACCAAGTAAATTAAAAGAGGTGTAGAGTATGCCAAATCCTAATGAAATCAAGAAAACAATGTTAATGAAAAAGCTGAACATCCCGCAAGATGTAATCTCTGAACTTGGATTTCATATTCCAGGGTATAAACCCGGACATGAAAATTTTGAAATGTTCGTAAAAATGAATGATATGCTAACCACAGAACAGAAATGTGCCGTTATGGAGCGACAAGGTTGCCATAAAACTGGGATGTATGACAAAGCATCAAAAGAGTGGGGAGAAAAGCATAACAGTAAAACTATTGTTGAAAAATTGGAGATAATGTCGTCAGAGGGAAACCATTTTATGCCTGTCTTAAATGAAGACGGAACATTAAGCATGACAATTGGATGCTATGATGGAGATAATTTTGATAGTATTTCACATGGATGCCATTGCCTAAATGGGGATATGTTCAATGCATTTGTTGAAAAATACCCAGACAAGGTGTTTTCATTCAGGCAAATGTGGTGCGGCTGTTGCCTTGGACACCAGAAACACCATTTGCAAAATAAGCTGGGCATTAAACTTAGGCTAAAGTCAGTTGATGTGCGTGATAAAATGCAGAAGTGTGTATATATATATGAAGTAACAGCGCAAAAGTAAAAACCTTTGCAGACAAAAATATTTCATGCAAAGGTTTTTTCAATAGCCATAGTATACTAATATTTAGAAAGGGGATAGGCACATGGAATGGCTAAACAAAATAAACGACGCAATAGATTACATCGAGGATAATAAAACCGAAGGCGTTGAAAACAGGGAAACAGCGGAATACCGATTGCCCCTGTTTTTGTCATACCCGATAAAATACAAGAAAATAGTGTGTATGCCCCTTATTGGTGAAGCAGATTTGTCGCCCTGGCTGCATAGTGTGCAAGGTGTATCCGCTGGCGGCGAATGGGGTAAAGAGGCGCGAGAACTGGATTACGATTGGGTTTTGAAAATACGCGAGCAATGCATAAATGCAGGTGTTTCTTTTAATTTTTGGAGAACAGGCCAGCGTTTTCGCAAAGATGGGGTTTTACATGTCGGATGTTGGGAAATTAGAAATTCACTCTCTATCCGAAAAAGAGTTTCTCTTCGCCTTCGACCAAGCAATGGATAAACTCGGGTATGATTTTGACATGGTACTTGGAAAGGGCACAGCGGAAGAGCCGTATATGCTAAACTACTTGAAATTAGGCGCACTCAGCGGTTACGCCGCCAGGGCATATATCAGCAATGGAAATGTAAGCGTTAAGCTACGCCAAAAAACTGATTGACGGCGTACAGGAAAAATCATTCTTCGGCAAAACAAAGACCATCCTAAACATTGACGGTAGCTGAACTCCGATGCGGATATTTTTGTGTTTCGGACAAAATCGAGCATTATAGGACAAGACACGATTTCGCTCTTTTGCTATCCTTGTATTGAATGGAGGTATGAATTATGTACTGGATTAAAGAAATGCAAAATGCCATCGGGTTTATCGAAGACAGGCTGCTCGACGATTTGGATATCGAGGACATTGCCAAGAGTGCCAATTCGTCATCGGCGAATTTTCAACGAATATTTACTATCGTTACAGGCATGACTGTCGGTGAATATATCCGTTCACGGCGATTGTCATTGGCCGCGCAAGAACTGGTAAAATCAGAACGCAAGGCATTAGATGTAGCCTTAAAATATGGCTACGAAACCGCCGAGAGTTTTACCAAAGCCTTTTCACGTTTTCACGGTGCAACACCATCCGATGTCATGCGCCGAAAAGCTAATGCTTCATATTTCGCACCCCTATCTATCAATGTTGATATTCGTGGCGGGTTTAACATGAGCCGTAAAATCATTCCCAATATCCCCGTGATTGACTTCTACGGCAACGAAGTGGACTATATCATTAACCTTTTGGAAGCCACTTTTGCCGTTACAGGTGAAACAAC
>Ga0123355_10009877_pt1 | contig 14562 bp, 8 predicted proteins | sample TergutEmb28metaG_3_FD_89872 | JGI IMG/M metagenome (GOLD analysis project Ga0123355, IMG submission 89872) | Embiratermes neotenicus P1 segment gut microbial communities from Petit-Saut dam, French Guiana - Emb289 P1 | ecosystem: Host-associated > Arthropoda: Insects > Digestive system > Gut ...
AAATATTAAACGATTCTTAGATCAGCCTGATGATGACTGTCACAAGTCGAAACATGTTGCATTAATGTTATACTTAAATATTAGTTGTGTTGACGGAAACATATTGTAATAAAGTAAATATCCAGATAACACAACGGGATGTCTTCATTCAAACTAAATGATGGTGTTTATTAGAAAGGAAAAAATACTACATGTTTTGGTCTATAGCGGCCATCTTCAGGTTCTAACAATTTTCTGCTAAAAGAGTTTTATATAATATGCCTAAACCGCGTGGTGATGTTGAGATCTCATCGTCATTCTGCGTGCTATTATTAAGCTAAATTGGTGGGACGTCAATCTGCAATAATCGATCTACAGCAGTGGCAGATGATACCAAATGACAAAAGCACACTTAAATGACACGATTTGTATGTTTATGTGTTTGCAGTTAATTTTGACCCAAAGGTAAGAACCTGAATATAGTTTCGTTTATCCATAATTTATTTTTGGGCTATGTTGGTAACTCAGTTTAATCGCGTCGTAAAAAGATATTTGATGAAAGGTGAATTGGAGAGAATTTTAGTGATAGTGGGCCTGGTGCAACTGAGATAGAATACTGCACCTGGACTTGTATTTAGAAGATGAAGTCCATAGTTCTACTAATTATAATTTATAGTATGCCTTTCAACCATAGTGCGAAACATTCTGAGTCCCGTATATAAGTCTCGAGCTACCTTTTGTGGGCTTCACTCTCACGTTTCCATTATACGTAGCGTTTGACGTCTAAACAAAGAAGTAATTACATTATTATTATCATATTGAATTTTATATCCGTTGTCTAAATTGTAACTATGAAACAGTTTTATCCTATTCTCTGTTACAGACTTTATTTACGAAGATTATCTGCGGTGTTTCCTGAAGTCTCTCCCAGTGGCCACACGGTCTAAATTGCGGGTTTTTTTTCGGAAGCTTGCCTTCTGAGATCGCAGGTTCGAATACCGCCAGACGCATGGATGTCTCTCTCTTGTCATTGCGCGTTGTCAGAGGTTTCTGCGTAGGGCCCGTCATTCATCCAGAGGAGTTGTACCAAATTTTGTGAGTCTCATTGAGTGTGATGGTGGAGCCTCGAAAATTAGGAGGCTGTAGCACATTATGGACTGTCACGCCACTAAAAAAGAAAAAAAATTCTCTGCAATCTTCTTCTCAGGTTCCACTTTTGGAGAAGCTGTAGAGTTTCAGTTTATCTTTCAAATGCGGCTTATCCTTTATCTCTACATCTTGAAATGCCTACAAAATTTCCCTTCTACGTTTACTTTCCAACTAATTTTCGTGTTGTATTTAGGGCAACTGAGGTACATGCATGTCTGTTAGCTACTAGTGTAACATCAGCTAAAACCAAGATGCGTTTTCTTCTTTGCGTTTGCTGTTCTTGCTCAAATATGAGGTTAGAATCTCTGATGCAGTCGCCCCGCTATCTGGCAACAAAATGTGTTCCCCAATTCGTGATCGTAGAATGTAACAAACACATTACTTGATGGAAATGAATTTAATTGAATTTAACTGAACTGAAGTATTGATATATTACAGAACAGATTCTTTCACTTAATCGTCATTAATTTAAAGACAATAGTATTATTCTTGTTGTTTACCATCTAAGGGGCATTGTTTCGGTTTCTTTTCTGTGTGTTGTCCTATGTTGGTTCTTATTTGAAGTATTATCTCCTGTGTTCTTGTGTTCTTTTCGTAAGTCGCTTCTGGGACGTTGCGTCAGCCGATTAACAGTTAATAAGTAAACTATTTTCATTTTAATTGAATTATACTCATTTTAATATCATTGAAACAATAAAATACGCAACATTTTACTTCTTAGCTGTGGTTTGTCGTAAATTTGACTTTCGTAACTTGGAAACTTCAGTACTTTATTCGTGAATGGATAATTTGCACTGTGTGGAAGACTAAGTCTGTATTGATGCCAGCTGTCAGAATTAGCCTATTCTTTCTTTACTATAAATCTCAGCTTCATCTTGCATATTCTCCATGCCTGGTTTCCTTGTGCCTCTTGGTTTCCCTGTGCCTAGAAGCAAATGCTGAGATGGTTCCCAATATTCCAAGTTGCCACTACATGCTTCTCATGTAGCCCTCCCGACTTAAATTTAGTAGTAAGCAATTTCATGTTTTGTTTACATGAAAATAACCACTGCCACCGGATGACAACACAGTTGCAGTTAATAAATATTATTATTATTATCATCATCATCATCATCATCATCATTATGAAACAGCAGATTACTTGCCGGTTAAGGGAACAGCCATCGTAAAATGGCACTAATGCAAAGAGCGGCAGGTGTACCGTATATCAGACGTACATGTAAAGCGCCTAGGTGTGCAACAAAGCTACTCCTTCTTTCTTTCTCTCATTCTCCACTTCCAATTATTCTTTCAGGCTTCCCTGCTTGTTAGGGTAAAATATTGTAATTTAATCTATATCGCTAAGACACAAATTACGCAAACAAGGGAACTGATAAATATACTAATAGATACATTTTCTTTTGGAGTTTATTACGGACACTCAACCTTTATACAGTTCAGTCTCTAGCTTTGATGTGTAATTTGTGTTTACAGTGCAAGCCTATTCGCGCGAAATCGAGTTCTCTAGAATGCGACAGAATTCGCCTGATGTAGTGGATGGTACTTAGTTTGGGCTATATTTCACGAATTAAAACAACCGTAATTGTAGTATAGACGTAAGACCTGCCTTTGAGGTATATTTTTCAGAAACAACAAGTTGAAATTTGTAATTTTTGGAAAAAAGAATAAAAAGTTATGAATAAACCATTTATTACAAAGCAGTGAAATGAGTACTCGAAACAGGTTGAAGAGTGTTCCGGGAAACCTGAAAAAATATTACGAATATTGCCGAATGAATCTTGATAACTTTCGCATTCTATTTTAACCTTTAGGCACCATGCATCCTATATATAGGACAGGCGTATCGCTACTCCCCAGATTACCCTTTTTATATATTTAGTCAACAAATACATTTAATTATTTTTTTAGACTTTCTCTCGCCATCTTCGTTTATTCCTCCACAAAATGTCGTGTATTTCCTAATTTTATCCTTCTTGGTTCATAAAATATTCACATTTTACATAAATGGTGTGCTAAACTGTAAATGTCCAGCTCCAGGGCCAAAGGGTTAACAAAGAAAACACTAAATAAAAGCATACAAAACTCTTTGGTTTCGTGAAGGAAAAGGTGTTTGAACGTCAGTCGATATCGTGCAGTTGGAGCAAATACAGGGTCCTCCAGCGAATCGGGCGATTTTTAAGTGTTATAAAAATTAAAATTATTGAATATCATGATACAGTTACATTTATAAGGAAGTACATACTTTAGAATTTGCAGAAATAAGTGAATCAGTGGTCTTGAAACATAACACAGAACCAAAAAAAAAAAACAAGATATATCATTCCAATCGAAATATTACATCCTCAAGAAGCCCTCCATTACGCTGCTCACACTTAACAAGCCGATCGTCAACACTACTCATTCTGTGGGGTGCGAACTGTTTTAACACTACCACCTTTCTTCTTAACAGTTGAGCCGGTCTCTTCAAAGTTGTTTACCCACTTCTTTATGACATGAGCTGACGGCACTTCACTGTTTCGATGAATCCCGAATTTCTTGCGAAATTCACGTTGGGCGGCAACGTAGCTATCGTTGTTCTTATAAAATGAGTTTACGGCTAAAGCACCCCATGCACCAGTCCACAAATCAATTTCAAACTGAACGCTATTCACGGCCACGCCACTCGGCAGCATCATTCCCCTTTCCTGCTCAAGCTAAAAATAGAAAAACGCCGTTGCCAAATCGCCCGATTCACTGGCGGATCCTGTATATCGATCCTAGTACAACCATATTCTTAGTTCCACACAAGATTGCTCTCTTCGGGCGTGTTCGGTCGCATTCGCGCGAACTCAAATGAGGGATGTAAACCATCTACTGACTGGCTGCTTCCTTCCTTATTCTCTTCTTTCTACCTTTTGTCGATTAGTTTAGGGTATTGGTTAGAGCCTTCACCTCTACACGAATTGCCGCGTTCGAATTTTTGGAGGAATGTTTGGAGAACTTAAAGTCCTTTCTCGTTATTTTCCTCAGCCACTTAAAGCAAATGGCCGGGTACCACTTTAAAACTAGGCCACGTTAATTTACTTCTGCGCCCTACCCTATGCATTATTCGTAATTTTTTTAACGTTTGACGTTGATTAATTTGGTTCATTAAACGTCATTAAATAAATAGATGTAATCTCTTTAGTTTTTTCAGAAAGATAGCTATTTTTTATGACTTTTCTTAACTCATTCTGACATAAACCTCCTATATCCGAAATTAAATCGTCTTAGCATGTAATTCTATTGTTAATAAACATCTAATATCCGTGAATGAATTCGGACACCAGATTTCTAAATTTAGGTGAAGTGCCATGTGCAACTTGTAAATCTTCTGTCGGCCATTCGTCCGTGCATAAATTTACCACAATATAATGCAGTATTAAAAAAAAAAATTTCGTAATGGGATTAATACTAGTATCGGTATGATCTATCGTTGCCGGGCTTCATTATAATTATTTTCCGAAAGACTGTGGAGATGGCAGCACGACTACGCATGAATACTTCATGTCTGTAACCGTGAGAGAAATGTTACCATTCATACCAAATCATTATGGTCAGCGACGACATTAGTGATTTTTGTTCTGTTTAGTTGGAAGTGTTGAAGTGCTGGTGGTGTGTTTCGTGTCTGTTTGTTGTGTCGTTAAGCAAAATACAACTTTGCATGCGTTAATGTGTAATTTAATCTTGCAGTGCGTGCTGTATTATATCAGTTTTGTTCGTTTTAAAAAGTGAAGAAATTTCTTATGCGGAGAGACCGAAACAGCAGGGAAACGCTGAAAGGTAGGCCTAAGTGTACCGTCTTGCTTCAGTCGACATATTGGAAAACTGGGTTCACCGAAGCCTGTATTATATTTTCAGCTGGTTGCAAAGGAATGCCTGTACGAATGAAATATTAGTCTAGTGTGTCAGCACATTTACAGTTCGCGGTTATCACTGCTGAGAAATGGGTTATGTCAGACGTCATACATTCACTGAGGCAGCCCTATGTTTGATACACAGTGCAGCTGAAGTTTTGCTAAATTAGGCCTATTCTAGTCTGAAGGCAGCCGGTTTGATTGTAATACCGATCTTTTATTATGACCATTGTTATTAACTAACACTTGAATGACAACCATTGTTATTATACTGACACATGATTCACACCTCTGATGTGTATTCACAAGGAATGTTGCTACTTCTGAAACTTATTTTGCATGAGTATTGTATTTCCTTTTCCCAAGATATTTATTTATAATTCACATTTAAACACGATACTTTAATTATATTCACAAGCCTTATGACTGATCGAGAATAAAGTTATTTGTAATTTATCCGTCTGATGCAACTTTGAGCACAATCACAAATTAATATATACTTTTCACAACAGCCATGTCCTGAATTTACATGGAGCCATCTTCAAGAGCTACTTCTTGTCAGAATATTGTTGGTTGCATTTCTTCTTCTTTGGTTGTATAACTTATTCAGTTACTCCCCTAAATAAGAGGGTGCTTTGATCAAGGTATAAAAAGTTTGTACAAATCTGAACAATGTTCACTAACATTTAGCCTCTGGTTTTCAGGTCATTCATTCGTATAAAGCCTTTAAGTAAAGTCTCAGAATTGCGTTTGGATGCCATGTAAAATTGCCTGAAAATTAAAAACCTTAACACTTTGCATTAGCATATTGTTTCCAATTTTCTGTAGATATATTTATAACTTAATTGTAAAGAACATTTTGACACCGTTCAGAAGGTATGTTGTGATTAGTGAAATTTGCAAAATTCAATCAGTTACATTCATATTTTCTCTCAAATTATTAGGTTGTTTATTCCAAATTTGCATTGAAGCAGTATTTCTTAAATATATTCCCAAGCCATGAGCCTCACAGTGAAATTTAAGGGCCTAGAACTATAAATTGTAATGTTTTCACCAATTTTCAGGTAGCCGGTCCCAGTGGCCGCGCGGTCGAAGGCTTAGGTCTACGGCTGTTCGCCTGCTGAGACTGTGGGTTCGAATCCCACCGGGGGCATTGGATGTTTGTCTGTTGTGAGTGTTTTGTGTTGTAAGGTAGAGGTCTCTGCTACGAACTGATCACTCGTCCTACCAACTGTGGTGCGTCGTTGTGTGTGATCTAGAAAACCTCGTGAATGAGGAACCTTACCCAATCAATGTGATTGAGCTTAATATAGGAGATACATCGCTGGATGTATTTACTACATGCCATTAATAGTGACCGTCAAACACGATTGCTAAATGTCCTCGGACAGATTGCAATGATACTGGGAGATAAAAAAAATCAGGTCATTAATTTATAGTTTAAATTATATGTTGAAGCGATTGAGAGCACTACTGACAATTTATTATTCACTCGTTCAATCCTGACATGTGTCTACTTAATTTGAAGCTATCTTCAACATCTGTACTTAAATACATGAAGTTATTAATTATGTTAATTGCTCTGTTTTCAATTATTCTCTTGGAAAGAGAGTGTGGTAAAGCTATAACCAATTTTGGCATTTGGGATGTTGTCTTGAGTGTTTGTTTTAAAATACCCTTCATTTGGTTTCAAGTGGTTATCACAGTGGTTTGTATTTGACTCAAGTCTTGGTGCTTGTTTCTTTGGTGTTACCCGTGCCGAATAAACAGGAAGACTGAGCAAGGCATCGCCGCAAGAATCACAAAAATTTGAGAGGGGCTTTCAGCAAAACCACAAAACTATGTGGTGTAAGTGGTTAAAAATGAAACAAGTAAGAAGTGTTTGCCTGTTTTTCGTACGAAATATCCATGTGTTACCCTTCTCTTTGCTAAGGGTTGCATTTTGTGGACCACTGGCATAAGTCTCCCAATTGTTGCTACATAGGTTTCACATTATAGGTAGCACGCGTTAATTTTGTGGAATGTCCACGGGTACAGTATTTTGAATGTACTGCAAATATATGCGAGGGAAATATATAAGAGCTGAGGCCTGTAATAACAGAGATTTTACTTCGCTGTACTGTAAGGTGCAAAGAATAAAATGAAAGATTTTTTTAATAGTTTTGCGAGCCCTATCATAGTCTATAGCCTACACGTCTTTTTGATAACATTACTATTCAGTATAACAGCACTTTGACAGAATAAGCAGGCGACAACTCTTTTGTGTCTTTTTTAGAGGAACTTGCTGTCGGTTCTTTCTTCCCTGAAGTCCTAACTTGGTGACTTCCCATGTTTGGGCCCAGAATCGTGTCGTTGATCACCCCTTAACATTGATTAATGTATTGCGGCATCCCTTTGACAAACTTTTTCGCCGTATTTCCTACTTCTATTGCTTACCTGCCTGCGCAATCTCCATGCTAAGGAGGAACATCATGACAATGCGCCATCATTCATCTCTTCTCTCTACCTAGCAACATCGTCAGACTCACACAAAGCTAATGTGAGGAGCAAAAACCAAAAGCCTCGACTTGTCTTTAAGCTTATGCAGATAGTAAGTAGGATTCTCTCTGCCTTTTATCCTTTGAGACTAACAAAAGGTTATCTTGCCGATGGATTGCTTCATTCATTGCAAATTCCCTCAACCCGAACAGCAACTATAGTGAGGATACGATTTATTGCGTTGCTCCTTCAATTTAAATAAGCATCCTTTCCTTCTGTCTGTGCTGTTCTTGCTCCGAAATAATGAGTGATCACTGCCTTAAAGCTTCGGTAGTCTTCCACGTGGTGATTCGGTCTTTGTGATGGAGAAACAAAGTAGGGGAGAAAAACACATCACTGGTTTCTAACAGATAAATTAGGAGTAAGTTCACATATATTCCGGCTTGAGGTGATTGCAGTTGTGTTTGGTCTCCGATGTGATTGAATTTCAGAAAAGTTAACTCTTTCGTTTTACTGTCCATTGCCTCTTCCATAAAAGTATACTCTTTGGCAGTACTTACACTCTCATGGAATTTATGAAACACTTTGTAATATCTTACTGAACGTTTCATAAAGATTTTTGAAAATCAAATTTCATTACTCTTAAAATAAAGATCCGGCGAGCATACCGTGACCGTGACGACATAATTAACGGTTTTATATTCCGGTACCTGGTTCGAAACTCGCTCGCATATCCTGAAGGGCTTATTAATTGTTCGATAATTGTATAACGAATATCACGATCACCATTATCCCGGTTCTTTCCGTATCACCATGCATATACACTTCCTGTCGATAAAATCGTACACGTGATACAGCATTGCTGAAGAATCATACAAACAACAAAAAAGAAATGCACAAAACAAAGAAGTAAGGCCGAACATCGCTATCAGTTTGGCAGCAAGGCTGCTTACATTCTCGAGGTTCCGGCTTCAAATAAATCTGACTGAAGTTTCTCGTGGTTACTGCTACTACCTACTGGCAGATGTCGGAACAACAGCCTTCCTGAAAAGTCCATAACCACCTCCTTACCAATTCCTTCCCTCTTCTTCCATTGGCACTACAGCCCACTGTGGGCTTTGACCTGTCGAACAATGTCCTTCCATTTTTTCCTATCTGCCACCAACTCTCTCCATCTTCTTACTCCCAGCACTCGAAGATATCTTTCTACTTCACCTTTCCTTCCGTCCGTCATCATTTAATCTATCCAGCTTTTTCCTTTGCTCTACTTTCGTAACAATAAGTTCTCTATTGGATGGGGTTGGTAGCCCCACGCCAAACCCCCAACCTGGAGGACCAGGGTATCCCTTTTTGTCTGGGTCATCGCCTTTGACCTGTCTGGCATGGGAGGCCCTACCAGTAGCATATGCTACCGCCAGCATAGCTCTCAGGATCATGTGATCGCACAAGCCCAACCACTACATCAAAGTAGGGATAACTTCGGTGGGCGCACCAATTCCTTCCAATTAATTATTAACTTATCCTTCTGCCTCTAGACGTTGCCTAATCTTAGTTACTGATGGCAGTGTTGAATATGCACGATTACGAAGTTGTGGCGAATGGCAACCAATAATTGTTTACACTTTATACAGGAAACTTTTATATGGCAGAAAATTTTGTTTCATCGTAAGGTAAAATAAACTCATGTTATTTGTTTCATCAAAACGTTACCTTCTAATAAACAAACAGCAAACTATCCCGGTAGAGATTTATCTCTTCTTTAAAACATCCAGACCTGCCATGGGGTACTGGGATCTTTTCCCCTACATGCCTTCTTGGTATGTAGAGGAAACGCTTTACCATTTAAGAAAAACCTAACAACATTTTTGAGAAGACTTTGTGGTGTTTAGTTTCCGGACAGTGCTCTCACTGAATATGACGCCCAATAAAACTTCAAAATTAGTATCTGTTTAACCTAGTGACTCAGTTGCATGGAAAATTTGAGTGCCTGAAATTTTCTAAAATTTTCAGCATTTTCCTATTCGTAATAAAGAAACATGTGGACCGGGTAGCTCAGTCGGTATAGCGAATGACTACGTGCTGGACGGTCCGGGATCGAATCCCGGTGGGGACGAGATTTTCCGCCTGTACAGAACGGCCCTGGGGCCCACCCAGCCTCCTGTACAATGGGTACCGGGTCTTTCCCGAGGGTAAAGTGCGACAGCGGCGTGCTGCTGACCACTCACCCCCTTCTAGTGCCGTGGTCATGGAAGAGTAGAGCTATACCTCTACCCACTCTCCGGGCCACACCGGGCCTGTAACCGGATCACTTTAACTTTTTAATAAAGAGACATACAAACTTTTGGTCCGTAAAGTAAAACAGTTTATAACTGTAGGCTATTTTATAGTAAACTAACGGCAGAAAGTGAGCCATATAAATTCGTTCTGTTTGAGCCAGTCTATGAAATTGGATGTTCTCCCGGCTGTTAACAATGAAAAGGGCGGTGTAGATAGACTAGCAGTATCAGCGGCTTAACTAGCTCTTCAGGCGCCCGGCTCGAATAATCACAATGACCGCTCCCAACAGAAATTATGAACTTTAAAAATAATCACGACATTTTATTGAATATCCTTTTATTTGGCTCAGTAATTCAAAATTTATTGAGCTCAGTTTCTTTCTCTAATCAATCATTTTGCCTCTTTGGACCCTGCCGCCTGTGGCGACCTTACCGCTCGCCCCTCCTTCCGCCCTCCAGCTACGTCACTCGTTAGTGTTTTTGTATAGGGCAGTAATCACCGTTTAGTCTGGAATTCTTCGAAACGTATAAATACAGTGTCCGGAAAAAATGCCTTTTCCTGCAAGGGGCCCGGTTGATTGGAGACTTCGTATTTGGCTGTAGTTTTGCAGTACGACAACATATCCTTCTGTTACAATTTATTTATTTATTTATTTTTCGTTAATAAAGACCGAGACTGCACTACCGTTCGCTTTAGCGGCTTATTGATAAGAAATTGGGTGTCTGTTAAATGAGACCGATTTTCGTGGTGTTCACTTCAACGCAGCAGTATCACTGCCCTCGTGTATAGGCATGTGATCTTTCCAGAATGTGTCGCCCAGTGCCGACAGGTCGCAACTGACAGTGGGTTCTGGAAGTAGCATTTCATGTTGCGACTTCATTCGCCAGTTCGTGACATGAACTTCTTTACACGACAAATTCTCGCGTATCAGCACCCGCAATAATATTTTAGTTGCCCAAAGTATAGGAAGTTGCCCCATTACACAGGTTAATGTTTCTTCAAGGAGAAACACCGATCATCTGATTACGTCTCACTCTTTCTGCTCATTTACTGTGCGGTAGAAATAACCCATCATGCCCTTATGTCCGCGTGTTTTTCAACTCTCTAATCGCTAGACGGATTTTGACGAAATTTGATATGAATTTTTATGTAACTGGAGGTCTCTATGAGCTTCTAGAGTTCATTTTCTCTAGTCGGTAATAACTGCACGGCAAGACCACGAATGTGTGCGGTTGCAGTGAGACCATCGCTAGTTCCGTAATAACGTAGTCCAAATAGGGACGATGACGATAGGGTGATAATGAAAACTTATTATCCCCAATACTGTTCGTAAAAGATAGAAAAATTCGAAACTCATAAGCCCGAGCAATGCATGTAAAAACTCTGTGCAATTTAATGTAGTTTGCGTATGTAAATTCCGTGTAGTGTAATTCATATGCTAGCATAGGAATTGTGAGTGTCTTTAAGTTTATTATTAATGGCGCTGTCAGTTTCTAAGGTTATATATATCATCGGTGGTGGATAAATAATTGATTATGAAGCATTGGTGAAGGTACTGGGATAAAAACACCAGACCCTGCTCCACTTTATCCACCACAAAACCTGGCTTCCGCTGTGAGAGGCCGGCAACTGACGGCCCAGCGCGGTTGAAGATATGAGAAATGTGTACAAAACTGTGTTAAGTAACCCTGAAAGAAAAGGCCGTTTTGGAATCCTAGACGTGTATTGTCGAATATTATTAAAACAGATCTTAAATAAATAAGGTATGAGGGCGTGAACTACTTTAGAACAGAGCATAGGGCGACATAGGTGTATCGGAATCTTACAGGTTATTAATGTGTGTCGAATGCCTTACAGGTGGCGCATCCGTCGTCTGTTCGATATGTCCTATGAATACGTAAATTAGATGATTCATGCGATATAATGCACGTCAAAAGCAATGATAATTTTATATACAGTTCACATTGTATTTCAGTTTTGGTATGACTCAGAACCGTAAGTTGCTCTGATAAGTTCGTCAATCTCTGTTGACAAGGTGTCGCTTGCCATTGGCTAGAACCAGCGTTGTGCCAGGATATGTAGACAGCGGGCTGTATTACCTACCGAGTGACGGTGCGGGGCAGAATTATTTTACCAATCTTCAATAGATGGCAGTTCAAGCAACGTATGTTTGCCCCGTACTTCGCGAACAGCTTGCAAGATAGCGGAAGCAGTGCTGCAAGTCAGTCGTGATCCATTAGTTCACTGCCCTTTTCATTCGGAGTCGAGTTATGTGTCGAGAGGCGACGGGGGGTGACGGACGGGATATCCAGCTAGCGTAACGATTCCATCAAGAAAATTACTCGCCGGGAAAAGCTAATAATCACGTGCCTTTTCCTCCCCTTCGTGGTAGTGACAGTCCACATGATTTATTGCGCTATAAAATATCATTTGTATTGCGCGTCAGAAAAGGGCAGGGTGGTGGAGAAGGGGGAGGGACATGATTAATGTAGGTAGACGGGCGGACACAATGAATACATGCACGGTATTTTGTGCTAGAGACGAGAATCGCTTAGAGAAGTGACGGTCTTTTCAAGGCTTCTTCAGTCGATTCTCGATTCAACAGTTCTTTTCAGTCTTTTGAATCACGGTAATTGCAAGCACACTTGTATAGTGTGTGGAACATGTATAGCCGACGGGATTATGTTGATGGTCAGTTAGATATCATAACATCTGTCCGCTTTATGAATGGTTGCTTCCTACTTTATGTATCGAAGCAAACCGAAACCTTGACACTAATAATATTCAGCTGTCTGTGATAAATGTTTATATGACACACCCCAAAATGTATAGTCTGTTTGTAAGAAAATGTCCATTTTAGTGCCTCGGGAGCGTACTTTAGAATTTTGTTGAGACGTTTAGATGTGTGTAGTCGTCAATTACATACAATCGTCTGAAATCTAGTAATGTTGATCAGAATATCTAAGTGTTAAGGCGGTCGGAATAGCGACTCGCTACGGGCTGGGCGGTCCGGGGTTCAAACCCCGGTGAAGGCGAGAGTTTCCTTAGCTGTCCCGACCGGCTCCGAGGCCCACCCAGCCTCTTGTACAGTGGGTCCAGAATCTCTGTCCCTAGGGTACAACTGCCGGTGCGTGTCGTTAACCTCCCACCCCCATCTAACGCCGAAGTTAAAGAAAGAATACATCTCTACCTATGCACCCCGTCTGGGCCTTCATGTCCTGTCACAGGGCGAAATTTACCTTTTGCCTTTTACTTACGCCTTATGGGAAGGGCTGTTAAAGTTTATGTAGGCCGAAACCAAGTGCTTGTGAGACAGCGCAGTACACACAAATTCTCTTTTTAACCTTTAGGCACCACGCATCCTATATATAGGACAGGCGTATCGCTACTCCCCAGAGTACGCTTTTTATATATTTAGTCAACAAATACATTTAATTATTTTTTTAGACTTTCTCCCGCCATCTTCGTTTATTCCTCCACAAAATGTCGTGTATTTCCTAATGTTATCCTTCTTGGTTCATAAAATATTCTCATATTACCTAAATGGTGTGCTAAACCGTAAATGCCCAGCTCCAGGGTCAAAGGGTTAAAAGTCGCTTAAAGTATGAAGCTTGAAACTGTAACTGCAGCATTGTTGTCTTCACTATGTCCATTGTTAAGTGCACCAGGTAAGACAGTCCGCCTTTCCATCTTATCATTTGCGTTAATAGCGCCCATTGGTTCGATGTGATAAAATTCCTATGGTCTGTAGTTACCAGGAAGTTCTTCGTCGTGCTCACAGAGATTTAGAATTGCGCTACATTCTGAGCCATCTAACTCCACACAATGCCTTGAGCCTGTTTCTCGATAGTGCATTTTTACTCTCGTCCCCCATTCTACTCACAGATACCCAAGGTGGACTCCTTCCGGGATATTTTTCCATCAACGTTATGAATCCAGTTCTTATCTCCCCTCTGGCATATCACGTCCTAGAAGCCTCATACAAAGTGTTCACCTTAAAAGTAGACCTATTTAGTATTTAGTAAGAAATACCCGTTTGTGCACTTAATTTCCACAAAGATTTGTGGGGAGATCTTGTAATAGCCGTTTGAATATCTTGCAGTATCCCTGGTGTTAACACTGACTGCCGATTGCGATTCTTGTCCAAAAGCGAACCTGTTTACGGAATTTTTAATCATTTTCAAAATAGCATTTTTTTACTGTCGCTTGCCTTCCAAATTTTTCAAAAAACTTTGTCTACAGTGGACGTAAGACATCGTTTTTAAATAACTTTTCAAAATAAATACACGTTCTTCCACTGTTAACCGCATTATGAAAGCGTAAAAAATGGCGTTGTTCAAACATCAGCACTCACTATCGACTGATTCAACTGATACAGATGGCCAAGACCGGTTCTCCCCTCCTGCATCAGTCTTGCCAACTCCTGCACATGTAGTAAAATAATGTCATACCAGCAGAACCATTATAAATAGCATCTGACGTAATATATTCACGGCTTAGTTAACGGTCCACTTTTAAGTTGAACACCCTGTACTTCGTATAGTCAACACTATCAACATATGGAAGTCGTCGATGTGTGATTTGATCAGTCGCCAGTTACTTCAGCCATCGCGTTTACAGACACGCATGCCTCTCCTCAGATTGAGATACCAAACGCGTCATACCCATACAAAGCAAGCAAAAAAACTGAAGTTTTATGCATCTACAGGTTTGTTGTATTTAGATAGGGCATTGTAAGGCACAATTGTAGTGCCAAAATTATTATTCATATCCTCCAAGACCAGCTAATATATATATATATATA
>Ga0123355_10009878_pt1 | contig 14562 bp, 10 predicted proteins | sample TergutEmb28metaG_3_FD_89872 | JGI IMG/M metagenome (GOLD analysis project Ga0123355, IMG submission 89872) | Embiratermes neotenicus P1 segment gut microbial communities from Petit-Saut dam, French Guiana - Emb289 P1 | ecosystem: Host-associated > Arthropoda: Insects > Digestive system > Gut ...
ACCCAGACGTAGATGGGAGGATAATATTAAGATGGATCTTCGGGAAGTGGGAGGGGGTGGAGACTGGATGGAGTTGGCTCAGGATAGGGGCAGATGGCGGGCACTTGTGAATACGGTGATGAACTTTCGGGTTCTATAAAGTGCGGGGAAGAAACTAGCTGCAGTACCAGTTAGTTTCTCAAGAAGGACTCTGCTCCCTGGAGTAAGTAAGCAAGCGCCATACAACAACAACAACAACAACAACAACAACAACAAGAAAGTGCGGCTGGGGCGTGCTGCTGACCACTCACCCCCTTCTAGTGCCGCGGTCATGGAAGAGTAGAGCTATACCTCTACCCACCCTCTGGGCCACACCAGGCCTGTAACGGGAACATTTTACCTTTAAATATTAATAATAAACAGGCTCAACCATGTCCCACAGTCCACTATATGCCCTACAGTCCACTATCTGTCACGATTATTCCACGATGTCTTTCTAGAGACACGTGGTTCAAGCGATGTTGTCAGCACCTACGTAAATCAATAAGGTTAATCAGCATGCGTACAACGATACGGTGCGTTTGGCTGTTGGCACGTACCGTTTCGAAACTGTACGAGCGTCGCCTCAGTGTGAACTAGGCCCTCGTCAATTCACGAACTCACCCTACAATTGCGCCGTACTTAACCATCACTTCCGTCTGTCAGCCGAACCTGTCTCTGCTGGTAAGGCTTTTGACCACCTTGGATTCAGTCCTCCTCGGAAGCATGAAGGCAGAGAGCCGCATTTTTATATGACAGTAAAAACAGGGCGGACGGCATACATATTTTGTTCCCATAACAGTGGCTGCGGCAGGGGCTGGACGACTGAGAAATCGTGGTTCGATTCTAGGTAGGGGCATGCGACCATACATGCAGTCCTATTCAATGGTAACCGCGGCACTTTCACCATGACTAAAGCCGTGAAGTCGACCACTCTCCCAATCTAGTGCCAAGGCTAAAAAATGGAGCTATAGGTAACTCCACTCCCCCATACGCCTTCATGCCATGGTAAATTAAGCGCATGGCCAATATTACCTTTACCCCACGGCAGTATATAAACGCTTACGATGTTTATATCCTGCAGCAGAGACCTAGATAGGCCCTGTCACGTGATTCGGGAACCGAACCATGGTGACAGCTTTAAGCTTTCATGTGAAAGAAAGCAGCCTACAATAACTACCCAGTGGTCGCAGTTCAAGTGTCACTGTAACTCGTACAAATTTCAAAACAAATGCCTGAATAATTTGGAATCTGGCAGAGAAAGGGTTAAAACTTAATCCTACTTAAATCACCTACTGCTCATGTCAACTACGTCCTTATCGATGTTTTCGCCAGTGTATTGTACCAGCTGTCATACTGTGTGATCTTGACGGTCATGTTGCCATGAAGCACTTTCCGCAAACGCTGGTCACTCATTATATTTTTCAAACCCTAGTCTTCGCAACAGCGTCAAGAGCTTCCCTTTCTCTTTCAAGTAGTACTTTTTTTTAGATCATTTACAAACAAATACAGTTTCAGGTGTCTATGTTTTGCGATCCTAATGGTACACAGGTTGTGCATTTAATTAGTTAAATCGCCATTATCCAAAGGCACTTTCCACCTCTCCCGGTTGAGTAAACGTCTCTTTCATCTTTCCAAGCGGTTGTTAAATTCGCGTTGGAAAATCCTACTTGACATATTCCACCCTTCTGTCCTTCCCACTCACTGACTGGCTTGGGCCATTTAAAACTTGCTCTCTTTTCTTGAAAATTACCAGCAAAGAATGCAGCAAATTACCAGCAAACAATGCAGCAAATTACCAGTAACCAATGCAGCAAATTACCAGAAAACAATGCAGCAAATTACCAGCAAACAATGCACATGCACGCCCTACGTAAAACATGAGTAGCACTCCACTGTATGAGTACACTTACCTCGAACCCACTTAAATATTCGCAAAATGTTCTGCAAAGCAAACTTTGAGAAAAGTACGGGTGAAGTTCTACCTACGAACTCCAGAAAGGCATATAGGAGCAGTGTACAGCGCCGTTCATTCTTAACCTTTACATTATATGAAGACGAGTGGTTAGCTTTACGCCCCACTCGCTCCCCAGGTATCTACTAAACAGAAAGCTGGGTAGACCTCAGGGTCGGTCTACACATTTTGGATAATTGAAAAATTTACTGCCCCTGCCGGGACTCAAACTACGACTCCTCGATCGTAAAGACCATAGCCTAATCACTACGCTGACTACGTTCACTAGCCGGATCCCAGCAAGATCTAATAAGACATGAAACACATACGACTTAGAAGCAGAACAGTATACGGACGTAAAATAAATCTGTCTCCTTTGTGCAGTACATAAGCCGAAGAGTGTAAAGATCCTGTATGATTCAGTAAAGTTCGCTCACACATTTACCATATTCGTGACAAAACGTTACGTAAAAGTGACTGTGCTGCGAACCTAGATCCAACTCCGCGTCTGATGCCATGGTGGCCAGCCCGCATGCTCCCCCCAGTCACTGCGCGCAGAGCCTATATTCAGTCTGGCCTTGAACTTGACGAGGATTGTGGTAGTGATGTTTTTTACTACTTTCTCGCCATGAGGATATGTCGAGAGTCTGAGGGGGAGGGGGCCGGTCCAGAGCTCTCTGGCGGCAGCTAGCTCTGTTGAGGGATCCTTACGCCACGCCCACTTATTCTATGCGATACTTACGTGATCTACCCCAGGCCTGTCAAGCAACACACGGCAGGGGTCTTTCATGCAGCCCTTTCAGATATCAAAAAACACTGTTCCACACACCGAAAAGGCAAGAATGACATTTCAAGCAGACCTTTATAACATGAGACCTTATACATATACCACAATGCTCAGAAGCGCTATTTCGACTCAGATCTAAGCATCTCCAGCTTTTATGTAATCAAAATGAACAGTGGCATAAGGGGCAGTTAACCGGTTAGTAAAATGTACACCGAAATACGATGTACATTTCCTTATTACTTCCTGAATTTATAAAAATTTTACCTCCGTAGAACTGGAGTAACTGAATAAAAAACAATGCGTGCATCTACTCATAACAGATGTAAACATGAGCATTACCGTCAATAAGAGACAATATATTTTTGACAAAAGTTTAACGTCAATTTTATCACTTATTTTTATTATAACTTTTCTCCGTTGCCACAACACGCGACACCACACCACACCACACAACTTTTCGGAAACTGTTTCCAAACAGCTGTGTTGCGTGTTGGGGCAATGGAAAAAAGTCCTAATAAATATAAGAGACGTAAATCACAGGGGTCGCGCAGTCTAAGGCGGGGGTCTGCGGCCGTACACATGTTGGGATTGCAGGTTCGAATCCCTCTGGAGTCATGGGCGTCCGTCTCTCGTTGAGTGTTGTGTGTTGTCAAGTCTCTACGTCGGGCTGATCACTCGTCCAGAGGAGTCCTACCGAGAGTAGTGTGTCTTGAGTGTGATCGTGAAGCCTCCATAATGAGGAAGTCTGGCCCACTCTTGGCCCACTCTTCGGTTAATCGACTTTTCGGCAACCTTGTACGACATCGCGCTTATAAAAAGCCCGACACCGAACGTTTTGTACAACTGTCTTATTTAACAAGGTTTTCTCGACTGTCCAGTTGCATAGCAACAAACGGTATGATTACTACACTTGTACCAGAGGCTGTAAGTCGCGAACGACCTTACGACAGGTCGCAAACATTTTATAGAGCGCCAACTTACTATACCGAATGGTGCAAAAAGAAAAAAAAATAATTCACGTTCTCATAGCCGAAAGGATTTGCATCGTAGCCATATTTGTAACTGCTGATTTGCAAACAATATTTATAGTTATGAGACGTGCTCACGTTAGGTGTGATACACTGTTTGCAAGTCAACAATCACGAATATGGAGACAACGCAAAAGTCTGAAGTTATAAGAACGTCGCTTTTGTACACCACGTGACATTAAAATACCGGACTCATGTGACAATAAATTTCAGCTAGCCTCTTCAATTTATCTCCAAACACATCAATCGCATGGTAATACTGTTAGCCTTAGTATCGTTCGGAAGTCTACGTTGCGCACGTTTGTTGGTAATTTTGTAATGAACCTCGCACAACCGTTACAAAACGCGAGACACAGGAAAGTCAGGTTTACCTGATATGCTGTAAACCGCTAGCAAGTAAATCATTCCAAAAAAAAAATTAACATGACATATGGCAAGACGCGGATCACTGGCAGACTGAGATAACGCATTTCAAAAGAAACGCCACAAGTGTCAAGAAAACCAGATCTGACACTTCTGGGTCCTACCAACGGGATGCTTCGTATTTAGTTGCATCACCATCATCATCGTCATCATCAAATCCTTTTACTCCTTGTGGAGCATAGGGCATCCATGAAGAGCTTCCAGGCATTGCGGTCTCCAGCTATCCTCTTGACCTCGTTCCATGATCTTCTTGTGTTTCTTATCTCATCCTATATTGTCCTTCGCCACATTCTCTTCGGCCTACCTCTCCTATATCCCTGAGGATTCCAGTCTAATGCAATTTTCTATTTAGCTGCATAAGGCAACGAAAAGGCTAACAGACGGGCACAACAACAGCGGACGTCCCCGTGCGGGAAATACTGTGACTGACCCGAAAGGAAGCGGCTAATTTAATTACAGCCACTCTATTGGTCAGATGACACAATTAAGCGAAGAATTCAAGATATTTCGTAAGACATTTCATAAGCAGCTGATTAAATCAAACTGAAAGTTTCTTCTTCAGCATACAACTTGGTAAATTAAAAGACGCTGCGGATGTAACTCAGTTTCTTGTTTACATCATATTCATGACAACGACATAAAAAGTTGCTTTTTGCAAACCGCTGGAAACTAAATGACTACAAAACAGGTTTGTAGAGAAGTGCCAGACGTTTCGAAAGACCAGGGCACAGAATGCAAAACCTCGAGAGGAGACGGCACTGACGAAGACCATTCTTAGTTGGGATGCAAAGTCTGCATTTAAATTTTTGCTAAAAACTGTACGTCCATCGGCAGGTGTTGGCTTCAAGAACGTCCTTGCCTTCACACCCATTAAACAAATCATGTCTCATGTCATTCAAACAACACATTTTGAAGAATCCTTACTTTAAATTAAAGAAACTTCGGCACGCTAAGCCACGGCATGGAGTGTGCATCCACAAGCTGTTACTTCATACAGAGTTCAGAACACTGGCAGCATACACGTTTCGAAACGCATATACGGCTTGCACAAAATGCGGACAGCATTTTTCTGTCAACACAGAAAATGTAATTCGAGAATTTGTTCATCCAAATTAAGAATTCGAATCAAAATGCATACTTGGCAAACATTTTTACCTTGATGAACTGCACGTTTCTCTCAGGACAAAAATTCGTCAAACACAGATTAGCAAGACAAAATTAAGTCTCAAACGCAACAAAATTTATGGATGTTAAATCTCAACGAGAAGAAAGACATACTTACAAATTCCTGCCATAGTAAGGTTTGAACAGAAGTTCAGTCTCAGAAATGAAAGTGTATTTATTTACTTTTATAGAAGAGCTTTCAGCACACTTCCCGGGTGTGTCAAACGTCTCTTTCCTTTGGTCACACCAACTTCACACACCTGAATTTACAAAAGATAAACTTGTGGAATTAATAAACTGCAGTCATCAAATCGAAGTTCTCTGCCTTCTCGGTAGCTCAATTCTTGGTTCGCGCCTCGTGGGTTATCAAGCACCTGCAAACATTGTTTTTAAAATTATCCTGCCTTTTCGAACAACTTATAATCGTGGATTATGAATTTTCAATTTTGCTTCAAAGTAAAACTAGACATGTAAGTAGGCTCAATGTGGAAAATGGCCTTCAATGTGCCGTTGCTTCAACTAATCTAAACATTTGTTCTTATCGTTGCACCTTGCATTTTAAAATCTATGTATATTACATACCAATAAATGCATTGTTTATTAACTTTGTTAAAAGTTCTAAATTTACATTAAAATACACAATAATATCGCTCCTATATGTTTCGGTCTTTAATGGCCATCATCACTGGAGCTTCATCTGTACCTAACTAAAGTTATATTCATATTAAAACACTCGGTAAAATTATGTCGTTATATGCATATTTAGGCGATGTGGCAGCATGTCGTAGAGCGGCATGTGGGTTGTGTGCAGACGGGCCATATTCACAGTCTTGATAATATTATGAAGTCTTAGATTTAATATTTTTAACGAGTTACAAAATGATCAGCACAGCACAATTTTCGTGTATTCGTTCCTGAAGTCATAAGCCTTACCTGGGGAATGCATCGGCATTAAATATGCATTTCATTTAACTCCATGTCCGGAAGCATTTTCTGCCCCGGGTCCGACGAATATCAATCGAGCCGGCCTTACGCCCCCGATCCGTGCAGAAATACATGTCGGTCTTCACGTCAGTGTCTGTTACTGTTGTCCAATTTTAATCAACACTGAAACGAGATGCTAAATTTTTGCAAAGCTCCACACCTCAATACATTTCATGAAAATCCATTCCGTGGTTATCGAGTTGTTAAAGCTGATGGACAAACCGGAACATTTCTACAGCTATTCGCTCCAACTAAGCGTGTCGCACAGTACTCAATTCAGCGCTGTATAACTAGCTTTCCTCCATCTCTCTGGGCAAACGCCGTTGCGGTGCTTTCAACTTGGTCACGGCCGCATCGTTTAAAATCATTACTGGTCACCATTCACAACAATCTTTCATTTTATTCGATCTACCATTACAATAGCACCGTTAAATAATGGAAACCTATTTCGCGAATAAAAAAAATATCGACGACTAATAAAGAGCACACGATTTCTACAACAAATATCCATCTGTAAAACGAAATATAATGGAAACGTCTGGTTCATATTTTTCACGCGTGTTCCTTAAGAATTTCCAAGACTCACTGTCCTTGCAGTTCGTTTACTGCTTATACCCATCTGTTAGTGCACAGCTAACAAACAATACAGGTATGACATTGTAATGACAAATTACTTTCCTATTATTTCGTTAACGAGCGTTAAAACACGCCTTGTTTAAAAATAACATATGCAGTCTTATTAGAAGTATATTTCATGTCATGTACACACCAATCAGCATAATTTCCATCCACGTACAACATACGTCTATATCAACAACCAATAAGTACACAGATACACAACAACTTTTCTTCTGACAATGCATTTTCAAAGACTGGCTGACAGAGTGATGGGCTAAGTGATCTAAAATCAATTGAACCGCACAGGATTGGAAACACTGACAGAGGTGAAAGTTTAGACTGCGGTAGTGTGTTACGTCATTGTGTAGAATGCAAGGTGTTTACCGTCGTTTCAGATAGATCTGACGCCTCAATTACCAGGCAAAGTTTGCCAACCATATGAACGGTGTCGTAACACACATGGCCGAAATTTAAAAAAGAATGAACTGTTTGCCCGCGAAGAACTTACAAATGGTGGATCAGCTCAGATCCTGGCGCAGAAAGTCGAAGACGTGTTGCGACCCAGCCACACGCATACATTTGCCCGTAACAAAGACGATATTGTATACCTGATTATTGCTACAAAAACTGTTATATTTTGTCAGGTCCCACTTGTTTCAACAGTCGTGGTGTTGGGGGATTTATTGCATGCTTTAAGCGGGACGTCCGCCTTATCAATCCCTTAATTCACCAATGTCTCCATTTCTTCCACTGCAAATGCGCTTTTCGTTACCACATCGCCTTTCACAACACTCACCAAATATTTCGGCTGTTACGTCCTGGCGTTTTGAGAAATTCAATTAACGAACTTCTTCATGAAAATCTTTCGATAGAAGCAGCTGATGGTTACGATCAGGGACGCACAAATCCCGGGCGCCAGTTCGCCCGTTCGACTAAATTTTCTACGGCGGCGCCTAATATGTGTGGGTCCTCAGTATGGAACTTGCTGCACGTCACCTTTCTGGCGTCTAGAATTTTGAGACGGCTCCCAGAGTTTTGAAAAAATGTGGGCCCCTCGTTATTACTCGATAGATAAAATGATTACCAGCCAGAGCTGCATCTTTGTTGAGTAATGAAGTGGCGTTTCCTCCACACCGATACAACGCATGAAAGCCAAAGAGGACAAAACTTCTAGTATGAGGTGATGTCATTTTCTCCCCACCTACTGTAGTGATTGTGCGCAGACCACCATAACACAATCTCTTGAATCAGAGAAAGGCATTTTCGCAACACCATGAGCAGAATCTAACGGTTAAACAATTATGACTCGGTATTCTTTAATCAGGTGGTAACAACATCCACACACAACATGAAACATTCAAACCACGATAACTCAGTGTCCCCGAATTAGATGCGGTACTGTCATCTGCACATCAGATGTTAGGCTTCCACCACCCTGGCTGGGGTAAATCGGGTAGAGATATTTCATTTATAACAAATGTAACAGTTACGCCACCATTACTCGGTCTTCCAAATTCGGCAGTGTAATTTTCTAAACATACAATGTGATGTTTTCCGACCATGTGCCTCTGTTGCTAGGCTCTCGGACCTAAAAAGAGGATCCAACACTTGAAGAAGAGCGGCCTTAAAGACCGGAGCTTTATACTGCACATCCTACCCCTCGCACGTGGAGTAAGATAAGTTTGACAAGTAAGCCTAGATGTATAGTCAACAGACTGTAGTGTTTGTGCATGTCGCTACAAAGTGTTCATATTGGAACAAGTGTTCCGTTTGTGTTTCTATTTTACTCCCCTATAAAAGCGCTTTACCAACAGTAGTGGTTTGGATCGCGGACAACTTACTACACAATACACGTCAACCGTTTTATCATTCGGAAGCCAGCGTTAGTAATTTGCGTGAACACGCTGAGGTGCATCAGAGTTAGCATTTAGCAGATATTCTGAGGATTTATACGTGGTTTTTCCTCTTCTCCACACCCGTCCACACTGGTCCAGGTTCTTTTCCCGGGGAGGAAGGGCGGGAGTAACACGGCCGGGGCATGGCGTTGACCACCCACCCTATCGAGCAGCGAGGTTAAGAATAAGTACAGTTATACCTCTTCTTCTCCTTCGTGCCAGTCAAGGCATGTTAAGGGGTGACCTTCACCTTTTACATTTTTAGAAGTTTTGGAAATTCTGTTTTGAACGGTGCTGCAAATAATCTTCGTGTATTACTCACCGAATTCACAACAGATGAGTCACATAATTTAAGATAACAGTTTTGACAGTATTATCACCAATGGTACCGTCTCAATCACTATTAGAGACATATCAATGTTTGTTGGTTTTCTTGGTGTTGTGTTAACATCATTAATTTGACTAGTGATTCACAGCGTTCGTTACTGAACGACCCAGTATTCATACCCTACTGGCTTTACGTGATGAAGATCCAGATCAATTCTAACTGCTGCTTCTCCATCAGATCCTTTCATACAAATACGAACGCCAGTCAAATAAGTTACACAAACGGCCCAACGAGTTATGTTTACCTAATATAGGCCATCCAAATACACACATAAATTTGTCTCGTGTGTTTTGTTGCTAGTTTTAAGTTGTCTTTTGTGTAATTGTTGTTGGTTGACCGTTGTTGTAGTTGACTTGTGTGTGTTGTTATCTTATGTGTATTTGTTGTACTATGTGGGCATTGCTTTTTTTTATACTTTAGATGCCGGACTGCTGGCTAGAAGTCAGTATTCGGAAGATCCTGCGACCGGCCACCTCGACACAGGTTTTTCTTGGTTTCTCTGTGTCTAAAAGCAAATGCTGAGATGGTCCCCAAGATTCCAAGTTGCCACTACATGCTTCTCACGTAGCCCTCCCGGCTTAACCACTGCCACCGGGTAACAACCCACTTGCAGTAAATAAATATTATTATTATTATTATTATTATTATTATTAACTTTATACAAAACAAGCCACGGCACAGAAAACACTCCCCCTCCCAGGTACACTATATTAACTGTTCCAAATAACACATCAAGTCAGCTCAAGTGGCAAATGCTTCTAAACTGAAAGCAGTACAAGCCCGGTTCCGACCTCCATCAGGACACCGACTACCCTCACTCAAGGTTTTCCCGGTTTTATTCGGTTCCGCTCCGCGACTTTCGGGATGGTACAAAAATAGGCAACGACCGCTTCCTCTCCAATCGTTAAAATTTCACAAAACGTCATTACTCTTTGATAGAATTCGAAGCAAAATAACCTCTGCGACTGGTACAGTGTCAACTTATGATTCACACGTATTATTCACTTTAAAAACATTATGTCAGTACATTTTCTTTCGCTTTCGGGTTTATGTTTTCCCAGTAGTTTTTCTTTAAATCCAACTCAACAACCAGAACATGTTTCTAAAACACTCACATTTTGTGATGCAAATTCACGCCGTAATGCAACATAAGATGGTCGACAAAGCACCAAAAAGATTTTTGCTTGTACATAAACGGTGAAAAACTGTAATTCACCTAGGGCACGTGTCTCCAACCTTTTTATGGCAAACAGCCACACCGGTTATTGCGGGCTGGTTCGCGGGCCGCACCTGGAAAGACGACAGTAAGTGGTATACCTAACCACTGAAATTATTGTGTAATTGCTATAGCAGGGACGTCATTCACAAATGTGGCCGCGGGCTACATAATTCAAGCTAGTAGGCCGCGGTTTGGAGACCCATGACCTAAGAGCTCTTAGTAGTAAAGATAAATCAGTCCCGTTACAGGCCTGGAGTGGCCCAGAGGGTTCCAGGAAGTTAAGGTTCCCAGATTTCGTGACAACGGCACAGGATGGTGGTAGGTTGTCAGCCTTATGCACCGGCCACCTTTACCCCCAGGAAATGCTCCTGTTACTCATTTCTGTTAGAGGCTGAGTCGACCCCAGGGCCATAGTGCGATCGGAAGTATTTTATGTAAGTGAAAAATTCCAATGACACCAGCTGGGATCGAAACAGCGACCTTCCGATTTGTAACACAGCACCTTAACCACTGTGCTACCGTGGTCCCCGCTCTTAGTAGTACATAGTAGTTTTAACAAAAAATTAAGGCAACTGAAAGGAACTACAGCCTATTCTAAATAAAGCCGTTTCCAAGTCATCGTTTCTGGCTAGTTTCCTGCCAAGCAGTCAACGGACCCGTATATAGTGACTATGTTAAGGACTGGACAACCGAGGTAACGTGGTTCTATTCCCGGCAAAAAAAAAAACAGCCTTGTTTTTTCTCTCCAAAGTGTCCACGCAGGCGCTAAGGTCCACCCAGCCTCCTGCACAATGAGTACCCGTGGATCTTACCTCTGAAGGTAGGAGGGGGCTAAAGTTACCGGGGCGTGAAGCTGACCCCTCGCCTACGTCAAGAGTTGATGTTAAGAATGAGTGACGTTATACCGCAACTCCCCCATATGCTTTCATGGCGTTCATGGGGACAACTTTACCTTTACCGCCAATCGTTATTCTAACTAACTCCAATGAGCAGAGTCCTTCTTCATCTAACGTTAACAGCTCCTCAGCTAGCCAAGTATCTCCCGCATGTTATGGAAGGTCCATTACCGTGTTCATAACAGCCCGCCACATGTCCCTATCCTGAGCCAGATCAATCCAGTCCACACCACCCCTCATCCTATTTCTTGAAGATCCATTTTAGTATTACGCATATGTCTCCCAAGTGGCCAGTCTTTATTTTATTTGACCAATATCGTACGTCACTTCTCACCAATATTTCGCCACGCGTGTGGGCGGTGGAGTCAGTGGGGGCTACGTTAATACATAAGTGAGCCGACGGGAAGAACAATGTCATAAATAACGTCCATACATTCTAAAATACGGTAAATATGTTGGCGAATGAGTAGGGATTATAAATTAGTATTACATACTGACATAACAGGAACTAATCTACGTAAACAAGAAGTGCTAAACCTGCCGAACCGAAGATTCAAAAAGACTGATATGGGGCAAATCAGACGTCAACGTGGAGACGATTAAATCTTAAGGACAGAGAAAGGGGTGAATGATGCATACCGAATGCACTGAATTTTTTTAAAAATTACAGCTAATAACCAGGAACATAGATAATGGAGTCACCGTATTATTCGGATGCGTGGAAGAGACTTTTATATACGAAGATCTCTTTCCCATATGAGATTGATGAAGCAGCTCGCGTGGTTTCAGGGAGGCTTAAGTCGGGCCCACACTTGGCAGGAAAGGAGCATCCTGCGACCTTTCCTGTGAAAACTGCAATGCCTCGTAACGGCGCAGCTGTCCCGGTGCTTACAACACGGAGGAGTAAGGGGGCGAGGAGGTATTAAGTTTCGCAACTTATTAAATTTTTCACTAAACAGGCATGAGTGGTCGCCTTCATGTTACAGCCACTTTGCCCCTGAGTACCGTAGAAGCTTTCTGCTAGGACATTAAGAACGCACAGGAGCCTTTAATTAAAAACGGGGAACCACCACCAGTGGTTTTGGTATTTGCTAGTCTCTTTCACAGACATGTTGTGTAGTATGAGTTCTAAAATGACTCGTATTATTCCCGGAAGTACTGGAACAACCGTCTCAATCAGCGACCTGACCTTCCAACTTCCATAACACAAAATGAAACGCGAAAAGTCCACAACGAGATTCTGTTTTTTTTTTTCTTTTTTCTTTTTTTGTGTGTGTTCGTTAACTCGGTAGAATTTTCAAATCCGGCATGCACAAATATAGGCAATGCATGGCCACAGGGGACGGGAATATATCAACGTCTAAATTCTCATTTACCCCCAATCTCGGTATCCAGCTGATACCCTCGATAGGATCCTGTGATCGACAATAGCATTTCCAGAATAAAGCTTTTGACTGCACTGCTTTCTGGGCAAAAAAAAAAAAACGCTCTTCAAATTGCAATCTAGGCTTTGTACGTGTTTTTGTTCCAAATGAAAGTTTTATGTGTAGGTCGTAATTCAACTTCGACATTGCGAATTTCGATACAATTTAATACATGAGTATGCGCCATTATAATTACATTTCGATCAGTATTTATCATACAAAATTCACATCACTGTCAGTGCCGTCACGATTATCTGATCGAGCAATAACTGTCGCACACTCAACATACGAGTATATGAAGGTCAAGTTGTCCCTGTGCATGCCATGAAGGCCCATGGCAGAGCGGAGGTACAGCGCCACTCATTCTTAACCTAGGCACCAGATCGAGATGAATGGTCAAATGCACGTCACTGCCACTTTAATCCCGGGGAATGAGTCCCCAGTAGAAAGCCAAGTGGACCCCACAGCAGATCTGGACGTTTCGGACAACAAAAAAACTCTTACAATTGCCAGAACTCGATTCTTTGGTCGTCTAGCCCATAGCATAGTCACTGTACCGACTGAGCAAAACAGGCAGGATAACAGCGTATGTGACAGGCTTTGGAAAACCACATTTACATCTGAAATAAACAAATACGCATAAAGTTCAATAATGTCAGCAGAACGGCGCATAACACATCTCAAAATTGTGTGCGCACCACAGAGCAGAACACCTATCTAATCCTGTCCTAAAGATTTATGTTACTTACTGTACTATGTTAATTAATACGTCTGTCGTGTTTTCATAACTTATATAAATCAAATACACTTCGTACTAGTCACGCCATCCACACGTCCAAATCCCGTATCAATTTTCTCCATTCTATTAATACCAGTGGAAGTTCGGGTAATATGGACTCTGTCAATATCCCCACCGTATAGTGCTGTAGTCCTCCTAAAATCTTTGTGTTCCATTCCATGCGTTCCCTCGATAAGTCGAAGGACAATTTGGTAAGCTGTGGCAAGAAAGACGGTTGTATTTTGCACTTGTTCAAAAACGCCAATTCAAAAACTTCTTATATGAAAGAAGCGCTAGCCATTCTACCCTGGAATCTTAAGTTTATGTAACTGTTTCAATTAACATCAATAGCGCTATTTACTAAGGCCTCCGATAAGGAGGGTAGCTGCGAATAAATTGAATAAACAGTCGCGGACAGCCGACGAGGGGTGGACATCCAGCTTGGGGGTTAGGCGAGGTGCTAACAACCCCTCCCTGTTAAAACCAATGTTCAGTAACACTCACATGCGAGATGATTCGTCTGGATACAAAACAATCCGGAGGTAAACTACTCCCCCACTCGGATCTCCGGGGGGGAGTGTTTCTAGGGGAATTTTCGCGCAACATACAAAGAGGTGTGAAACTAGGTACGTGGAATGTTAGAAGCCTTTATAGGGCAGGAACCCTTAAGGCAGCGGCGAGGGAATTAGGGAGATATAAATTAGATGTAGTGTGGGTGCAGGAGGTCAGGTGGGACAAACGGGGCACAGTAACAGAAGGAGATTATGATTTTTTCTACGGGAAAGGAAATTATAATCATCAATAGGGAATAGGTTTTCTTGTACACCGTAGAATAGTATCAGCAGTGAAGAGAGTAGAGTTTCTTAGCGACAGGTTGTCATATATAGTGCTGAGAGGTCGCTGGCGTAATATCATTCTTGTAAATGTGCATGCACCAAGTGAGGAAAAAAGTGAGGAGTCAAAAGATAGTTTTTATGAGGAATTAC
>Ga0123355_10009879_pt1 | contig 14562 bp, 18 predicted proteins | sample TergutEmb28metaG_3_FD_89872 | JGI IMG/M metagenome (GOLD analysis project Ga0123355, IMG submission 89872) | Embiratermes neotenicus P1 segment gut microbial communities from Petit-Saut dam, French Guiana - Emb289 P1 | ecosystem: Host-associated > Arthropoda: Insects > Digestive system > Gut ...
CCAACCACACCGAAACTCCAACACACATCGAACCAAGAACAATACGACCAATGTGGTAATTCAACAGAATAGTCGCACGCTCCTGATGATGGATATATTAATGTCCGAAACATGTTGAGCACACAAGAAGTGAAATAAAATAGCAAGTGACATCAAGTTGGTCCTTTATTCTTCAACTATACTCTGATAAATTTGGAACATCGGTGTCTATAAAACGTTATCTGAACTTCTGTCCATAACGTAAGCTAATTATCTCTGCACATAAAATTTTCACAATTGGAACGGCATTCTTCAGACTGTCAGTAGTAACCGGTGGCTTTCGGTTCCCCAAGGGCTTAGCCCCGGGGCCCAAAATTCGAAAAAGGGGGGCAGAGAGTCACCCCCATTTTTGGGCCCCGTGGGCTTAAGTCACCAAATTCAAAAACAAGATGGCGTCGATGGACCAAAGGTCAAGAACAAGATGGCGTCGATGGACCAAAATCAAAAACAAGATGGCGGCGATGGACTTAGAGTCAAAAATAAGATGGCGACAATTCAAGATGGCGGCAGGTGTGTATAATATTAAAAAGGACGGATACAAGATGGCGGTAGGTGTGTATAATATTAAAAAGGATGGATAGAAGATGGCGGCGATACGCAATTGAAGAGGGTGTGTATAATATTAGAAAGGATGGAAACAAGATGGAGGCAGGTGTGTATAATATTAAAAAGGATGGATACAAGATGGCGGTAGGTGTGTATAATATTGAAAAGGATGGTCGTCGAAAGAAACAAGAGAGGATGGAATAGTGTTTTGGCTTTCGCGTAGGGAAGTAGGTATTTTGTCGGGTGTAGTATGTTATTAAATAGGATTCGTTTAGTCGTGGGCCGCCGTGCGAATAGGTATATAGGATGTGATTACCTCCAGGCCCTCCCTACACCCTTTGGTGTGTTATAAAGTTCGTTGGAGGCTGCGTATGGGCTTTGGAGCCGCCGTAGGGATTGGTATATGATATTAAAAAGGATGTGTGACGTCGTGAGGATTGGTATATAGTTTTTCGGAGCCTCTGTGTGGTCAAGTATGGACGTAGTGTAGGGGTATGAAATAAGTGTGGTTAATATGCCTGTACTTATCGCGTGTTATTGTGAGGGATATGTATGTGTAGGTAGGGTTCCCCGTGACGTATTGCCGCAGTGAGGATTGGTAAATAATATGGTTAAGGTATGGAAATGAGGGGAAAAGTCTTTGTACGTTCTTGCATTCAGCAGCCATGGGCATATTAGGCTGTAAGTATGGTACTGGACTGAATGTAAGAAAGATCTGTGAAAATTGTATAATATTGTACCATATGTTTAGTCAATTGTGTAACACTGGATTTTATCAGTAGGAGCCTGGTCTAAGTTATGCATCAGTGCCGCACGTGTGCAGATGATGAAGTCATATAGTGAGGACTCAGCATACGAGTCTTAGCATGTTGGGGGAAGCAGTCCAAAGTTTCAGTTGCTGCTGCTGTTACATAGATGTAGGAAGTTCGTCGCCGCAGGTGCTGAAAATTTATAGCCTGAGTGCATGTGTTGAAAAGTTCTTAGCGTGTTCATCGCCGCAGGTGCTGAAAAGTTCGTAGCCTGATTGTGTGCTGAAAAGTGTTTAGCCGGGACACGAGTTATGGAGGTGTGGGCGTCGGTGCCTGTTCCGGTCACCCCTGTGTGATCTACACGCACAGTGCTGACGCATCGCACGTGCTGCAAAAAAGCAGGTAGGATGTAAGCGAATTCCTACACGTATATGGCGAACAAAATTCAAGAAGCTGACATAAGCGTGCGTTTGTGTGTGTGTGTGTGTGGGTGGGTGGGACATAGGTCGTGTATAAAACGTTACGTGAGGGGCCAGTAAGGTAATTGTGTTCTCAACGCTGCTGTCTGACGTCACTGTGTCCTCATCGCTGCTGAGTGCACTACAGCTGCCGAAAGTCACCGAGTCCTCGTCGCTGCTGTCGAAAGACACCGTACTCTCATCCGCCACCACCGTGCCCTCATCGCTGCTGCAGAATACGTTAGGTAGGTGTAACTAGAATTAAACTATGTATGTGTGGAGGGGCGAGTGAAATGGAAGATATTAGTATCTCTGTTGTTTCATAGGTTAATGGCTTGTCTAAGGGGAGTAAAGTTCGATAGGAGTACGGGCTTTACGGATAGTCATGATGCTATTCAGAGAGAAGTAGGAAACGATATGTGGTTCAATGAGTTCGTACCTTGTGGCGAGGATCGTATTGCCGAGATTCTGATATGGGTATGCCATTCGGTAGGAGTGTGCTGCAAAATTACCGGCCAGTATGCTATTTATAGAGGAGGTAAATTAGCATCCCGCCCTCACTCAATCGCCCTATACATAGCTTGTCCCCCTCAAACACGAAATTGTCGTGTTGTTGCAAGAGCAACCGACCCCAAAATTTTCATTAGGTAGTGTAGAGTTTGTATTTGTCCCGGAATGGTCCATACCTGGTAACGTGTTGCATTACGTTGTCAAGTATGGAGGAGACGAAATAGTACTCCGAAATCAGTGTATAGATAGTGTTGCACCCTGTGACCCGCGTTCAAACATGGATTTAACCTATCACATATGGTCCACTTTTGAATACTATTGCAGCAATTATGCAATATTAGTGCTACCGACGCAAACCTCCGGCGATAAATTTGTATTCGTACGGCAGTACCAGACCGAAATAGGTGGCGAGACTACACGGCACTGTGGCCGATGCGTATGCATGATCGCCGACCGTCGCCCAGATTACGATTTCTGTTGCAAGAAGCTCCAAGTGTGTACGTGGGTACTGTGCTGTAGGCAGCCCGCCTCTTTGAAATCAGCAGCCTCCAAAATTGTGTTTCGTATGTACAACAAAGAAAAATTCCTTTTCGATAATATAACCACATGCAGACCTATTGATATTCATCCGGCCTTTGAAGGCTTACTTTAAACACATTGCGTCATGTCTCCTACAAGCTCTCTCTGTGCCACCCAGCCCGTCCCCCACGGCCACTGACAGAGAGATGTGCTTCCCATCTAGGTTTCGTGTTGCTGCTTCGGGCGAGATGCTGCTGCAACGCCCGTCCCGCAGAGAATGGTAATAGGATAGAGATATGTTAGTGCTACAAATGAAACAACATTGAGATAAAAAGAGCTGTTTATTATAAGCAATGAGATACAGTAAGTTACACAAATGTTACAAGCTCCTCGTACAGGTGAGGGTAATCTATGTTTGTGCTGGCGTTAGGCTGAGGTTCAAGAAAAGATGTCGAAGCTAAGGATGATGTCACATCCAGCACGTCCAGCAAAGCGATAATATAATCGCGCAATAGTTGCTGTAGGATGTGAAACACTCGCACCAGATAGTCCATGTCAGGTTGTGTCAGGCTTATGTACTCCGTGCCGACAAAAAGCCTGGCCGAGCCGTGCCTCCTGGGGGTGTGTAGACGAAAGTTGCCACTCTCGCACTTGATGATGACCCGGTCCCCTCCGACACACATGGAGTCACGTATCGCAGGCAGACAGTCCGCCAGCGCAGTGACTTTTTCGTCGGTGAGAAAGGTCCCGAATTCCACCAAGGGTTGATAATCGCGTGTAGTGTAGTAAACGACAGACACGTACTTGGTCTTGTCATCGTTTTTGAAGAACATGCGACGTAGCAAGACCCGCTTGGGATCGAAGGACGTATTAGGGGCCAGTAGGTACAGATGTCGGATGGTTGAGTGGTGGTTGGCAGCTGATCCACCTCCTCCTCCTGGATCTGACGCAGCACCGGCCGTTTGGAGGCTGCAACAGCAGGGCCGTCGGACCGTCTGCGTCTAGTTGCTATCGTATCCGGGACAGAGTGACATTGCGTAAGATGTGCATGGCCGATTTATAGAACTACAAGAAAATCGGCAGTATGACGTGTCATAACGGATGGGCATTGGACGAAACTCTAATCTGCGGATAGTACATCAACCAATCGTAGAGGGAATGCGCGGTTTGGTTGCGCAAGATTATTTGGGAAATCTGTGGCAGGGCAGGGTACACCAGTGCTCATGATTGAAAGAGTCTGGCGGGGGCAATTGATATCGTCTAGGTTATGGATCGGCCATCCATTCAGTCCGGCGAGGAACGTGCATTTCGAGACGCCGTAGGCGTAGAGTTGGGCGAAACTTGTCACTGCCTCATTGAGGACCGTGTGCATATCCTTATACTCAATATGGCCATCCATCCAATTTATGCCGTTCACTATCGATCTTGTAGGGCGGTTTGAAACGGGACGTCTCGGAAGCGATGGCACTGGCCACACAGAGTTCCTTGACGACCGTCTTATTCTGCCGCCCCGCAAGAACTCGTAATCGATAACGGCCTCTCTAATACTCAGCCATGTTAGATTAAGAATGATAAGAATCGCCCTAAATACTCACTTTTTATAGGCAACTACGGCAGCATTGACCCCAGCCGCCACGCGGCATTTCGGACCCGAATTGGCCGTTATAATCTCCACCAACTGACGGTCTGCTGGTGTGTTGAAGAGCGCTACGAATTGTTGGGGAGTGTATCCCGATCAATGTAGAGGGCGAACACACAGCAGTACTTGCCACAGACGTCACTAGTCAGGATTTGCAGCTGTCTCCTCTTACGATCACATGTCGTGTAGTTACGTTGTTCAAAGCCCACGATGTCGGGCACTAACGGTACGATGCCGTAGGAATCAAAGTAGTAGACACTCGAAGATTTGGGGCGGAAGTGCACGGCTGGCCAGTGTGAACCTCACTTTGTGTTGGGATCGGCATTGATAATGACGGTGCAAGATTTAGTGATTGAGCGTGGCATGAGATCTGAGGAGTAGACGTCGACGAAAGAAGGTACTTTGTGCAGTGTACACAGTATCTGCAGGGTGTCCATTGTTTAGAAGTCTGTCGTCACGTTTCGCGCCAAATTAATGAGGACGGAATTGTCGGAATCTAGGTAAAGCAAGCACGTGATCGCCTCGGGTAATGGCTTGGCGAACTTCAACTGATATTGCCATGTTCGGGGTGGGACGTGTGGCCCTCAGAGGCGCCCCGGTCGTGTGTGAGATCAAAGAGTAGCATGAAATAGCCGTGTATAAACATATCGTGTGTTATCTGATACCCGGCGTTCGAGTGATGTATGCCCGACCCCTCGAACAATGTCCTATAGACCATTACGGAGGTCTTTTCATGATCCATGCCCAGAGATAGGACCTCGTTAGGGTACTGTTTTCCGTTCACAAATAGCGAAAAATCGCTGATATCGTAATGTTGAAATTTGTAGGGGTTCGTGTCCATAGAGCCTATATAATCGGCATTCTTAACCATGGTGAAGAGGAGACGTTTCGGGACGGGGCCCAAGACGGCGTTGTCCATCGACAGGGATTTTGAGCCCGTGGAGAATGTGAAAGTCTTGAGTTCGACTCTCGTCATTTTATAACGCGCCCCCGTGTTCAACGTAGCTGTATGTGCTAACAGCATGAAAGGGTCCGGTTTCACGCGCTTCACCAATAATTGCGCGTCCAAAAACTTGAAAGTGGTCGTTGAATCGGCCGTCTTACTCATCATGTAGAAACTGGGGCGGGCTTTCGTCAATCTGATCTGCAGGCTCACGCCAGGCAGGAGGACGAGCGGTACGTTAAACAGATCGCTATGCAGACGTCCGAAAACCTGCAACTCTTTACTGCCGTTAAGTTTGTCCAAGCGAGTGATGAATCCCCGTTTAATCGTGGCGCTTGTAGTGGTGGTCGAGGGATCGCAAGGCAACATGCGGCCAGTGTCACGATACCTGCAGGCGTTCGTGAGATGTGTGGCTGCAGCATCGGCACAATGGTTCAGGAGAGTCTCGTGATACGAGCGATAATTATAGTGCTCGCTCGCTTGCGTGATTGAGACGTCATTGAGAGCGACGGTACATTGACTGAAGAGTGAATGGAGGAAATTATTGGTGACGGCCGTGTGTTCCGAAGCGTCCACATCGTGTTTGGAACTCGAGACTAATTTAGCTCGGACGTAGAGTTTGATGTCGAGATGTATGCAGTTATCTTTATCGGCAGGTATTAAACATTCCAGATCATTATAATCGACGGGGGCGATGGGTTTGTACGCGGTCTCAATAGTGTCCAGCACAGACGTCTGTACGGGTTTGTGCGCGAAGATGTCGAAATCGCTACTTACGGACGTTATCTCGGTGGTACCCATGATGGGAGTTAATACGCCTACGAGAAGGTGTCCCTTTTTATTACCCGTGCACGCTTGCTGGTGTCTTTTTAGGCTTTTTGCCTCCCGGCCCTGCGTCTTCTTGACTCACCCGTCAAGCGCGTTTGAGACTCCTGCCCCCCAATTTGCTGATTAGATGCCGCGTGGATTCTGTGACGGCATCTCCGACATGTTTCGATATGATATCTTCGGCACTCACGTCCGGTGATTTATTTTTTTTCGAATAGTGTACAGTTTATTGAAGAAAGGCAACGTCTATGTTGTTTTGAGTTATAGTTTGTGTCAAATTATAAGTTGCAACCCGTGAATGCTGTAGGTTTAATTGTAGGCACTTTATAAACGTTCGTCTCCTTAGCGAAATATTTCGTTGCGCTAAACTGGTGTCTGTTGATGGAGCTTGCCATGTCTAATAGTCTATGTTCTGTCTATACCTGGTCATCACAGCGTGCAAGCTTGGGCAATTCTTGCTCAGTGAAGAAAGATTCTTGCTTATTTTCTCCTTCCTGCCGTACCGATTATAAGCCATACAATTAATATAATTGTTCTGGCTTGTGGGTGCTTTGCCGTCCTTCAGTTTGTGTCCTCCTGCACACAGAGGGCAAGTTTCTTCGCCCCTGCAATCTTGATGCCGATGATCGTAACTAAAACATTTGTAGCATCTTCTCGCCACCAGATAATCTCCCACATTGCAAGTCAGCCATCCAAATTTCAATTTTGTTTGCGGCATCTTCTTACACGTCTCTGGGCCGACTTCAATTACCATGTTCGTTTTACCCCTTTTCATCGTGAACTTACACCTGGCTAAGACCTACCCCGGTTTCAAGCTCAGTTCTGGGTTTTGGGCCAGTATAGTCTCCTCCAAATTCTCAACTGTAATATGCTGTGGAGTGCTGCTTATGATCAATCTTGGTTTTCCTAATTTTGGAGCGGTGATTTCTAGTTCTCCACATTTGTTACTAATGTTAGCGCAGAGTAAATTTGTTTCCTCTATGGTTCCAACTTCAATGAAGAACCGTCCGTCCCTAAGTGACTTAAGAGTCTTTACACATACTTTCAGTGTTGTTGGATTAATGTTTGTCTTCACAACATTTTTAATTGTCTCTGTTGATTCTTTGGTCCTAGATTTTACCATGAATTTATATCGTTTTTCAAAGTTCGCACTCGTTATGTAGGAGTACAGCTTTCTTGTGCTGCCGGAAGATGGCTGCATTTGCTTCATACTGGGAGCAGGAATGTACCCTATCTCCTCCATAGATTGCAGCACCCGCGCTGGAAGTTTAGCGGCCCTGTTCTCCTGGAGTTCGGCCTACGCGTTCTTAACTTCGCCTTCTAGTAGGGCGATTTTCTTCATGTGTCCCTCTGCAGCGTTTTTCAAGTTCACAAATATGTCCTTCAAGGTACTTACCAACTTAAAAATTGCCATCTTGAGGTCTTTTCGCAGGTTTCCAATCCTTACCGTTATATTTACTAAAGTATTGAAAGCAATCTCCAGCTGCAGATTCGTTTCGTCAGCCATCTTTCATATTGTGTGTGTGGTATGTGTATGGTGTGTAGTGTGTGGTGTGTGGTGTGTGGTGTGTGTTTACGTGTGGTGTGCGTAGTGTGTGTTTAGGTGTTGAGTGTGGTGTGTCTGTGCGTGTGGTGTTTGTGTTTGGTTGTGTGTGTTTTGTGTGTGTTTGCGTGTGGTGTGTGTGGTATGTGTGTGGTGTGTGTATCGTGTGTAGTGTGTGTGGTGTTTGTGTGTTTTGCTGTGTGTGTGGTGTGGTGTGTGTGTTGTGTGTGTGTGGTGTGTGTGTGGTGTGTGTGTGGTGTGTGTGGTGTGTGGTATGTGTTATGTGTGTGGTGTGTGTGGTGTGTGTGGTATGTGTATGGTGTGTAGTGTGTGTGGTGTGCGTGTGATTTGTGTGTAGTGTTTGTGTGGTGTGTGTTTTTGAGGGTGGGTGGTTATGTTTTTGTGCTGTGCGGTGTGTGTGGTGAGTGTGTGTGGTGTGTGTCTCCGTGGTGTGTGGTGTGAGTGTGGTGGGTTTGGGGGTGTTTTTTCTTAATACGTTTATTTTCCCTGCATGCTCCATTACCAAGGAGTAATACTTATGCATTGTTTACAGTTTTTACTTGTTGTTTCTCCCCATACTATATACATTTAATATCCTCTTTTACATATAGTGTGCGTTTGTCGTTGTTCCAGATTATTGAGTCTGTGTATTTTTAAAGTTTTTGTAGTATATTGTGCTTAGTTTGTTAAAACTCACTGGCCAGTTTTCTGTCCTCGTCACCACAGTTTTAGTTTGTCCCTTTCTTGATAAAAAAAATTTACACGCTAATATTATGTATTCCACCGTTTGGTCACCATTTTTACACTGACACTGCGGGTTATCTATTATTTTACACTTGTATAGATATGACTTTATGTTGCCATGTCCTGTTGTTATTGTTGTAAATTTCGGTGTTGTATTTATTCTTATTTTTAATCTGTCCTCTACTTTAGGAAAAAAGAATTTTGTTTTTGCTCCCTTTGTAGTGTTTTCCCATTCACTTTGCCACTGCTTTATACTATTCTCTTTTAGTTCGTTCAGTATTGCTCTCTACGGTATTTTTATATAGCTCTCCTCGAAGTTCTTATTATTTGCCGCCTCCTTAGCTAGTTGATCTGCCGTTTCATTCCCTCAATGTCCCGCGTGAAACTTTATCAATGTAAATTCTACTCTCCATTCGTGCTGTTGAATTTATATTATTGTTGTTCTAATTAGTTCTATAAGTCTCGTGTGTTTTTCCTTGTTTTGTAGTAATTGAAGAATTATTTGGCTGTCCGTGTGTATGAGGACTATCTTGTCACCCGTTTCCATAATTTCTATGTGCTCTAATGCTTTCAGTATAGCTATTTGCTCCGCCTGGTTGTTCGTGCTTCTTTTTACTTAATCAGTACTTCAAGTTTGACGCTAAATTATTGTCTTGGTATATTGCAGTACCGGCTCCGACCCCTGCTCCGCTTTGGCTTACGTCTGTGTATGGTTGGATATAATGTGGGCTGTCTGCGTTCCTTTCTATTATTTTAACATGAAATGCTTTGTGGTTCCAGTTTTCTTTTTCCATTTCCTTATCATATTGGGTTCCTCCCCGTTTTGTAATTTCGTGCAATTTCCCTATCTCTTCTATCTTTATGTTAATTGGTGTATTGCCATTAATTATGCACAATACCTCGTTCGACACAGTGTGGTAGGCTTTTGCTATCTTTAAGTTTAAAAGTCTTTGTATCCTTATTAGTTTTGCTTTATAGCAATGTCTTTTCAACACTCTTTTCCAAGCAGGTGTTCCGTAAAGAATCAGGGGCAGAATTCCTCCTGTATATAAGATTTCATCGCCTCTTGTTTCAGTCTCCATGTTATTTTAGCCGATCTGGGTAGTGAGAATATTAGTTTTAAGCATTTTTCTTCTATGTGGTTAATGTGGTCTCTAAATGTCAGTCTACTCTCAAAAATAATCCCAAGATATTTTATTGTATTTTCTTGCTTTATTATTGTGTTGTTTACGTAAATTTTTATTTATTTCTTTTCCTTTCTTCTCCTACGAGACATAAGCATAGTTCGTGATTTTTTTCATTAAACATTAGTCTATATTTTGTTGCCCATTCCATTATTTTCTTCATTTCTATGTTCATGTAGTTTTCTACCTACACAACTGTATCTCCCCTAGTTAGTACAATCAAATCGTCAGCGAAAGCTATTGCTTGTGAGTGGTGTGTTAATTCTAGTTCCAATAAAGAATTTTATAGCACGTTCCAAAAACCAGGCCAACAACCCGAGCCCTGTGGACAACATTTTGTAATTGTTCTCGTTTCACTAACATTGTTCATAGTCATACCGCTTTTCTGTTGCTGAAATTACCCTTGCTTAGGTTGTACAGGTTCCTTGGGCAATTAAATTCTTTCAGGCCATGTAGGATGCTTGTCCAGGAGGCTGCATCGAAGGCTCCTTTAACATCTAGGCTGGTCATTATTACCACCCCTCTTCTCTCCAGTACCGTTTCTATTAACTTTTTTCCTCCATAATTGCGTCTGAAGTATTTTTTGTGGCGTAAATCCATATTGTTTATTCGTCATTAGTTTATTTTTATACAAGTGGTAGTTAATTTTGTTATTAAGGAGTTTTTCTCGTACCTTTCCTCCTATATTTAGCAAGCTGATTGGTCGGTATTTTGATGGATCTGTACTATTTTCTTTCCCAGGTTTAATTATCGGGATAATTTTTGCTAACTTCCAACTTTATGGAAAGCAGCTTCTTTTTAAGCATTGGTTTTAAATAGTAGTTATTAAATTAAGGAAAGTTTTAAATATTCTTAAGTAAAATCCTGCAGTAATTCCGTCAAATCCCGGTGGTTAATTTGGCATTAAAACATTCTATTACTTGCTTCATTTCTTCTCTTGAAAATTCTATGTCATCTGTAGTTTTTATTGGTTCCTGAACTGTCTTTCATATTTGTTTTTGGTACTGGTTTTCTTCTGTATTGTCTTCTTCAAAAATGTAGTCTAGCAGTACTTCCATTGTTTCTTTTGTGTTCCTCGTCTCGGATCCATCTTGTTTTGTTGGGGTAGTTATTGTACTTTTGGTTCGTATTTTCCCTGCTGCCAGTTTGTGACCATGGGTTAGTGGAGGCTGTCACGTAGCAGTATTCTTCCATGAGTTTAGTTTCTCCTTTTTTATTTCTGTTTGATACGTTCTCTTTGACTCCCCGTAGTTTTTCTTTCTGTCTTCCCTCAATTTCTCATCGTTTTTTGTTCTTTGGAAAAGTCTTCTATAAGCATTAACTCTTCTCCGCATTATTGTTAAATTGTCAGTCCACCATAGGACAGTTTTCTTGTTGTTATTCTTCTCCCTGGTGGTGGTGTTACGGAAGGTTCCATAACATGCGGATTGTATTGCTTCTGAAATTAATTCTATGTGTTGTTTCAGGTTATTTTCTGCTGCTGTTCTAGTTGATACGTACTTATCCAATTCCTCAGTTCCTCCTTCAATCTTTTCGTAATATAGCGCTTTCCACATCTCTTTAACTAGGTTTTGGTCAAACGTGAAGTTTTTCCTCTTTTATTATAAATCTTGTCCCCTGGTTTGTATAGTTAATGTTTTGTGTTTTAGCTCCTCCTTCTCTGATTTTATATTGAATATAATTGTGGTCTGAAAGGTTGTCTTCATTACTAATTTCCCATTCACTGACTTTTGCTAGGAGGTTGTTGTTAGTTATGGTTAGAAATATATTGCTAGTCCCTCTGCAGTTGAAGAAGTTAGGCCAATAGCATTCCTTATTTATTATGTACAGGTGCCTGCTGACTAAGTACTCTTCCAGTTTTCTTCCTCTTGCGTTGGTTTTGGCGTCGTGTCACGTCTTCGATCGTGCGTTGCTGTCCATTGCCATCAGTATTCTTCCTTCTTTGGCGAATTGGATTAGTTTCTCCATTTTGTTAAGGTTGTTTTGTATTTGATCGTCTACGTCGAAGTACATGCTGGCTGCTAAGAATGACATGCCTTCATATATTATTTCTAATAATACTGTATTTTCGTCAGATAGCTTTGAGATTAGTATAGCGCAAATGTTGCTGTTTGTAATTATAATTGTTGGTCTATGTTTTCCTGTCCCTGCTGTATACAGGGTGTCCCAGAAGGAATGTGCCAAACCTCAGGAGAGTGTTCCTTAAGTTAAAGTATACTGATATAACCCAAAACACCTACATCCAAAGTTGAACGGTTACGGAGATAATGGCCAGAGAAGTTTGAAACTTTGACAGCTGTTACTCACTTATTGATTACGAAATACATATTGAAATTGGCAGGAATATGTGGTTTCTATAATGTTAATAGCTGTACGTAACATTAAAGGCACTTGTGAGTTACATAAGAACATTAAATTGAACTACAAAAACAATCGCACTCGTGTCATAGTTGTCCTTAGTCTTCCAAGTTCTTTACGCAGGCCCCAGCTGATCTGTTATTTTGTGACGTCAGAGCTACCTGCGCTCACTGCATTATCATGTCCAGTTGTCGGGCAGGCGCATTGGACATGTATGACGTCACGGACGGCGTACAGTACGTCGACACCAATGAAGCCCACACTTTTCTCCTGCTATTATCTCCGTAACCGTTCAACTATGGACATAGGTGTTTTGGGTTATATCGGTATAGTTTAACATAAGGAACACTCTCCTGAAGTCTGGTACATTCCTCCTGGGACACCCTGTGTGGTTCCTCTGTTTCTATCTTCCTCATCATGTTGTCTGTTGCCGTTCTGGAGTGCTGCAGATTTATTTGAAAGCATCTAATTTGTTTCTGTTTATGTATATATGTTCCCAGATTGTTATGGATACGTAGGTCGTCCATGTTAGTACTCTATGTTTTTCCGGTACCTTGTTATTAGTGCCTGTAAGTTTGGTCAGTTTTTGTTTAGTGCCGAGTGGTTCTCACTGATCTTTTCTCCCCTCTGATGTCTATTATAGGAAATGCAATTTATGCATTTGTGTTCATTTGTCTCCGCTGTACATTCTTTCATTTTGTGTTTGCCTGCACAGTGAGGGCAGGTCTCTTCTCCTTTACATTAATTGTGTCTGTGATTGTATCTGCTACACTTGTAACATCTTGTTGGTACCAGGTAATCTGCCGCATTACGTATTTCCCATCCGATTTTTAGTTTATGTTTCAGAATTTGTTGTCGTGTCTTCGGTCCAACCTGTATGACTACATTGTATTTTCCATTCCTGTCTTAGAATTTATACTTAGCTTCAATGTTTTCTCCGTTTGTTTGAATTTCGGGATTTTGGGCTATGATTGTTGTTGCTATATTTTCTATTGTGATTTCTGTTTGTACGTTGTATATAATTAGAATCTGTTTCCTCAGTCTGTGCTTCGTAATTTCCAGGCGCTCTCGTAGTCTGGTGTTGATCTCCGTGGTTAGTTTGTTCATTTCCTCTTCACTGATAGTTTCTATTAAAATTCCCCTGTCTCTGATTGTTTTGATCGCCTTGATACCGACTTTAATATCAGTTGGGTTGATATTTCTTTTCAGTTGAACTTTGATCTGTTCCGGTGTGAGGTATTCATCCTTCGGTGTCAGAGTTAACTTGTATCGTTTATTCTCTGTTTTTTAGTAATCTCTGAGAAAAGCTTTCTGCTTTCACCGCCAGATGGTAGCACTAGTTGACCTCCGCTGCTTGTAGGTTGCTGCATGTAGTCCAGAAATGGAGCAACTTGTCTAGTTGTTTGTCTATCTCTTCTTACTTATTCATCTTTGGCGTTCTTAATTTCTTCCCTCAAATTTCTGTTCATCTTACTCGGTTTTTATTTGGCATTTCAAGTTGGAAAATTCCTTCCTTAGGACACTTACCGATAATAGTATATCCTGCTTTAGGTCCTTTCTTAAGTTCCCACTGTTTTCTGTTATACTCACTAGTTTTTCTAACGCGTCCTCGACTCGCTGATTCATATCGTCCGCCTTCTTGAGGCCGTGTGGGGTTGTGTGGGTGGGTGGGTGGGTATGGTGTGTGTGTGTGTGGTGTGTAAATATGTGCGATGTGAGTGTGTAGGTGGCTGTGTAGTGTGTGTGTGGTGAGTGTGTGTAGTGTGGGTGGGGGCGTGCGTGTGGGGGGCGTGTGTGTGGTGTGTGTGTTTGGTGAGTGTGTGTGTGGCGGGTTTGTGTGATGGGTGTCTGTGTGTAGTGTTGGTGTGTGCGTGTGGTGTGTGTGATGTGTGTGTGTGCGATTTGTGTGTGTGTGGTATGTTTGGTTTTTTTATTTATTTAGTGCATGCCCCATTACAGAGTGTAATACTACATGCGTAAGTTCAGCTTAATTAGTATAATGCTTACTACAAATATTCTACTATTTCATCATATTTGATATTTACAAATTATGAATCTCCTTTAGGTTTGGTTGTTAGTTTGTCTATCACAATAGCATTTGTAAATTGGAGAAAGGCTCTGAGATGTTTCTTTATTAGGTCAGACTTGCTCGTCGGCCACACGTCTGTTTTCCGAATGGTTGTTAATAAATTTTTCCTTTCTTTCCCTAAGAGATCACATTCGAACTGTAAGCGGTCTGTCGTTTGATCCTGATTTCCACACGGACATAATGGTGTTTCACTGATCTTAAAACGATGTAAATATGAATTTATTTTGCCATGTCCAGTTACAATAAGGGTGAAGTTATGAGTCAAATTTAGTTTAGTTTTTAATCTGTCAGCTATATTCGGGAAGTACTGTTTGGTAATTTGTCCTTTAGTCGACCGATCCCATTCCATTTGCCACTTTTCGACACTTAATAATTCCAGTTCACTTTTAACTACACTTTTAGGTACTTTGTCG
>Ga0123355_10009881_pt1 | contig 14562 bp, 6 predicted proteins | sample TergutEmb28metaG_3_FD_89872 | JGI IMG/M metagenome (GOLD analysis project Ga0123355, IMG submission 89872) | Embiratermes neotenicus P1 segment gut microbial communities from Petit-Saut dam, French Guiana - Emb289 P1 | ecosystem: Host-associated > Arthropoda: Insects > Digestive system > Gut ...
GATGTGAAAAGTGTGTTGAAGTAAAGGGAGATTATATTGAAAAATAGCAAAGTTGTTTCATTTCTGTCACCTTTCAAAGTTGGTCAGGCCGGAAACTTATGGACCCTACCACGTATGTGGACTACATTATCTTCATTTGTTATTGTTTGAGTTTTGACATATTTCTGAGATGCTTAGGCAATTCTCATATTCCATGTCCCAGATTGTGGTGATGATACCAGAACCTCCTAATTTTCTCTATTTACTGCAGATCCACACCCTTATTGACTTCAACCCTTTGGTGCCAAAATTAAATCCCTGGTGTGATGCACAGCACACTGAAATTAAAGGGAGGCCACATAAAAAAGACCATGACAGGCCATCTGCTACACCTGCTGTTTGGTGTTTTGAGAATCATACTGCAAAATGGATACACCTGATGTCAGCACCAAAGGGTTAATGTACCTATGATTTTGCCCAGGAACATCATGAGCACACATTAGTAGGAGACATCTTCCAATCAATTCCAGGACCTTGGTCAAACAGACTGATGATTCACACACTGGGTGAAGTAAACTGATGTAGGAGTAACATACCTACAGAATTTTGAGGATAAAGCTATACTGTCCACATGCACTTCTGCATTCAGACAGGAATTCTGAACAAAAAGTTTTACCTGCATGCAGGTAAACACACAATCATGGAAAAATTATTTCTCTCTACACAAGGAAAAGTTGCATGGTAAACAGAAGTACAGTTCCATGCACCTCCACACACCAGCTGTTTCATCTTCAGGTAAGAAGCCCCTGGTACTCCATTCAGCAGGTGTCCAGACTGCCACCGGAGCCAGCAAGAATGGTTCAGGAAAGAGAAAAATCTCTTGCCCTTTTCATGAATCAAACTCCAAACCTCAGATGCCCAGCGTGTAGTCTGGTCACTACACCAAATACTCTTATGCACAATGTTCACAAATTTCATACATATTATTCAGTTCTATTAAAATTCTCTCTGTAATATTCCACCAAAAGATAAGCGCTGCCCTCATGACATTACAGATTTAGTACTCAAGCACAAAGGTACAACTTACCTGGTTTAACAATCTGCCCCGGAGGATGTTTGAGAAGAAGATCACGACCATCAAGATGTTTCAGCACCATGCAGAACCCACAGAGTGCCTCCGTGAGTGTGATGGTATGTGCCATCAATAGGTCATCACCTGAACGCTGAAATTTGTCATGATGCTTCTGATGTAAGACGATGACAACATCTCCAGGTTCAACTTCAGGCTGCAAGATTTGGCACAGTTTTCATCAAACTGTATATCCACAGCATAAATAATACACGATGACTACCAGCACATCAAGTTTTGTATGTCATCTAAATAACTCTTAATTTAAAACGCACTCTGATGGACACTGGAATGCCAGTCAAATCCCCTCTGTCACGGCACCAAGGCTGAATAGTCTTACACAAACATCTTCAAATAGAAAATTAAACATCTGCTAAACACATGTTAAACAATGCAAGACAACTTTGATGTTTGTTGGCCCGTGCATCATTGTGATAACTGAAGAATAAAAACCAACTAGATGCCACTTATTATTTTATTTTACTTCTTATAGGCTCAACATGTTTCGGGCACTACTATGCCCATCATCAGGAGCTAGCTACTATAATGTTGATTACCACATTGGTCATTTCATTCTGTAAAGATGGAGGGGGTAGCGTTAATGTAAAATTCTGGTTCTTAATGGTGTATGTTTGGTGTGAAGTTCTTTATCACTTGGTTGTGGCTGGTAACGTGTTTCTATTAATATTAATAGCTGTGATCCTTTATGTGTGGTGACTGTAGTGTTCTGTTGTGTGTAGTGTGTTTCATTGGTGGATTGGTAATTTGATGTGTTGTTAGTGTTAATTAGTATTGCGAATTTGAAATTGTACATACCTTGGTTTGCTGTAGGTTGGAGGTTAGGTGCGGTTAGGCTGGAGTAGTGTCCGGAATGCAGGCTAAAGCACATGCTCTAGCCTGCAGCCTGGACACTACTCCAGCCTAACCGCACCTAACCTCCAACCTACAGCAAACCAAGGTATATACAATTTAGGATTCACAATACTAATTAACACTAACAACAAATCAAATTACCAATCCACCAATGAAACACACTACACACAACAGAACACTACGATCACCACACATAACGGATCACAACTATCAATATTAATAGAAACACGTTACCAGCCACAACCAAGTGATAAAGAACTTCACACCAAACATACACCACTAAGAACCAGAATTTTACATTAATGCTACCCCCTCCATCTTTAGAGAACGCAACGACCAATGGGGTAATCAACACTATAGTAGCGAGCTCCTGATGATGGGCATAGTAGTGCCTGAAACACGCTGAGCCTATAAGAAGTACAATAAAATAATAAGTGGCATCTAGTTGGTTTTTATTCTTCAGTTATCACTGCTAGACAACATTTTTATACGTACTTCTGATTTCTCTGATGCATGCTACATGGTGCCCTTACATGCTAACATTCACAATATTCAGCAAACAGGTACACATTATGAATCCTCTGTACTTAGTTTTTTCCAGCATGAAGTTACTGCCTCTTCTGTTGGTACTAATATGCTCCCACACCTGTTCTGAAACACCCTCAACCTGTAGTCTTCCCTGAGATTGAGAAATCTAGTTTCATAACCACCTAAGCAATTGAATTCTTGTATACTTTAATCTTCATATTTTTAGACAGCTGGGAAGACAAAAGACTTGGAACTGAATTGTATTCCTTGATGTTATTTGCTGGACTACTGACCACGTTGCCTGGCAAAATGCATTTAGTTTAACAAGGAATGGTAATATGCAGTTGATGAAAATACGAGTCATCACACATGGCTGTAACCTACATTTGCATAAATCTTGTAGCTGTAGGTATAGTCTGACCACATTGTATCAAAGGAACTCAGCAGATGACATACACGTCGAAAATGCATAAAGCTGAATCTTGTGATGATCCATTGAAGTGAAACAAAATGAGCAGGCATGACCTGAACAGTGATCTGTACAATGTGCAGCTTGTCAGTAGACTGAAACCAATTTGGTAAAGTAAAGTGCAGTATGTTACTATTCTCAAGTTCCATTATATTCACCTGTTGATCTCCCTCTCCACGGAAGTAGATCTTCTGACCCTCCCTCATGCCTTTGTCAATGTGAACATCCAGAATTTTGGTTTCATTCACTACTTTCTTTCCACGGCATGTTGAGCAGCGATCCTTCTCACTAATAACTTCACCTGATAAAGAGTACAAACTCTTAAATACGGAAAAACAGACTTGAAAGAACAGAGTCCATCAGAAGTTGACAGACATTCAGGAAGCCAAATGTACCACATCTTTCCAAACCCAAAGGTTCATTACTTCATTCATGGTAGCCACCAATGGATTCTATCACACCCAGGGAAATTCAGTCCACATCTCCACACCCTACTCTTCAAGGCACAATTTAATGTTATCGTTTATAATAAGTTTCCCAAGGGCTTCCGACTAAAATTCTGAACACATTTCTAATTTTTCTGTACACTCTACATTCCCTGCTCACCATATCCTCCTTGTTTCTATCACCCTAATATCTGGTGAAGCATACAAATGCATAATTGGCATGCAATCAGAGAACCTACATTTATACAGCACAAAAAGTTCCACACACATGTTCAAATAAAATACAATTACACGCTTGCTTTACAAGGCCATCACCATCCCCTTACCCGGATTATTTAGGCACAAAAATAATTCACAGATTTTCCACATTACAACCCAAAAAAGGAGGTCCTTGTAATGTGGCCTGAATCAAAAAAGCAATACATAAAATATGGCCCTTTGGATGTTGTTCTGCATCCCTCCCTCTTGGGAGACCTAGACTGAAATGGCAAGGTGACAATAAAATGCCTAGTAAGGAATAAGGTGGGAAGGAATGGACTGGGATTCAGCTGGCAGATTGTCTCTGAATGCAGCAAGAAAATGGACCAGCACAAAACTGTTCTGCTGTTTTCCTGCAGTACACTATGGCTAAACGAGACACTTTACCTTCACCCCGACAATCTGGACATCGTGACTGAAGTTGCTGGGACATGCCAGGTCCAAGCTGCCTGTATGTAACTTTAACACCACATCCTCGGCAGGTGCGGCAAGTGTGAGATGCCCCACTTCGTCCACCTTTCCTGTAAATACAAGGTTTGAAAGTGCTTCTGGCTGTGCTGCCTTGGATAAATGAAAGTTATTTGTCACTTATTAAGACTACAGGTAATGAACAGAGTATGAAACACAGAACTGATACCAGAAGGATTTTGGAAGTATGCAATGACTGTACTGAACAGAACACAAGAAGCCTTGTCAATCATAGTGTGAAGGACTACAGTACCATTAGTTTTGCCACCCACATCAGACATATTTTCACAACAATCACATGAGAGTATGGGTTTCCATTAATTTATTTTCCTCTATGCTATTCTATAACAGCAAAGAAAGAATGTACTAAAATCTGCATGTTTTTGTTGATCAACTGATTCTTGGTTCACTTCACCTTTCATGGACAAGCATTGTATTGCTTCACATGACAGCATTCCTACTGGCCAAGGATCTCATTATTTCAATATTAACATTATTACCACCCAGTTAAACTGGTCAACAGCCCTGTAGTAAAAGAAGATTTAAAAATTCTTACTCCTGAATGGTAAAATATTATTCTTGATTTAGAATCTAGCTGATGGCTATGTAATACTGACACATTTCAAATTCCCTATTCCTAGACAACACAAGTTACCGTCACTTTTTCAACTTGTGGTTTACATTATGGATCTCACACTCTGTGACACTGTCTCCCTAAAATGTTGCATAAATTTAAGCAACTTCCCAGATCAAAGCAACAGATGCAATTAGGCTTAGCAAGATATCCAACAGAAGCCTTTGTCAGTATCTGAACATGCTGAGAAATAATGAGAAAACAGTGACCATCCTCTCGTATATATGATGGAGCACATTCATTTTAATTAACACATCCTCCAGTGTGTAGCTTGACTGTATTCCAGAAGGGAGCTTATTATTCTGGTATAAAGTTATTCAACCACCTACCACTAGAAATAAAAATTCTCTCAAATGAGATAAAATTATTTAAACCTGCCTTAAAAAGGTTTCTTAACATACATTCATTTTATTCAGTGGAAGAGTATTCAGAATACAGTTTTAATTAGGAATCGTGGTTATTGTATAGGGATCAATGGAAGTGTATTTATAACTCATCTCTAATAATTTTAAACTGTATAGTATATAAGTGTTGTACATTTGACATATTTTAATACAAACTACTGTTTAGCAACAACAAGAATGATAATCAACATGTATGATAAGAAGCTGTTTTGTATTACATATATTTAAAAGAATATGACAATTTCTATATCCTTGAGGTTTTTGGAACCTAATTTGGATCTATGGAATGTGAAAACAAACAAACAAGCACTTGACTCACATTTTAAGCAGTCAAAAGTTTTCAACAAGAAGGATGAGTTTACCTGGAAGTGCACAGTTTTTCATACATTACCTTGGTGACAGCCACATCCACTTCATGTTACACATTCATCTGAGGCCAGTATTTGTTCTTTACCATTGGAATTTCGGAACCATTTCAAACAAGATGTTACAAAGAGAATAACAAATTTTCACACTTTCTCAATTAACTTTCTGCACTCAGATTGCACACAAATTCAGGAAGAGGCATTGTGAGAAAAATTTATTTTTCAGAAAGTGCTCCAGGCAGAAACCAAGGCATTCTTTACTTTCAAAATGTCTGGTGCATGGTAAACATGAAAATGTAATTTTATTTATACTCATGAGAAAAGTATCACCTTCCCCATACCTACTTTCACATGATGGCCTAGTGTATTATGTGCCAAACACTTAAAACAAATTTCTACACTCCCAAGGAAATTCTGGCTTTCACTGTGAGGATTTTCATGAAATTCACAGTCACTCAATTTTTGTGGACATCTCTTGTACCAAATCTTAAGCACAATGGACAAAAAATGGTGCATATATGACAACAAAAATTAATTTATGCCATTACGTAGCAACAAATTTCACAAAACTCACAAATGTCCACACCATTAAGTGGAGACTGTCCTTACTATATTTGAAGCAGGCCAGTCAAAGAATGCAGACAGTACAGGCCAATATTAATTTATGCCTGTAAGTAATATGTAACTATCAATTAGCTGACATTCATGGCACTCCCTTGATCAATACTTCCTGTCAAGAGCTCCTGCACTGAATTTCATGAAAATCTAACAATCTGTTCCCTGACACTAAGACACACAAACAGATGGGTAGATATGATCTCCACATCAAGCATTTTTAGGCATGTTTGCCAAACTGTAAAAAGTGTCTGTCAGCTTTGTCACTTCCGTCTATCTGTCCATCTGCATGGAAGAATTCGGCTCCCACTGGATGGATTTTCATGAAATTTGATATCTGAGTATTTTTTTTTTAATCTATTAAGTATATTTAAGTTTAATTAAAATTTGACAAGAATAATGGACACTTTACATGTTGACCTATGCACATTTATGATATCTCACTGAATTATTCCTAGAATGAAAAATGTTTCAGACAAAAGTTGTAGAGAAAATCAAAACACACATTTCATGTTCAGTAACTTTTTTCCTGAAAATCATGCCATTTCTGAGATAATGTGGAAAAATATGGCACAGCCAGACAAGCCACAGATGACATTATAACACAGGGCATGTGCATTGCATGCTGGATAACTAAGGCTACAGATACACACACAGAAACTGCTTTTCCATGGCAACAATGGTTACATGAATATGCCTCAATGTTATGCTATACATACACTGTCTATCTTATTAACCTTGTAAAGAATGCCTCAAAACTGGTATAATGATTACTTAGCAACCAGATTACAGGCAGAAATACATAACACTACAATATTTGGTAAGGAAGGTTCACAGCACTGCAGTCATAAATATAAAACAAATTCACGTGAGAAAGGAACCTAATGTCAAAATGACTGCAAGTAGCTAGTAGAATGGTTACACAAAGTATAAAAGCACTTACCCATCACATACTGCACAAATTACATTTTTACTAAGCTGTAGTTTAGCTGTCTTGCCATTGTACATCTCTTCTAATGAAACCCTGTAACAAGAAAATGCTTTATTACAGACATTTAAAACTACAAGATTTATTGCCAAATATACTTGTAACTTACCAATATACAAAATGTGACTACCAAGGTAAATGTGGCCTGCAGGCTACTTCCTATACACCAAGTACAGATATGAGTCCCTTAACCATGGGGACACGTTCTGAGAAATGCGTCATTAGGAGATTTTGTCATTGTGCAAACGTCATAGAGTGTACTTAAACAAACCTAGATATGATAGCCTACTACACACCTAGTCTACATATAGCCTACTTTTCCTAGGCTACAAACCTGCAGAGCATGTTACTATACTGAATAATTTAGGCAATTGTAACACAATGGTATCATAATATTATATTATTATATTATAATATCATAATCTTATGGGAACACTGTCGTATACGCGGTCCGTCGTTCACCAAAATCTCATTATGCGGCGCATACCTGTACTTGCTGGAAAGGTCATAACACTGTTCCAGCCAAAAATTAAAAATGTATGTCAAAAGAATACTCAATAACGCAATTTTATTTATTTATTTAGCAGGTTGTACAATGTTTCCTCATCTTCCTGTGCCCATTTAACAATTATATTATCTTGTTCCTCCAGTTTCCCCTCTCATTCCAGTCTTCTTCCATTAATCCCTTTTCCCCCATCAGTCCTCTAATCCCTTCCACCCAGGTAAGTTTAGGTCTACCTTGTTTTCTTGTTCATGGTGGGCTCCATTTCATAACTTCTTTTGGTAATCTCCCCTCTTCTATTCTTTGAACACGCCCATACCATTGAAGTTGCTTGGTTTTAAGATCGTCTAAAAGAGACCTTGATACATTCATTTTTTGTCAATACCACAATTTCCCTTGTATACATAAGTATGTATTTGTTAACCTCTATTATATGGCAACAAAAGTATAAAGGACTCAGTACTCTGGAGCAGGAGGCCACACTTCAAGGCAGGGACAGAACAGGAAATGGGGTAGACTATCATTTAAATTTAAGGTTCCAAACTCTTATGTTCTTTATACGCTATATGGTGTCTCTGGAGCTTACTGCTAATAGCAGACCAAATTCTAACAGTCTTGTAGAAATTCAGCAAACCCGTTGAACAAGGAGTAGTAAATATGAGCTGTAATACATCCCTTGTCACGGAGCAGTCCGAGGATATTTATATATGCTGATAATGGTACTACAGAGCTCACAGTCACATTTTAACTCAGGAGTAACCACATTATAACTGGAAAATGCAGCAATCAGCCAGCTGGACCTTACACATGTACTGTCACAATAATGCTACATGCAGTCCACAAAGGTCCATCACAAATACACGTTATGTATTCCATACAATATAAATTGCATTAGTTTGTGTACAAAACAGGGTTCTGAGAATATAAATCAACCCTGGTGCAATAAAGATTGCTCACTACTGTCATAAGCAAACCAATGATCAAGATGTGCGGTGACTCATGTCAGTTTGTTCACAACTTTTGCCCATTAATAAGTCAGAAAGTTATGAGCGCTGGCTGTCATAAAAACACACATACCTTTAGTAATCACTGTCACACTAAATCAGAACATGCAGATCTGTAGACAGCAAATGAGGATACACATATATAGATATATAAATTCTCTCTCTCCCTCTCTCTCTCACACACACACAACAAAAGTAATAAGATTACAACTTACTTTAGTGGATGAACTGTATCTTCACCTCGATGTGGCCTCCTGGGTCCCATGCCACCACCCATGCCCATCCCAAAGAGACCCCCACCAAAAAGATGCGCAAATAAGTCATCAGGAGCAAAGCCTGGCCCATCATGACCTCCTTCTTGCATTCCCTTCAGTCCATATTTGTCATAAATTGAACGTTTCTTCCCGTCTGACAGAACTTCATATGCAAACGATATTTCCTTGAACTTGTCTCCGGCTTCAGGGTTCTTGTCGGGATGAAATTCCTTGGCTAGCTTGCGGTAAGCCTGTAAAATATAAGTCACAGTAGCAGCTTACTTCTGATATAATTTCCAATGGTCACTGCAAGACAAGTCATTGCTGCCATTATACAGCCCTTTGCCATTTACATTTAAAACACTACTGTTTTATGCTCTCATTCCAGTCTTTCAGGCCATGTACATCTGAAATGGAATTATAATTACTGTGTTAAAAGAGTTGGAAACCTTTCTATTTTATTACAGTCCTTTACATTCTACTACCCACTAACTCCCATTTCCTGGTTTTTGAAATCTTTGGCTAACTGATGTGACTTTAAATTTCATAACAACAACAGACTGTGTGCCCAATACAATCATATATACCAGTCTCTAGGAAGCAAATCCACACCGAGACCATTTTTACGTTATTCAGAAAAAACATGAATCATTCAGCCACATCACATGCTTGTCATGCCAAGGGATGATGTTAAAATGGTATCTACTATTCCAACTCAGAAAGAATGTCTCTCTTATACGTAGAAAACTATAGCTCAAGAACCTACACACCAGTTACCTAAAAACACTACATGTAAATGAACCCACAGAGTAATTACACTTTCAGTGTAGAACCAGCACCATCTGTACACTGGAAGTTACCCTTTCCACACTACTGCTTCCCCTTGCCTCCTCCTCTCATACAGACACACGTCATGACACTGGCAAAAGTTATTAATGTTGACAGTTGTAAGTGAATTTCAACTATTGGAATGCCACAAAATCAGTAAACTTAGTTTCTTGGGAACAAACAGTAACATACATCTCCAAATCCTTCACATTATTTCTAAAATGGAACATCCATCCTATGGATAATTCCCAAGAGGATAAAGGATGGTGAAGACAAGCAGCTCAAGTCCACAAACTTTCAGAGACTTCAAAAATGAAAAACTGACCATCAATACTAATAATACTGATGGATTTTCATTAATATTTATGCTTATATTAAACCAATAAAAGTAATGTCTGAAACTCACAGGCACATTATCCATGCATATTTTTACAAATAAACCCCGTCATATAAATTCTGGCATGTTTTATGGGACAAAATGGCAGCTTTCAATGTCTCATTGCTGTCTACTTAACATTAGAATTAACTGAATTAGCACCCAAATGAATAATAAGACACTAAGGATTCAAAAACCTCACTCTGAGCAAAACAACAAGTGGTGTTTGCTTAGACATGTGCATGTGGTTTCTAACATGTGATGCAGAACTGCAAGAGGAGACTTATTATTCCATGGCCTCATTTCTCTTGTTTGAAACATGGTAACTATCTGAAGGAAACAAAAAATCGGATGGTAATGACTAAGCACTATTTGGAACACAAAAAACTTCCTTCCATTAGCTTCAATGGACAGATAAAAATTTCTGAATATGCAGCTTTCATGCAATCTCTGGGAAATCTGTTAACTCTAAATAAACCATAATACCCAAACAATGTCCCAGAAACGGGTAACTACGTTTCATAATCCTTAAAACAACATATAACTTGTTACAAACTGCCTCCATTATGGGCAAAAATTGTACCTGCTTTAGATTTAATAGAAAAAGTCACCTTCCAACTATGTCAAAAGCAACTAGGAGATAACAGACATGCATAACTACCATAGTGCGTCTGGAAAATGAGTTTCGTAAGACGGTCTTTAGGAACACTTGGTAGTAACTTTTCCTTTTTTACAAAGCAACTAAACTTTACCGCATATGACAATGATTAAATTTATATTTCAATTAATCTTATTTCTTTGTACTTAAAAAAAATACCACCTATCAATTTACAAATCCCAAAATAAATATGGAGTATATAACCTATTTCTTGGAACCTGATATCTAGATTTTTTAATAAATAGAATAATTTGCTCCTTAAATGGCTGAATAGATTTAAGGCATTCATAAACTACAAACGCGATTATGTTGGCGTTCTTTGGAACGAATCTACAATTCAAAACAGGGTTTGCAATGAATTCGTACGTAAAATAAGGACAATCTGTACCTTGCAAAACGCTTTTACAATCTAACAGATACTGAATACACCAGCAACTTCCGTTTTCCGAATGACGAACACAACTGCCTGTGGAAATTTTTATATCCCTCAGCACAAAGAAGGGTGGCCTTGGTAAATTGCATTTCCAGGACACCCTACTACACTATGATACTGCACAACAATTCAATTGCCACACATAAACTAATTTTAGTCACGCTGAAAAAACTGCTGTTTTACCAGCGGCGGATGCAAACTTACCTTTTTAATTTCGAGATCGGATGCATTTTTACTCACTCCTAATACATCATACAACTTCGTATCCGCCATTTTCTAACAATGAGAAGCAGGAGCAATTGCTGGGTGCCTGAGCAAGTACCGGATGCAACGTATAGAAATACTGCAGTCAAAGCTAGTGTTTTGTAAACTTAGTGGCTTGTTGCGTCACCTATACTTAATCTGTATATCGTAAGTACAAGAATATTAAATAGTGTCACATGAGACTAAAAATATAAAGTCTCATAGTAGTAAATGCTGTTTGATTTTGAATTAAGTAACATTCGTTTGCGTGGTCACTGAACTCATCTGTGACGGGGCAGCGCCTGGTAAGCGATGGATCATCAGTAACCCTAGCGCGGGAACGGTTGACACGTACTAGGCGAAAGCGGTTACCGAAATGGCATCGGATCGCGAATCTAACAAAGTCACTTGTAATCCGAACACCGTACGTCCATAGTACAGCACACATCATATATCTAAGAAGCATAGGCCTCGATGCAAAAATGGACTGGGTGACTGCCCATCAGGCATAATGTGCTAGTGCCTGTGGTTGCGTGATGTATGTCCAGAATAATTTGCCACTTAACCCATAACTCTTAATCACCGTTGGGCAGTTTCATGATAGCCACTAATTATGTCAGAGGTGAATATAATTATAGAAATTTAAAATATGGGATGTAAATCTTAATCAGCATCGTAATCTGGTCATTCAAGCACATTTGTATAATGAACCATTTTGGAGAAATGCACATGATGCACTTAAACCTCACACAATTTTTGGTGCATACGCCCAACATGAAATTTTAACAGTGTTCAGTATGTCACAAACCAAAAATCCTCCCTCACTGGGCACTCATTTCACATACTCTGTACAAAGAATGCATTAACAAAAATAACCATCCACTGTGGATTAATCAAATGAATACAAAATCAATACCAACAAATGCACAATAGTATTTTGATGTAATAAATCTACATCAAAATCAAAATACTGTGCACTTGTGGGTACTGATATTGTAACCACCTATTTGTCTTAAAATAGGTTCTTTGTACTATGTGCTTTTTCTTTCACATTTATATGTTTATTATCTATGATGTCCAATAGGGCCCCTTCTACTTCCCATCACCCGTAATTTCTGAATCAGCAAATTAAAGAACAGAAGATTTATTGAATATTAGGTTTACTGTACACAGGTTATAAAAGCAATTCTTTATTGAAACGTGTGATTATACCTTCATACTTGTTGCCAACTCCTGTGTAATTCCAGAGTTGGTCCTAAACATTTGACATGAATATAGTAATTATGCAATGAGTAATCTGTCACATATGATGCCCATTGTCACCTAATACTGGTTTACATATTGTGCTTTAATTTTTCTTTATGAATTTTTTGTGTGTGTGACAGTTGCCTCCTTCACTGTCATATACATGCCACCAGTACAAGTGTCATGAGTTAGATCTTCCTTTATTACTGTATGTTCTCCATTAGCAGCAGTGTCAAAATCTTACCTGAAAAAACATTACAGTGACACACTAACACAACTGCATGACTGTTATCACACTGTTGGTGATGAGTTACAGAAGCACATCATCATTAAATTTACCAACCAAATATAAATGCCAGAATTTCTACATCTCCTTGCACCCGATGATCCCTCACAGATGTCTCATAATATGCATTTTAATTCATTTTAATTAGTTCTTCAAGCTTTCATTTTAAAGTCATTAACTAATTGTAAGGGCATCATGCTGAAGCTCATGGCTAAGCTGGGTCTGCAGGTTAGATAACTTGTTTTTCAGTACAGCCACACCCATCATTACAATGTTCTCAGGATGCAGAGCACCGGAGCTCTCCACATTGAAAAAGAATTTATTTGGTTTTGCTTCCCACGTGTATGCAGCCTCATCTGTAACAACAAAGAGCAAGGCTTATCTGCACAAATTACATAAAACAATAACTATATACTACACCTGAGAACTCTATAACAGATTTGTTCCTTCCATATAGTCTCAGAATTTCAATAATCATGTGCATTGTAGTTTTTAATACACAAGAAGTAATGGTTTGTAATTTTAAAAATAACAGTTTTGGACATATTCAAAAGTGATACAATATACAGATTTATTCACAAGTCCCTGACACATTTCATAAAATAAGTACACTTGAATGGCAGACAGGATTGTAAGATGTGACCTACTGACAGAAAGAGAAACTCTCCAATGTTTTTTTAAAACTCAGAAGTGCTCTATGTGTTCGCCCTTTGTGATCTGATATATGTCAAGTCGATAATCCATTTCTGCCCAAACCCACCGGAGAATGCCATGATCAATTTCTGAGGTAACAGTGATGATTCATCTTCACCGCTCAGACAGATCTTGTAGAGGCAGTAGAAAGACAGAGTCCTTTAACATATCCCCATAAGAAAAAATCTGCATGGCATTAGGTGAGGCAACCTTGGTGGCAAGTGATGCAGCACCTGGTCTGCAGTCATGTGTATGATCCAGGGTTAGGGCAAATGATGACCAAGATAGCCACATGCAACAATGAAAATATTTGCCCACAGCAGGTACCAGTAAACTTCAGAGAGTTTCACTTTTTATATGTGGGAGTCCTTTCCGCCAATAAAGTGTAACGATTTTGTGAAATGTGTCAGGGAATTATGAATAGCCTAGTACAATGGTGCAGAATTTTTATACCTGATTTCAGACTTAACATCAGAATATGACTGACTAGTTTTTTGATACTTAATATTACACTGTTAGTGTGGAAGAAGAGCATGGTGGCAATATACGAGGGCTGTTTTTTTTTCAACCTCCGATGGGCTATAAAAAAAGACAAATTGACATAACATAATAATTTTATTACCAAAAGTACAGCAGGGTCTTACTTATTTTTCTACATAATCGCCAAAACGGTTGAAGCATTTGTCATATCGTGACACAAGCTTCTCGATGCCTTCTGCAAAGAAGTTAGCCGCCAACGAGGAGAGATATGTCTTGACGGTATCCTGAAGTTCGTCGTTGGCGGCGAAGCGTTGTCCGCCCAACCATGCCTTCAATTCTCGGAACAGATGAAAATCACTTGGTGCTAGGTCCGGACTATACGGTGGATGGTCGAAAACTTCCCA
>Ga0123355_10009882_pt1 | contig 14561 bp, 13 predicted proteins | sample TergutEmb28metaG_3_FD_89872 | JGI IMG/M metagenome (GOLD analysis project Ga0123355, IMG submission 89872) | Embiratermes neotenicus P1 segment gut microbial communities from Petit-Saut dam, French Guiana - Emb289 P1 | ecosystem: Host-associated > Arthropoda: Insects > Digestive system > Gut ...
GCCCGCCGTCGGGCCAGCCACGATCCAGACCGACACGCTGCCGTCCGGCCAGACGGTGCTGGCCAACGAGATGCTGCCCGGGATCGGCGGCGTCCCGATCGCCGCCTACACGTTCAGCCGCGACCACGGACCGCGCAGCACTTGCTACAGGGCGTGTGCACGGACGTTCATCCCGGTGCTGACCGACGGCACCCCGGTCGCCGGCGCCGGCGCCAACGCCGGCGCGATCGGGACCACCAGACGCGCCGACGGGACGCGGCAGGTGACCTACAACGGGCATCCGCTGTACATGTACAGCCAAGAGCAGCTGACCGGCCTGAGCGGCACCGCCGGGAACGGCAACGGCGTCCAAATCGACGGCGGCACCATCAACCTCCTCACCCCGTAACCCTCAGCCACCCGCGACGGGATCCGGACACCGACCCGCCGGCCGGTGTCCGGCCCGTTCTACATCCACCCAGATCATCCCACGCACGCCACCCCACAAGCGGTTGCAAATCCGTATCGGCCGCTACAAAGCACGTGTCCGTTACCCGATCACTGCCAGGACTGATGAACGTTCAATCACCAAGTTCGGCCAGCTTGACCGACGAGTACACGTTGCGGCTGGCCAAGCTCGCGTCCTCCGGCTGTCGAGACGCGCGGTCGTTCGTGGTTGCGGCCGTCTTTGTTTGCGCAATGCGGTGATCGCTCTGGCCGTCGCAATGCGTCAACCCCCGCAGGCGCGGGATTGCGGCCGCGTCGGCGCTCGCTAACTTCGTGGGCGATGGAACTCATCGGCACGCTTGCTCGGGCACGCCCGCTATTGGTGATGGCAGTCAGGGAGGAGGTGCAAGGTTGTGGCCACGGCCTACCGCTCCTGTTGACTGGACCCGGAAAGGTCAACGCCGCTGCCGCGCTTGCGACAGTTCTGGCACGAGGTCCGAAGCCCAGTCGGATCATCAACTTGGGCACCGCCGGAGCGCTTCGATCGGGATGGAGCGGCACGCACGTGATCAGCAGAGTGATTGAGCACGATCTCGACCATGAATTGCTGAGACAGCTCACCGGCGACAGCTACGGCGAGCCCCTGGCCCTCGCTGACCGGGGCGGCGCGACGCTCGCCACCGGCGATGTCTTCGTCTCAGACCCAGTTGTCCGCGCGCGCTTGGCGGCCATTGCGGCGCTAGTCGATATGGAAGGCTACGCGCTGGCGGCGGTCGCCAACCAGGCGCGAGTTCCGATCCACATCATCAAGCACGTGAGCGATCAGGCAGACGAAGACGCCGCCAAGTCTTGGCAAGACACAACCACCGAGTCTGCTCGCGCGCTCTCTGACTGGGTCGTGGCAAACCTCCTAAACGCGCGACCATGATCTTTCTGGCGTTCCTCCGGTCGCTCACACATCTCCCACCAGGAAAGATCCCAACCCGGTTGCCGCGCTGCTCCCTGCGGAGGGACCAGCACTCGACCCGCGCGAGCCTCACCGCCGAACACCGTCCGACTCCCCGTCGCGCAAAGAGCCCGCGGCAGCCCCCGGCCCGGCCGAGACTGCTGCATCGTCGCGCCGCGACAGGAGTGACGGCTCGACTGCCGCTATCGATTACGCCGGAGCTGGAGCAGCAGTCCTAACCGCGGGTCCGAACGCTCACGAGGATGTCGGTCGTTCGTGGAAGCGAGAGCCAGTGGCCAAAGGGCGGTGCGCCGCCGCGGAGCCCCCGTTATTCAGACCGTTCGTCCTGCTCGCTGCTGCCGGCGGTTGACCGGGCTGATTTGGGGTTATAGGTTGCTCTGCGGTGTTTCGAGCCCGACTGGTTCTCGGCGCCTTGTCTTCTGCCGCCGTGGCCTCAATCGTGGTGTTCGTGGCGTCGCTCCCGGGTTCCGCGCTGGGGGCGCCCCCGGTCGGCTGCTCTGTGTCGGGCGGTACGACTACGTGCAGGTTCGAGTTCACCGGTGCCGAGCAGAGGTTCACGGTGCCAAGTGGGGTGACAAGCGTGCAGGTGGTTGCGATCGGTGCTCGCGGTGGCCTTGGTGGCGGGTTGAGGCTTCCCGCGTCGTCCGGCGGCCGGGGGGCGGTGGTCAGGGGCGGTCTCTCAGTGACTCCACGTGAAAGTCTGTTCGTCGTCGTGGGTGGACAGCCAACCGAATGTGGAACCAGCCCCGTCAGGCCTCCCTTTCCCATAGGCGAGTGCCATGCCGGCTTCAACGGTGGGGGGCCGGGTGGCGATGCGGGCGGTGGTGGTGGGGCCTCGGATATTCGGACGATCTCGTGCGGCTCAAACTGCGCCGCGGGCGGAAGCGAGGCCTCGCTCCGGTCGCGTCTTGTGGTGGCCGCGGGCGGAGGTGGCGGCGGCGACACCTCAATCGGCTCCTTTTTCTGCCACAGCGGGAACGGCGGTAATGCCGGAGATCCCGGCCGCGACGGCGGAGTGTGCGAGCAAGAGCAGCGCTACGTCGGCCTTGTGCCCGTCAGTTGTCGCACCTTTGAGCCGCCGTGCGGAGGTGGTGGCGGTGCCGGAACGCAGAGCGGGGGCGGGCGCGGCGGCAACGCAGCATTCGGCATTCGCAACGCGGTACCCGGCGTAGGCGGCAGGCTCGGTATGGGGGCTGCGGGTCGGCAAGGTGGAGCCGGTGGGGCCGGTCTGTGCGGCGGTGGCAGCGGCGGCTCGGGAGATGGCACCCACAGCGCCGGGGGCGGCGGGGGCGGTTCTAACCTGGTGCCGCCTAGTGGGTCGGCTGAACTTGCTGCGGTGGGCGCGGCGCCGTCGGTGACGGTCAGCTACGTGGCTGGCGGTTCCGGGGGTGGTGCTGGCTCGGGTGGCGGCTCGGGCGGTTGTAGTGCCGGCGCCGCCGGTGGCAGGCCCGGATTGCGGTCTTCGTCTGACCTGGTCGTAAGCCGGCATCTCAGCCACGCGCGGATTCAGCGCGGCGGCCGGGTGACCTACCGCATCACGATCACCAACCGGGGCCCGGACCCGGCCGATCGCGTCCGGCTGAGACCGCGTTTCAGGCTCCCATTCGCGATCGTCTCGGTCCGCGCCAGCCAGGGGACCTGCGATCAGCGCCGGCCAATCGAGTGCCAGCTGGGGAGGCTGCGGATCCGTGACGGCCGCACCGTCACGATCGTCGCCCAGGCAACCGTCGCGGGCGAGCAGGTCGTCACGATTCCGGCGTCCAGTGAGAGCGGAGATCCAAACCCGCGGACCGCGACCGCCACCGCCACCACCCGGGTGATCCCGATCGCCGGGGTGCAACTGACCGCCACGCCCCAAACGCTGCAGGTTGGGCGCAACACTCGGCTGCGGGTGCGGGTCACAAACCCCAACGGGGTCGCGCTGAATGCGCTCCGGACGTGCGTCCGATGGCCCGCGCCGCTCGCGTTCGCGCGCTCTGAGCCACGCGCCACGCGCGCGTTCCGGTCGGTCTGCTGGACACGCAACAGCCTCGCCCGCGGCCGTGACGCCACCTTCACCGTTTTCACCCGCGCCAACAGAACCAGCCGGCCGACCGTCGGCGCTAGCGTGACCGCGCGAGGGACGAACTCCGCCCGCCGCCAAGTCACTATCAGGATCAACCGCTGACGCCCGGGCGAGACGGTCTAATCCGGAGCCCCTGACTGAGGCGAGATCGGAGCAACCAAATAAGCGCAAGGCTGCCGGATAGTCGCCGCCAGGGAAGCCTGCCTCATGCTGCCGCTTTGTTCGGTCGGAGATCCGGAGCAAAACTCTCAGGTGAGCAGGAGCGAACCCGCGTAACCCACGCGATCACGCAACGTCAACACCAACAGCTGACGCGATGCGAAGCCAGTTCAGGCCGCGGGGCCGAGGTGACCGGAAGCTGCCGCTGGCACCGCGTTCGTGCCGGACGGCGGGTGGGAGGCCGCTGGGTCAAGCGCTAACTAACTCAGAGGCGTCGAGATCGGCCTCCGTGGGCGGTGGGATGAACGTGTCGTTGCTCTCCAGCGCAGCGAGCAGCTCGGGGGTGAATCGCTCCGGGCCCCAAGGCAGGACCGGCGTTGCCGGCACGGGCACGTCGCCGACCGCTACGAAGACCCCCTCGGGGCCTGCGGGGGTGAACATGAAGATCATCCGGGCTGGTTGGATCGAGACGTTCCGAAAGCCGTGCAAAGTCCCGCGCCGGATGTTTAGCGAGTCGCCGCGAGCGAGCGTCACCCGCTCGGTGCCGATCTGGAACTCGAGCTCTCCCTCAACCATGAGATAGTGCTCGTCGCTTTTCTTGTGTACATGAGGGATCGGACCGCCGCCTGGCGGGATCGTCGCGTCGCACATGGCGAACGCACCGCCGGTGTCCTCGGAGGTGAGCGCGAGGCGGTAGATGTCCCCGGCCATCCACCTCGTATCGGTTTCTCCTGCCGGCCTTATGACCCAGTCGGACACGAGCCTTCTCCCTTCCCGGCGCGGTGCGTCGAGCCCACCCCGAATCGCTTGATACAAAACGAGGACCGGGAAAATACAACATTCTGCATCGATCGATCTAAAACCCAGCAATACGTGGCTCGTCCCCGCGAATTTGACCCCGTCCAGGCGCTGCGAGACGCGACGTTCGTGTTCTGGCGCAACGGGTACGAGCAGACCACAATCCGCGAACTCGCCGCCGCGATGGGCATCGGCCTGCCGAGCCTGTACGCGACGTTCGGAAGCAAGCGACGCCTGTTCGAGCACGCCGTCGCCCTCTACATGAGCACCCCGGAGTACCTAATCACCTCCAACATCGAGCGCCAACCGGCGCGCGAGGGCATCGAGCTGATGCTCACACGCGCAGCGGCGTTCTACTCCGACCGATCCCACCCACTGGGATGCCTGGTGATGAACGAGCCACAGCTCACCGCCCAGCGCGCGCTCGGCCACCAGACGATCCTCGAGTTCCTCCAAAGCCACGAGCAGGAACTCCCCGCAGGCACCGACCCCGAACCCCTCGCTGACTTCTACGTCGCCGTTGCGCGCGGGCTCTCAGCCCAGGCCCGCGACGGCGCCACCGAAACCGAGCTACGCAAAGTCGTCGGCATGGCAATGGCCGCATGGCCCAAGAACCACGATCCCCCGAGCTCGCGACCGACCTGACCGGTCAGCCGCTTTCCGGACGTCGTCGGCGACAGCGCCAAAGTCGCTGCTCATCTGACCGCGAAGCGCTTCGGATCGCGATCGATTCCGCGGCGGACCCGAATCGGCGCTGGCCGACACTGCCGCAAAGTCGCCACCCGAGCAGCCTCGGCCTGACTGCCGTTCTGGGTAATCGGAGAGCGCGAGCGACAGTCCCCGGGGCCAGCCCTCAGCACTCTCGAGAGGCCGAGTCTTCGTGAAACGAGCAGTGAGCTCCTTGGTGGAGCGTCGCGTCCCGGTGGATGCTAGCGCTCACGCAGCGGCGCTGATTGGGAAGAACGCGGCTTGGTGGTCGCGGGCGAATCGTTCGAAGCTGCGGGCCGGGCGGCCGAGGATTGTGGGCACGTCGTCCGTGATGTAGTCCAGGTCGCCTTCGGCCATCAGCGCGAAGGCCCTGGCGCGGTCATCGGCGACTGGTTCGGGAAGCCCGACGTCGATGAAGGCCTGCTTTTGCTGTTCGAAGGTGAGCGGATGGAACGTGATCGTTCGGCCGAGCACTTTGGACAGAACGGCCGCGACCTCGGTTCCGGTGAGCGCTTCGGGGCCCGTTGGCCAATAGGTCTTTCCGGCGTGTGCGGACGGTGAGGCAGCTATCTCTGCAGCGACCGCGGCGACGTCGCGCACGTCGACGTGCCCGACAGCTCCATCGCCGGTCCCGCTGCTGAAACTGTCGGTCTTGGCGATCGCGGGCGCCATCAGCAGGAAGTTCTGCATGTAGGTGTTGTTGCGCAGCAGCGTGTAGCTGACTCCGGAGGCGATCAGCGCGCGCTCGATCTGAGCGTGGTCGCGCCGAAGGGCGATAGGCGAGTGGGCCGAGGCTTTGGTTGTGATCTTCACGACGTGCTTGACGCCGGCGCGCGCGGCGCTGTCGATGACGCCCAGCTCTTGCTGCACGACCGCCGCGGTGACGAGCACCACGCCCGAGATGTCCCGCATCGCCGCGTCGATCGTCGCCGGAACCTCGAGATCACCGGTGAAGACCTCGACGCCCTCGATTTCGAGAGCGGCTGCGGTGTCCGCGTCTCGGACGATGACGCGCACCGGAACGCCCTGTGTTGCCAGCAGGCGCGCTGTTTCTGAGCCGACCTTGCCGGCCGTGGTGACGAGAATCATGGAAGTCTCCTTTTGGTCTTGGCGGTCATGATTCGAGTTCAGCCTTGTGCCGGACCGGGTGAGTTGTGCTCGCATAGGTCATGTGATTTGGCGCGGCGTTCCGGCTCGCCAGACTTTGGGCGGCGGATCTCGAGTAGCTCCAGGCCGAGCGCGCCGAGCTGATGGATCACCCCGTATAGGGCAGACTGGTCCGCGAGCGAGCCGGTGAGCAATGTGTCATGGTCGGCGTCGGTTAGCGATCAAGCCCGGGAACGCCTGCATCATCGTCGGGCCGATCGGGCCGCGGACGCGGATCTCGTAGCACCGACGCTCGGTACCGCTGGCGGCTCTGTTGTTGGCGGACATGCACACAGCGTCGGCGTGTGGCGGATGGGCGCGCATCGCATGCTTCGGGTGAGTCCGACGGTCCGCCTGAACGCCACCGGACTGCGAACATGCTGGCTATGGCGGACTCGGAAGCAGCGGTCGAACGCGTCTCGTCCGCTGTGAGGTTGATTGCGCGACCTAGCGCGTTCGCGCTGCTCGGGGCGGCCGAGCAGGTCACCGTCGTGTCGGCGCCAGCCGGAAGCGGGAAGACGTTTTTGCTGCGCTCGTGGATCACGGCGGAGGGTCTGACCGACCGGACGGCCTGGGTATCGGTGGGGCGCGAGGAACACGATCCTCAGGCGTTTTGGCTTTCGGTTCTGGACTCGCTGCGCAGGACCCGCGCGGGATCTGATCGGGTGCGGGAGCTGACCGCCGCCCCCGGTCTCGACGGCGCGGTGCTGGTCGATCGGCTGCTTGAGGATCTGAGCGCACTCGAGGAGCCGCTGTGGCTCGTGATCGACGACCTGCACGAGCTGCGATCGCAGGAGGCCGTCGACCAGCTTGGGCGGCTGCTCGGCGGCGCCCCGCCGCAGCTGCGACTAGTGCTGCTGACACGCCGGGATGTGCCGCTCGGGCTACACCGCCTGCGCTTAGAAGGCGAGCTGACCGAGATCCGGGGCGAGGACCTTCGCTTCTCACTCGAGGAGTCGCGCATGCTGATGGGGGCAGCCGGGGTACGGTTGTCCGACGGCGCGCTGGAGTCGTTGGTGGCGATCACCGAGGGGTGGGCGGCTGGTCTACGGATGGTCGCTTTGTCGTTGGCGCGCCACCCGGATCCCGAGCGCTACGCGGCCAACTTTTCGGGTCGTGAGCGCGCCGTGGCCGAGTACCTGCTCGCGGAGGTGCTCGAGCGCCAGCCGTCGGAGGTCACTCGGCTTCTGTTGGTGACCTCGGTGCTCGAGCGGGTTAGCGGACCGCTCGCCGATCGACTGACCGGGGGCTCAGGGTCCGAGCGGATCCTATGGGAGCTCGAAGACGCTGGAGCGTTCGTCGTGTCGCTGGATACGGAGCGATCGTGGTTTCGCTACCACCACCTGTTCGCGGACCTGCTCGCGCTCGAGGTCCGGCGCACCATGCCGGAGGAGCTGTCCAGCCTGCATACCGTTGCCGCCGAATGGTTTGCCGAGCACGGGTACCCGCTCGAGGCGGTTCGCCATGCCCAGACGGCGGAGAGCTGGGGTCTCGCTGCTCAGCTGCTCGCGGACAACTGGTTCGGGTTGTACCTGGATGGCAGGCTGGCGACAGCCCGCGAGCTGTTGTCACGGTTTCCGGCTGACAGGATCGCGGCGGACCCCGAGCTGGCGGTGCTCGCCGCGGGCGAGAAGCGGTTGGCGGGGTCGTTGCAAGAGGCCGAGGGGTACCTGGGGCTGGCGGCGCGGACGGCGGCGGCGGTGCCCGAAGGCCGTCGCGGGCGGTTTGAGGTCGCGCTTGGGATCGGCCGGCTGGAGCTCGCTCGGGCGCGCAATGACCTTGTGACCGTTGCAGACGAGGCGCAGCGCCTGCTCGCCGCAACTGACGCCACGAACTCGATCGAGTTTGGCCTCGGCGAGGACCTGCGGACGAGCGTGTTGATCGACCTCGGGATCGCCGAGATGTGGGCGGGTCGACTCGAGGACGCCGAGCAGGATCTCGAGCGCGCCGTGGCGGAGGCCCGGCGGATCAACCGGCCGATGCTCGAGCTTCAGGCGCTGGCGCATTGGTCGCTGCCGAGCGGCTTTCGTTCGCAGGCGACGGCCGAGCAGCAGGCCGTGCAGGCCATCGAGCTGGCCAAGGCTCACGGTTGGGAAGAAACCACGGCAGCGGTCGCCACGGCGTACATCGAGCTCAGCAGCGTCATGCTTTGGCGTGGTCGTCTCGGGGAGGCTGAGCAGTGGCTCGACCGTGCCGAACGCGTCGGCGAGCAGGTCACCCAGCCGACCGCGGCGCTGATGCTGCACGCAGGACGGGGACTGTTAGAGACCGCGCGTGGCCAGCACGCGCAGGCAGCCGCAGCCTACCGGGAGGCCGAGCGGATGGAGGGGCTGCTTGTGATGCCGCACATGCTCGCGACCCGCCTTCGAGCGTTCAACCTCCAGATGCTGGTCCGCGTGGGCGAGATCGAACGGGTCGAGCAAGCCCTAGCCGGGATAGACCCGGAGGTCCGTGAGACGCGCGAGATGCGAGTCGTCCTCGCGGCCTTGAGACTTGCGCGAGACGATCCCGAGGCCACCGTCGAAGCACTCGCGCCAATCGACACCTCGACCCGGGTCGACGCGTCGGTATGGGAAATCGAGGCGCTGCTCCTGGAGGCGATCGCGCGCGATCGGCTTGGCGACCCGGGCGCGGCGGCGCGCGCGCTCGAGCGCGCGCTCGACGCCGCCGAGCCCGGCGGCCTGTTGCTTCCGTTCTTGCTTTACCCGGCATCGGAGCTGCTCGAGCGGCATTCGCGGCTTCGGACTACTCACGCCTCGCTGCTCTCAGAGATCCGGGTTCTGCTGTCGGCACAGACACCCGCGCGCAGGCCCGGCGACGCCGAGCCGCTGATCGAGCCCCTCTCAGAGAGCGAGCTCCGGGTGCTGCGCTACCTGCCGACCAACCTCCCAGCGTCGGAGATCGCGGCCGAGCTATTCGTATCGCTGAACACGATCCGCACCCACCTGCGCAACGTGTACCTCAAGCTCGGGGTGCACAGCCGCGCAGACGCGGTGACTCGCGCGCGCGAGCTCGGTCTGCTATCGCCCTTCTCGCACAAACGCTTGAGCCAGTAGCCGTCAGCGGAGCGCTGCGCGAGGAACAGGGCCCCGATCCGCTCTCACGGCTGTCGCTCGAGTTCGCTATCGATTCGGCGTGGACGCCGGCTGCGGCCCCGCTCCTGGTCGAGCACCGATATGTAGGCGGCGAAGCGCGGAGCGCGCTCATCCGCCGGGGCGATGCACCGTTGCCCGGGTGTCGGCGACGGCGTCCGTGGTCTCGCGCCACTCCACGTACGTGGCTGGCACACGGTCAACCAGCGCCGAGCCGGCCCTCTCCACCCGGTTGCGTTTGGCTGTCGTTGTGAAGTCTGCCTGTGCAGATAGTTGGTGATCGCTGGGTGAGTGTTCATCGCATAGAGCCGATGATCGCCGTCGGGGTCTCCCGAGCGCTCTAACGGCCTGCGAGCTCCCGCTCCGAGCCCGCAGACACGGTAAGTGCAGTGAAGGCCGAGCGCGGACACATCCGGCTGGGGCCGACATCGCATCGGACCGGTGATGTGCACTCGCATCGCGAGGGCGGAACGTGCAACGCCTGACCCATCGACGAATGGCAGGAGGAGCATCAATGCCGCAACATCCAACAGCAATACCTGGCGCCGGTGTGACCGACGGGGATTCCGTTCACGCGCGGCGGTGGTGGATTCTCGCGGTCCTCGGATTCGCGCAGCTGATGATCGTGCTCGACATTGCGGTGGTCAACATCGCGCTGCCCTCGGCGCAGAGGGCGCTGCACTTCTCCAACAACAGCCGGGAGTGGATCGTGACGGCGTACGCGCTGACGTTCGGCAGCCTGCTGCTGGCGGGTGGGCGGCTCGGTGATCTGTTCGGCCGCAAGCGGCTGTTCGTCGCGAGCACGCTCGGATTTGCTGCCGCGTCTGTGGTCGGCGGCGCGGCTCAGAGCTTCGGGATGCTGGTGGCCGCGCGCGGGGGGCAGGGCGTGTTTGCCGCGCTGATGGCGCCCGCGGCGCTGTCGTTGGTGACCAACACATTCACCGATCCGGGCGAGCGAGGGAAGGCGTTTGGGATCTGGGGAGCGATCAGCGGCGGCGGTGCCGCGATCGGGCTGTTGCTCGGCGGCGTGCTCACCCAGTCGCTGTCGTGGCGCTGGACGATGTTCGTGAACCTCGGCTTCGCGATCGTCGCCGCCCTCGGCGCCGCGGCGCTGCTGCGCCGGGATGTGCACTCGGCCCGCGACCCGATCGACGTCCCCGGGACGGTGGCCGCGACCGCCGGGCTGTTCGCGGTCGTGTACGGGTTCGCCTACGCCCAGAATCACAGCTGGGGGTCCTCCACGACGGTGGGCTTCCTGGCGGCCGGAGCGGCGTTGCTAGTGGCGTTCGTCGCAATCCAGATCCGTGCCGCGCACCCATTGATGCCGCTGCGGGTCGTGCTTGATCGCAACCGCGGCGGGTCCTTCCTGGCGCTCGGCATCGCCGGCCTGGGCGCGTTCGGGGCGTTTCTGTTTCAGACCTACTACCTGCAGCAGATCAAGGGGTACTCACCGATCCGGACCGGACTCGCGTTCTTGCCGTTTGCGGCAGCCCTGGTGATCAGCGCCTCGATCGCCAACGCGCGGGTTGTGCCGCGCACCGGTCCCCGTCCGGTTGTCGCCTCGGGGTTGGCGCTCGGCGCGATCGGCTATGGCCTGCTCGCGCAGATCGGCGTGCACTCCAGCTACGCCGCGTACATCCTCCCTGCGCAGCTCCTGTCCGGCGCCGGAATTGGCCTGGTGTTCGCGGTGGCGACCGACTTCGCCGTCCGCGGCGTCAAACCGGGCGACGCCGGAGTCGCGTCGGGCCTGGTCAACGCGACCAACCAGGTCGGCGGCTCGATCGGCTTGGCGCTGCTGAGCACATTTGTCGCGACCGCCACCACGCACTACCTCGCCGGCAAGCACCCCACCCCGAGTGTGATCGCCCACGCCGCCGTGCACGGGTACACCACCGGGTTCTGGTGGGCCGCCGGATTCTTTGCCGCGGGCGCGCTCCTAACCGGACTGTTGATGCACGGCCGCGCCGAGCGCCCCGCACCGCTAACCGAGAGTCAGGCCGAGCTTCGGCCGGCCAGTGCCAACTAACGAGCGGGGCGTTCACGGCCTCGGCGATCCCGCATAGCGTGAACTCGTAGGTGACGGTCCAGTGGCCGTCACGCCTCCGTCTTCGTGCGAGCGTCAGCGTCGGCGATCGCATTCGTGGAAAGCGCTCGTGGCGGCTGCCCCCGGCGACGCGAGTCCTCTCCGGTAAAGCAGGCGTCTCGCCGTTTCGTTGGTGCTGTCTATTCCACTGGATTTGTGGAAGGCTGCCCATACACTTAGCGCACCATGCGAAGGCGATCGAAACAGGCAGGTCGTGACATGTTCGGCCGCGCCGTCGACGCGACCCCCGAGTCGCCTGGCCAGGCCGACCGCTCTGCAGACGGTGCAAGCGCGAACCGAAGCCTTCGGCGTGGCGACGATCCTGACCACCCCGCCGATCGTTGGCGGAACGCGACGAGCCTCGGGCTCGCGGCCAGAATGGATGCTTTCCGCAGAGGAAACGCTAGGGCGGTGCTGGATACTCAGAGCGCCGAAACGCAGAAGCTTTCCGAGCGTGCGGCTGAGCTTGAGAAGGCAGCCGAGCGTTTCAGGCTGTCAGGCGACGAGAAGGCGGCGGCCTCGTTCGCTGAGCAGGCCGCAGCGCTGCGGCGCGCCGGGGCCTAGCCGAGCGCTCCATTATCGCCTCTATGATTAGCACTGGTCTCGGCACAGCATGCCGTGACTAGCGCCTTGCCAAGGGAGAGCAGCGCGCGACAGTTTGGGCGTGAGGCGTGGTTTGTCGCTGACCTCGCTGTCCTGGCGAGGCTGCCGCTCTTCACGCTCGTGGACGCGGAGCGGAAGCTAGCGACAGGCCCAATCCTGCGGGCCAGGTCGCCGGTCGTTCGTGCGAGCGGCAGTGGAGCGTCCTGATGGTGTCGACACCACCGATGCGGCTCGACCGGCCTGGCAAGGTGCGCGGGTCGACGACACGTCTTACGGCTCGGGAAGCCGACTAAGGTGAGCGCTGCGTTTCGTCGACTGGCGCCACAACCCGGACCTCGTCGGCGTAGCGGGCGAGGAACGATTCGGGCTCAGCCGCAACTGCGCCCTCGTACAGAGCCTCCGTGAAGTCCGCCGAGCGGAGCGCGGGACGCACCTGCCAATTCACGCGCGCGGGGCCATCTCCTCCCATTGTGTGAACCGTTCCGGCGGGCACTTCGAACGTCTCCCCGGCGGAGTAGCGGAGTTGATGGCCGCTGATGACCGCTCGCACGGCGCCCTCCAGCACCTCGAAGTGCTCGTCCTGCCGTGGGTGCAGATGCGGCGGCGGCAGCGGAACGACGCCGCTGAATAGCGCCTCCATCTCCAAGAGATCCTCCGTGATCCGCACGAAGCGCAACCGGCCGCCGTCCGGTCCCACAACCTCCTGACCCTCGTGTGCCATACCCGCACAGTAGCTCTCGGCGGCCGCCCGCCGCGCCCGATGCCACCCTGAATGACCGTTGCCCGCTCGGTCAGATCCTCGTAGGCGAGCAGGCCGCCGTCCGCTCCGGGAAGCCCCGCGAGAACATCGAGCCCGCCAGCGTCAGTCATCCATGTTGAGATCTCAGCGCCGGCAAGCATCTTGCCGTCTAGCTGCACCGGCAGTAGGCGGGCCTCATCGTCGGTCATGCCCTGGACCCTGAGACGCGCGTTGAGCTCCCGCATAGCCGCTGCGAGCAGATCGAGATTGCCTTGCTCACGACGAACCACGCAATCAGCATCCACACGCTGAGCACCGTACGCACGGGCAGCGGCGCCACCGACCAGCAGGAACTCGACACCATGACGGTTGAGAACCTCGAGCAAGCGAACAAGATCGTGGTGGGGAGGAGAGCTACCGGCGTCCGGCATTAGCGCCGCGCTCGGCCGCCAGCTCCGCAAGCCATTCCAGCGCGCTCTCCCGGGAATCGATCCGGCGACCGTCGCTCAGGACCGTCACGTCATCGGGCGTGGCGGCGGTGCGTGGCGCAGGGCCTCGGCCAGCTCCTCAGCGGTCAGTACGGGCTCGACGGACATGCTTCAAGGTTAACCGCACCTGCCCCGTAACCCGCGGCCAGCGGCTCGCAACGCGACACGAGACTCCCGGATCGTCGCCGCCAGGGCAGCCGTGCCCTGACTGCCGCTTCGGTTCGTGGCGAGCCCGGAGGGGAAGCCTCGGAAGGTCCGAATGGGTGCTCGCAGACCGCCCGGCTTTCGTGTAAGCGGAGCGCCCGCGGTTGTCAGACCGCGGCTGCGGTGATTGGCCTGATCAGGCCGTTGGCCTTCGCGGCATCGTAGAGCGGCTCGGGAGCGAGATCCAAGTCGTCCTGGCGCCAATGGACGGTGCCGTGAAGGATCTCGACCTGGGCAAAGTAGTCGGGATCCTGCAAGGGGGCAAGAACCCCGCGCCAGGTCCGGCCCTCGAAAGAGACATCCCCGACCGTCCCGTCCTCGAACAGGAGGCGCAGCTGGTGGTCTCCCACGACTACGACCCCTCTGATAATCCACTCCGGACGATTGCCTGCCATGGTCACGATATTAGGCCAGCGGGTCGATGCTCTCCAGAGGCTTCGCGTCTCGAGCGAGCTCCCAATTGCGGATCAGTTCCTCTCGGTGGAGCGAAGCCCACTCGCGCACCAGCCGCGTGTCGCGCGCTGATAGAGAGCCGACGACGATCGTGCCGTCGAGAGCGACCGATGCGGCTTGATCACCGTGCTCGGCATGGAAGTGGGGCACTTGATGGCTGCCCTCATCCCAGTACATCGCAATCACAATGCCGAAGAACTCGCTGATGCGTGGCGCCTCCCCATCCTGTCGGCCAAGCCGGACATTGCGCCCAAAGGGATGCCGGCCCATGACCAGCGCCTCCAGATAAAGCAACTGTGGCTGAGACCTCGCGGGGCCTGGTCGCTGCGAGGCCCTTATCGTCTTGGGCGGATGAGCGACGCGCCGCAGCTCCGCCTCTCGGTACGAGTGTTGCTCCTCGACGAGCAGGACCGGTTATTGCTGTTTCGGGCCGAGGACCCCGACACGGGCAACGTATTCTGGTTCCCGACTGGCGGAGGTCTGGAGGACGGCGAGGACGTTCGGGCCGCGGCCGCGCGTGAGGTGGCAGAGGAAACCGGCCTGACCGATCTTGTGCTCGGTCCCGAAGTGTGGCGGCGCCGGCATGGCGCGGCGTGCATCTTGATCAGCGTGAGCGGTGGTTCATGGCGC
>Ga0123355_10009886_pt1 | contig 14560 bp, 15 predicted proteins | sample TergutEmb28metaG_3_FD_89872 | JGI IMG/M metagenome (GOLD analysis project Ga0123355, IMG submission 89872) | Embiratermes neotenicus P1 segment gut microbial communities from Petit-Saut dam, French Guiana - Emb289 P1 | ecosystem: Host-associated > Arthropoda: Insects > Digestive system > Gut ...
AGCACAGTACCATCTTCACGGAAAATGAGTGTCCAAGAATACTGGTCTTCCCATCGCCACGTACCGATAAGACGCTCCTCAAGTGGAGCCTGTGAATTGTCAGCAGCTGCAACAAGCGCAAAGCTCATAAGTGAAATAAGCATGACCAGGCCAAAAAGTACACTAGCTTTAAACATTCGCTTCATATTTTCATTCCCTCCAATTAAACAAAATTCCCTTTAAGCGGCTAAAGGGTGCAAATAATACACAATACATTCTACTACTACATGAGGGTGCTTATAGTCTAGGCAGTGTCAGCAATTCTGGCTTTATGCAAAGGGTGCAGGGCAGTTAGAATAGAGTCATGAAATATGACATTCCAAAAGGTGACAAAGATCTGTTGCGCCAGTGTCGCGTTCAGGTGTTTCGTGGCTCAGGTCCTGGTGGCCAAAGCGTGAATACTGCCGACAGTGCTGTCAGATTGGTTCATGAATCCAGCGGTATCACCGTCACGGCACGCAATGAGCGCAGTCAACTTATGAATAAGCGAGCCGCCTTAAAGCGTCTGCGCTATCAATTAGAGGCCGCCAACTACCGTCCCCCGAAACGCGTAGCAACTAAGCCTAGCAAGGCCTCAATAAAGCGCAGGATTGATGCAAAGAAACATATGTCCAACAAGAAGCGCAATCGCCAGCGCATCATCGAAGATTAATACCTTGTTAAACCCTGCTCAGAATAGGTGCATCTGCTCTTCTTTTTCAGGAAAATCACTAAGGTAGCTCCACACATCGTCTTGTTGGTAGATGATGCCGTGCTTGCGGCAAGTATGCTCAAAGATTGCCCACAGCTTGGCGTTGTTTGGACTTAGGCATGAATAGCTGTCGCCAAAGTCAGCAATGTAGCGCTCTTTCATACCTGGAAACAAGCTATCTAGCTGCTGGTAATAGTAATCACGACTGCCATTGCGCAAAGTTACACCAAGCCCAAAACAAAGAATACCTTTTACCCCAGCGCGCACGCAATAATCCAGTAATCCCTGCAAATTTTCCTCATTGTCATTAATGTAGGGCAAGATAGGTCCAAGCCACACCACTGTTGGAATGCCTGCCTCATGCATGGCAAGCAATGCTTCAAAGCGTTCTTGCGTTGTAGCCACACTTGGCTCTAATTGCCTGCACAAATCTTCATTATAGGTCGTAAGGGTCATTTGCACGACACATTTTGCCTGTTCATTAATGCGGCAGAGGATATCCATGTCTCGCAATATCAAATTTGACTTCGTCAGAATCGCAAGCCCAAAGCCATAGCGTGCAATAATTTCAAGGCACTGCCTGGTAACGCGCAGCTCTTTTTCAAGTGGAATGTAAGGATCGCACATCGCCCCAGAACTAATCATCTGCTGCTTGCGCTTGCGCTGCAATTGCGCCTCAAGAATCTGTGCAGCATTACGCTTGACTTCAATATCCTCAAAGTCATTCTTTAACTGATAGCAATCACTGCGTGTGTCACAATAGATACAGCCGTGAGTGCAGCCACGATAGAGGTTCATTCCGCCCTTAGGTGACAGAATAGTTTTGTAATCTCCGTAGTGATACATGAGACTATCATAATAGAAATCGGCACAATCAGCAGAACACAATCATGCAGAAGTGGAGGCAACGACCATGCAAGAACGACAAAGTTTTGACTACCCTAATCCTCAGATGGGACTAGTGCTTCAACATTTCTACGAGCAGCATCCTGAAGTTGTTGACCGGGCAGGACATGAGTTTTTTGCCCAGGTGCAAGCAGTTCAAGAAAAAGTACAAAAGGAAAAAATTGAGCAACTTTTTAACGAATGGCTGGTCTATGACTTCTGCCTCAAAACAGGAAAAACAGCTCTCGAGACCTATATTTATCGCAATCCTGACAACCTGGATGACTCTGAACTTGAACTTATGCGACAGGCAGGTGCGTCCAACTACACCAGTCACTTTTGGATAGAGACTGTTGACGCTCAGAAACAATTACTCATCTTAAAAGAATGCAGCAGTGGCAAAGCTTTTGAAGTGCGTGATGCAACCGCCTCTCAAAGTGTCGCAAGCAAAGCAGGTATTGTGGCTGCAAGACTCATACAGATTGACAGCAGGTGGTACTTTGCCAGCGACCCTATATACTTTATGCCCTTTCCCCCATTGTCCGAAGACAATAGGGGTCAGAACTTCGCTGAAGTCGTAAAACTACACTACGGTATGTGGAACACGCCAGATGCACCAGACAAGGAAAGTTAACTACTCAATTCCACAGCGCTTTTTCAAGTAGTCATAGTAGTCATCCACCTCTTGCTGAGCCTCTTCTAGCAGATGCTCATTGCCCGGCTTGAATAGATGCTTGAATCGTCCTTGCATAGATAGGAACTCTTCAACAGGCCTTAGACCATTGCGAGTCTTTGCTGGCATGGTCATTTTCCATTCACCCTGATCTACTTCAAACAGTGGCCAAAACCCCGTATCAACAGCTGAGCGTCCAACAATTAAGCTTTGATCTAGGTCATGGCGCCAACCACGGGGACAGGGAGCTAAGATATTCAAAAACGCAAAACCATCAGCGGCAAAAGCCTTCTCTGCCTTTGACACTAAATCCTTCCAATAGCCTACCGCAGCTTGTGCTACATAGGGGATATGATGTGCTGCCATAATCGAAGTTAAATCTTTGCGGGGAGAAGACTTGCCTGGTCGAATTTCACCAACTTCAGAAGTTGTTGCCCATGAACCCTTCGGGGTCGCACTGCTACGTTGGATGCCTGTATTCATGTAGGCGCCATTGTCATAGCAAACATACACCATATTGTGACCACGCTCTGCAGCGCCCGATAAGGCCTGCAAACCAATATCATATGTTCCACCATCACCACCAATGGCAAGAAACTTAATTTCGCGATCAGGATCAATCTTGCCTGCACGTTGCATGCCTTTATAAGCTGCTTCTACTCCAGCAACGTTTGCTGCAACGTTGACAAAGCCGTTATGCATATAGCTGCATTTCCAGGAACTATAAGGATAAATCGTCGTTGATACCTGAAGACAGCTTGTTGCTACTCCGCAGACTACCTCTGCATCAGGTCCTGCGCCCATCATAACTTGGCGCACTGCAATTGATGCACCGCAGCCTCCACACAAGCGATGTCCGCCGATAAGGCGCTCAGGTACAAGGGATAATTCTTTGATAGATGTTGTCATTATTCTACTCCCTTCTAACCCTGGCCAATGCCCAGGTAGCGAGGTGTCTTATTTACCATTCCAGATACATCGTCAGCATCAACTGATTTGAGGTCATCAAAAACTTGATACATCTGCTCAAGCTTTACATCGTTACCACCTAGACCGTAGATGTAGGCTCGCAGAGGCGTGTTGATGCCAGCATCATAAAGCGCGCTCATGACATCAAGTCCCAAAGGACCTGCCTGACTAGCAAAAGTTTCAGCGCGATCTAAAACTGCAATAGCTTTCACAGAGGCAAGTGCATCTGCTATATCAGCTGCAGGGAAAGGTCGGTAAGTACGTACCTTAACAACGCCAACCTTTTCACCTTCAGCGCGCAAACGACGGGCTACAGCACGAGCATTACCAGCAGCAGATCCCATGACTACAATGGCACGCTCTGCATCCTCCATGCCCCATGTTTCAACATGATCAAAGCTGCGGCCCACAACTTCAGCCCACTCATCTCCCACGCGTTTAATACTGTCAAGGCCAAGGTCCATAGCATTGCGCTGGGTCTTTTTAACCTTCATATAAGTCGGCCCCAGATTTGCAAAGGCTCCAATGGTGCGCGGACTACCAATCATCAAATCATCACAGGGCACGTAGTCCCCGACAAAGGCTTTGACAGTAGCATCGTCAGCAAGCTCACCGCGCATAATCGAATGTGAGGTAATAAAGCCATCTAGTGATGAAATCACAGGCAGCAGCAAATCCTCTGCTATAGGGGTCGCGATAATTGTATTGTCATACGCTTCTTGCGGATTTTCTGCAATAATGATGACCCAGCCACTGTCACGCGCACCCATAATGTCACTATGGTCTCCGTGAATATTGATGGGTGCTGAGAGCGCACGATTTACGTTAATCATAACAATAGGCAGACGCAAGCCAGACGCAATGTAGAGCTCTTCCCACATGTGTGCTAGTCCCTGAGCTGCCGTCACGGTATAGGCGCGCGCGCCTGCTGCTGCCGCACCAATAGTTGCACTCATAGCGCTGTGCTCTGATTCAGTGCAAACATATTCTGTTGCAACATGACCATCGGCTACCAGCTGAGCGAATTTTTCTACAATAGTTGTCTGTGGCGTAATAGGATAGGCACATAAAGCGTCTGGTTCGATTTGGCGAAACGCCTCGGTGACAAAAACATTGCCCGTTGCGGCCAGGGGAGTTTGTTTTACCGTTGTTGCTAAAGACATGACTATGCTCCTTCCCTGTTTTTGGCAGCATTGGCTTTGACTACTGCTGCTGCACTCTGCTCTGGATCTAAGTGATCAACACTCTCAGGAACCATCACCAGCGCATTTGACCGACATTCGATGGGGCATACTCCGCATCCTTTGCAGTGGCTGTAGTTAATGCCGCCTACTGTTTGATCTTCCATGTATATCGCAGTATCAGCACAATTAATCCAACAGAGCATGCAATTTTTGCAGGCCTCTTTAATCCAGATGGGCTTTTCATGGCGCCAGGCACCCGTAAAGTAAGCATCGGCATTGCCCGCAGTTCCAACCATTCCAGCAGGAAAGTCCTCGACTGGCCACGCTTCAACATTGTCTATGTCAAGACCTTCGCGAATACTTGATGGCCCAGGTTTAATCCACTTATCACTCATTGGACCTTCACCTCCTCATAGGCGCGGCGAACACTTGTCAAATTTGCGTCAATAATTCTTTCAGAAAACTTCCTGCCAAAGCTAAGCTTCAACTGATCTAGCACGCTCTCTAGTGCCACTGCACCAGCAACCTTAGAGATCGCACCTACAATAGGCGTACTGGGAATATTGCGCTGGAAAGACTCTAATGCAATATTCGTTGCATCAACGGTGGCAATGCGTACGGTGTCAGGAACATCTAATTGCCCGCGCAAGCCATCGACACTGTTAGAGGTATTTACGATTACAACGCCGTCAGATGCCAAGCCCTCTGTCACGTTTACAACGGGCAGCAAGGTGTCATCTAGTACGACGATGACATCGGGAAATTCAATGTTATTAGATACTTCAATTGGTTCATCAGACAAGCGTGTAAACGCTTTTAGCGGAGCACCCATGCGCTCTGGGCCAAACTCAGGCATCGCCTGAAAATAACGCCCCTCGGCCAGCGCAGACTCGGCAACAAGGTTCGCCGCAGTTACGGCCCCCTGTCCTGCACGAGCATGCCAGCGAATTTCAGTCATTACACTAGACATAATCTCTCCTCCATTTCCAAGGCAGCGGTCCTGTTTGCAAGCGCAAAAATAGTGCAGCGCTTAACGAAGGGGTCTATTCTATGAGGAAACAGCTGTTACAAGGCGGCAGAGTGCGCCCAAACTGGACAAGCGGTCAAATTTTATGGCGAAGTGTACAAAAGCGACGGCAAACGGTCACAAGACTTGCCGGTAAACGGTCAGTCACCTTCTTGCTGTAATGGTCTCGTTACAGGAATGTTGCCCCTCATCTATTTCCTTGCACTGAAATTTGTACAACCCAAGCAAAGGTAACCCAAAGTGCTAGAATTGCTGCTGCCGTTATAGCTAAACTACGCGAAGGAGCATGCACGCCTATGACAAAGCAAAAGTGGGAATTTCAAGCAGAGCGCTGCGCCCTGCTAGTGATAGATATGCAAAATGATTTCGTTCGCGAAAGCGCAATAATGGAAGTTCCTGAAGCAAAGCATCAGCTGGCACGCATTAAAGAGCTTATTGGCACCTGTCGCAGCCTAGATATTCCAGTCATCTATACCGTCCATCAAACAGAGCCAAATTTCAACCCATTAGAAATTGCCACTTTCCCGCACTTGATAGATGGTGGCATGCGTCCAGGAACTGATGGTATCGAAGTCGTTGATGAACTTGCCCCCCATGAAAATGAATACGTCTTACGCAAGCGCCGCTACAGCGCCTTCTATCAAACCGACCTAGAGATCATCCTGCGCAACCTTAAGCGCAAGAACGCCTTGCCCACTAGTGCAGCCAGCTCATCAGAAAAGTGTGCAGAAGTGCTGCCAGTAGACACCCTTATCATATGCGGAACCGTTACCAACATCTGCTGCGAATCAACAGCACGTGATGCCTACTTTAGAGACTACAAAGTGGTTTTTGGATCAGATGTTTGCTCGGCACTAAGTAAGGCTGCGCATGAAGCTACTCTGGCTAATATGGAACTATTTGGACGCGTAATGAGTGGTGCAGAAATTTCAGAAAGCCTGCTTGCAGAGCACAGTTAATCGGCAACTATTCATAATCATAGCCATGTTCGGCATTAGCTGCCCTGCGTCTTTTAGCAACAATCACAAAGCCAAGTGCCACAGCAATGCCACCAATTGCAGCGACAGCTGTAATGATTAGGCCGTCTGCTACACGACTCTGATTCGGAGTACCCATCCATTGAGGGGCTGAATATCCAATGCTCGCTGAAACCAACTCTCCTGCACTTACATCACGGAAAGTGCGCGCATATTCATGCTCGCCATCGTCATTAATGCCCACCCAATCAATTCCCTCAGAATCAAGAAGTTCACTTCCCTGCGGCAAATTAGTGATTAGACGCAAGGCTTGCAGGTCAGTAAGCGGGGTATATTCCATGCGGATAATATAATTTCCATCCTCTGTCTCTGCGACAGGGTTGAAGAACAGGTTGTATTCAATCTGGGCTTGATGAAAAGTCTCAAGCGTTGCTGTATAGATGTCAAATCCACCTTCTGTGCGCATGGTGAATGGCTCTTCAAAGCGCGGAGCTGACGTTATAGGAAGATCTGGGGATGGCTCTCCGAACCAAATGACTGCTGAGCCTGCAGGAATCGCAATCTCTATCGTTGCAGGAAGTTCAACAGATGGGTCAAGAAAGCCCGTTGTAGCTGCAAAGTAAGTGTTGGGTAAACGTCGTACTACATGAGTCATAGCATCGAAGGGAGTGATTTCTGTTTGCATTGCTGCTGCAGCAGTTGTTGCGCCAGCATCCTCGCCTCCATCTGCCTCTGCCGCGATCAATTGGACGGGCGTCAAAAGTAAGGTGCTCAATAGTGCCACGGTAAGAATTCCTGCTAAAACAGCTCTAAGCTGCTTGATCATATTTTAACTCCTAGCTTAATGAAACTTTCTTTCACACAACTCTATAGTAACACCGCTAAAGCAGTAACATGGCATCGCCAAAAGATAGAAAGCGGTAGTCCTGCTGCACAGCCTGTTCATAGGCAGCAAGAATCTTTTCACGTCCCCCCTCTTTGCCCGCAAAAGCTGAAATCATCATCACAAGAGTAGATTTTGGAACGTGGAAGTTAGTAACAAGTGCGTCCACTACCTGAAACTCAAACCCTGGCAAAATGTAGAGTGACGTGGGGGCACCCTGCTCTGCGATAAGAGAGCCACCTGTCAATGCTGCCGCAGATTCAAGTGCGCGAACTACGGTAGTTCCTACTGCAATAACACGTCTGCCTGCCGCACGCGTAGCATTAACTGCATCTGCCGCATCTTGGGAAACATAGAAGTATTCTGTGTGAATGTGATGCTGGGCAGGATCATCTTCACTTACAGGACGAAAAGTATCAAGTCCCACATCAAGTCGCACGCGCGCTATAGTTACACCCTTTTTCTGAATTCGCTCAAGCAGTTCTGGAGTAAAATGTAGGCCAGCGGTCGGAGCAGCAGCACTATGCTCGTCATCACCTGCATATACTGTCTGATACAGCCCTTGGTCACCTGCATAATCCTTGATGTAGGGTGGCAAAGGCAGGCTTCCAATTGCATGAATCGCTGCTTGAAAATCCCCGTCTGTAGCAGTGAAGCGAATATGTCGAATACCCTCATCGCCAACTGCAGTAACCCTGGCATTTAGCAAAGCTGAACCTGCAGGAAAATCGCTCTGCAAAGCTTCTGTGCCAAAAAATTCAAGTTCTGTCCCAACACGCAAACGTTTTCCTGGCTTTGCAAGACATTCCCAAGTGTGGCTAGCCTTATCGAGCTCTTTAAGAAGCAGGGCCTCCACTGCGCCACCCGTGTCTGCGCGCCTACCAAAGAGTCTTGCTGGAAGGACACGAGTATCATTGACCACCAGCAAATCCCCTGGCCTAAGATAGTCAACAACGTCGTAGAAGTGGCGATGCTCAAGCCTATTTTCACCTCGGTGCATGACAAGCATCCTGCAGGCATCACGCGGTTCAAAAGGGGTTTGTGCAATCTGGCTTTCTGGCAGATAGTAATCGAAATCTTCAGTGCGTAGTGTTTGCTTGCTCATAGTTCCTCATGCTTCGCCTTGCAGCTCGCTGCTCATCTGCTTCCGTCTTGCTGGGCAAACAGCCGCAGTAATTTTGACAATAGATTCCTAGGTTTCGCGCCATCTTTTGCGCCTCTCTATAATAACTGCGAAAATCACGCGCCACAAAGTGTAGGCTGCAATACATTTTCTGCACAGTCTGTCCTGCTTGATTAATAGCATCCAAATTCTGCCAGGGGCTTATGCTCAATGTTGTGGCAAAGGCATCACATCCATGTTCGACTGCCCACAGAGCAACCCTTTCTAGGCGTTGTTGGTAGCAAGCATCGCACCGACTTTCATCCTTACCCTTGCAAAAGACAGAGTCCCCTGATGACAACGCTCTATCATCTGAGTCCTGTATCATCCTTTGATTATCCGCTTGCTTGCTATCAAGGACACAGATTTCAAAGAAGGCTATATTCTGATCTGCCGCATACTCTGCACAAGTGTCACGCCTGCGGCAGTATTCATCCTTTGGAGCAATGTTGGGATTATAAAAAACTGCCGATACCTGGTCAAACTCCGCCGCTATAACAGGATAAACACCCATCAAACAGGGTGCACAACAGGTATGTAGAGCTAGATGTTTCATTTAAATAAATGTACCAGAGGATTCTTGAAGGTGCTCTAGGTGTTCAAGATTTGTGCTGATTTGTAAATAAGGAAGCGGAGCATATTCTATTGCGTGAGCATTTCTTATTCACAGATCAACATGGAGATTGAACGCCTAGTGTGCCCTGGGCACTCTTGACGGTATTTTCAATAAGCATGGCACGCGTCATAGGTCCTACCCCGCCAGGAACCGGAGTAAGAGCAGAGGCCACAGGTCGAACAGTGTCAAAATCGACATCGCCTACTAGTCCATTATCACCACGATTGATACCAACATCGATAACAACAGCGCCTGGCTTAACATACTCTGCTCCCAAAAGTGCTGCACGTCCAACTGCAGCAACTAAGATATCTGCCTGACGACACATTGCTGCAAGGTTTTGTGTACGCGAATGACAGATAGTAACAGTCGCATTTTTTTCTAGCAAAAGCAGTGACTGAGGCTTACCTACAATTGTCGAACGTCCAACAACTACTGCATGCTTGCCCTCGATATCAATGTCGTAGAAATCAAGTAGACGCATAATGCCCAGAGGTGTGCAGGCGCGCAACCCTTCTTGTCCTCGAAGAACACGCCCAAGACTCACGGCAGTAAAGCCATCTACATCCTTTTCGGGAGCAATGCGATCAATTACAGTACCTTCGTCGATATGCAAAGGAAGTGGCAATTGCACTAAGATACCATGCACACCTGGATCAACATTCAAGCAGTCAATTAACGCTAAAAGTTCTGCCTGAGTCGTGTCCTTAGGCAAGCGAGAATCAAAGGTGTAAATGCCGACCTCTTTGCAGTCTTCCTCTTTTTTGCGCACGTAGACAGCTGAAGCTGGATCATCACCGACCAACACCACTGCCAAGCCAACCTGCACACCGGCTTGATCCTTAAGCCGTTGGACATCCTCCCTTGCTTTTTCACGAACTTTAGCGGCGGGTAAATTTCCGTCAATTATGAGGGTCATGCACGAAACTCCTTTTCAGAGGGTCGCCTTGCCAAATGTGATTTTCATAGCGGCTTGAGGTCATTTTTGCAAGCGCCGATTTGGTATAGCCTTGCAATAAAGTGTATCATTGCAGGCATGAGTGAAGTGGCGCAATATCAAAGCTATGTGAGAGAGCGCAGAAACCGTCTGCTTGCCTTTCTTGCTGTCACCTTTGCAATCGCTGCAGTAGCCTCGCTTGCATTGTGGCTCTTGCCTGATACAGAGCTTGATACATCATCCCTTGAGTTACGTGCCCCCACAAGCTACGAAGAAATCTTTGAGGTATTCATGCAGGCGCGCGTGCGCATGAATGAAGAGGCCGGTCTGGAAGACTCTGCATACATTGATGATGAAGTCCTTGAGGAAGACAGCGAATACGGCTTCTTTGATGAAGATATCTTAGAAGAGGAAGACTTTGCTGATGAAGCACAGCTTTCTGAAGATCTTACAGAGGAAGACTTTATCTTCGATGAAAGTACGCTGCTAGAAGGCTTCGACGATGATCCCGATGCATTCGCAGAATATCAAGCCCTACTTGATGACCTTGCCTTGCTAGAAGCTGATGACATTGACGAGCGTGATCCCCTTAACGAAGGCGGAGCACACATGCCTGAAGAAGAATTCCTCGAGGAAGAGGAGGAGCAGTCCGGCGAAGATGCAGAATATGTCGCCAGCAACGAGGATGAGTATCGCCTTGACGAAGAAGAAGATTATCTACTCTATGATGATGAGGAATATCTTGATGAGGAGGTTCTCTACTTTGACGAAGAGGAAATGTTTGCTGACTCATACCGTGTCTCTATGGGATTCTCGCCACTTGCCTTGATGCATCTTGAAGAAGAGGGCGCCCAAAATCCTCAGTACTTTTACACTTATGCCTCAGTGGAAAACGAATATCTCTTTGTTCAGTCACCAGATGTAATATATATCTTTGAATTGAACAACGGTGACATCATTGAGCCTGTTGCATATATTCAGCCAGGAGAGTATCCAGTATCAGCATCTGGATCAGAGGATGCTGCGGTCAAAGGGCGCTTTGCTGCCCTGTTTCTTACAGATAGCCGACTTGTAGCAATTAGCACTTCTGGGCAAGAAGTCTTTGATTATACTAACCTGTTCACTACTGTTCAGATATTTGACCTTACCTTACCTGCAAGCCCTGAGCTAGTAAGCAGTTATTCCATCACAGGAGCATATTCTGGATCACGGATAAAGAATTCAGTGCTTACTGTCGCCACTGACCACGCAGTGCTTGACCTTAGCAGGGTGACACTTGAAGTGCTTGAGACTTTCATACCCTATGTTTCGGGTCCTGAGGGCACAGTCCTTACCCCCGTAGAAGATATCCGTATCGTGGGTGACTTTGAGCATCGTGAGACAAGCTATACCCAGCTTGTCAGCATTGACCTTACTGATGAAACACGCCTTGATGCACAGTTAGCCCTTTTAGGTGGCAGCGAAATAGTTTATGCGGGGACAAACACCATCTATCTAATCAATAACGCTGAATTGCAACAAGGGCGTAAGCTTCAGATGGCAAGCTCTATTACCCAGGTATGCATGCAGGAAAGTACTTTAAGCTTTGAGGAAAGCTTAGTATTGCCCGGAGTCATAGAGGGTCTCTGCTCAATCAATGAAAGTGATTCTGGCACGCTGCGTGTAGTCGCACCTGCTTTTAGTTATTTGGGTAGCTACTCAGAGATACTAGAGATAGATGACTTCATTGGAACAGGTCAGAATTTCACCACAAAGATGCAGATTTTCGTTCTTGATGAACATCTTGAAATTGCTGCGAGTTTAAATGATTTTGACACTGATGAAATCCTCTATCCCCAACACTTTGTGGGCGACACACTTTTCCTCAACGCAGCTAGTGCAGCAGAATATGAAAACAGAAGCTATCGGATTGACTTAAGCGACCCTACGAACCTGCAAATCGTCACAGAGCCCGAATTCACTGATTTACCAAAAATACTCATACCTTGGGTAGCTCTCTCTGAACGTGATACTGCTCTGGGCGTAGCATCTGAACCCACTTCTTGGATTGGCCTGGGGATTATTGATGGAGCCAGGAATGGCGATGATGGTCACTTAGAGGGATACGAGGGCGACAGCTCTATGATGGTCAGAGACAGTGGACTCATATTAGAAATGCGCACCTTTAGTGCAGGCACCTTTAGCTCAAGCCACCGCAGCTTTGTGGAAGGCTACCTTTTCTCCGATGCTTTCACTTACCCCGAATCACTCTTTGCGCAAGCTATGCAAGAGGAAGCTGGAATCATCGCTTTTCCTGCCGATGAAAATTTTGTTGCCTACTCATTTGGCTCTGACAGTGGATTCACCAGACAACTAGAACTATATCTGGGCGATAATTTTCATCCTAGGTTTCTTGCGCGCTCTGGCGTAGCTGGGGAATTCTTTGTACTTTTGCAGCAAACAGACAGTTTGGAAATCTGGCTTTACCGTAAGGCTGATTTTTCAGAAGCAGGGCACCTTAAACTTTCTGAGCTTTCTAAACCTCCTGATCTCTCTGAATAAATTATCTTGTCCGCTTCTTGCCTCTTGAGGAGTCAGCTACTCTATAATGGATTCACTAACATACAATCGCAAGAATACTACTTGCAATCGCGTAAGGAGGACTGTTATGACACATTTTCCATCAATCACTGCCCCCACCCTAGTGCCAAATCCCGAAGAAGCCAAACCCTTTGAAGCCAAGCATGTTCCCCATATGGAAATCGAAGTTATTGATGATATTGCAGTGGTGACAATCACGGCAGGATACTACGTTACCCACCCCAATGAACAAGCGCATTTCTTTGAATGGTTGATGCTCAACGCAGAAAACCAACCTATAGCTCATTTTGTTGGTACCCCCGAGGTACTCAATCCCACCATAAGCGTTGAAGTAAATCTACCTCCAGGCACAAAGCTTGAAGCTTTGGCACACTGCAATCTGCATGGTACCTGGAAGGCAGAAGCTGCAATTCCAGAAATGCCTTAGGCAAGGACGCTGCATGAAATCTATTTCATATCATGACAGCCCTGTTGGAAGACTTGCATTGGTCGAAGATAAGGGCAAGCTTATTATTGTTGGACTTGTTGGCGATGAGCTGCCCGAAGATGCTATCGAGTGTGTTCCTGGGCAGGAGCCTCCTGTACTAGCGCACACAAAACAGCAACTCGATGAATATTTCGCAAGAAAGCGTCGTGACTTTGATCTGCCACTTGCGCCCCAAGGAACTGATTTTCAAGTCACAGTGTGGAATGCACTTTGTACTATTCCCTATGGTGAAACCAACAGCTACGGGCAAATAGCGGCACAAGTTGATAAGCCAAAGGCTGCACGTGCTGTTGGCGGTGCTAATAATCGCAACCCTATTGCGATTATTATTCCTTGCCACCGTGTCATTGGTGCTAACGGTGCTATGGTTGGCTATCGCGGCGGACTTGATATCAAAGAGCATTTATTGAAGCTGGAAGGCATTATCTAGTTCAAAGGGCAGTTCAACTGCCCTTTTCTCTCCTCCACTATATTGCATCCTGCCTTCAATTAATTTTGACTTGTTGTCTCCCCTTTTCTCTTTTCTGAATGTACATTATTTGTAAATTATATATGTAGAAGTTGTGATAAAATTGTCAAACTAATAGGTATTCTCAATTTCTTTCTCCTGCAGACAACAAGCGGATACCTGGAGGGAGCATGATGCTTTATGAAGCGCACAACATCAATTCTTCTAGTCCTAGTTCTTTGCTTCTGTTCACTAGGGCCCGCCTTGGGAATAGCAGACCAAGTCGGTCCCCCTTTTCCTACTGACCTTCAAAACAGTAGCTTTGGAACACATCCCTATAGCGCCCAAACCACGGCAGCAAGCTATTTTGTTGCTCAGGCAAACATGCCAGGATGGGTGACCAGTGACTCGAAACAGCAATTCGAGATATGGCGCACAGGGTTTCAGCCTGCAGGAAATACTACCACCTTTAACGCCTTGCCTGGCACAGGAAACTGGTTCCTTGAACTTAACGCCAATGATGGACCTCCCTCTTACATCTATCAAGATCTAAGCACAACGCCTGGAGCCCTTTATCAATGGTCTTTCTATCACCGCGGGCGTAACCCTGGACAAGACACTGCCATGATGCTACTAGGGCCAGCAGGTCCACTTACTACTGCTAGCGCACAGGCTGCTTTTGGCGGCACGCAAGCTCCCAGTGGCATTACCACTGCAGGCCCTCAATATCTAGCCGCAACGCCAGCTGCATGGATACAGCACTTGGGCTATTATCAACCAGCTACAAACACTGTCCGCTACGAGCTATACTCCTACGCCAGTGTGCCGGGGTCAACCGGTGCAAGCACTGTCAACAGGGCAGCAGAAGGTAATCTGATCGATCAAGCTGACTGGATCATGATTGCGGCACCCACAAGTTCAGTCCACCTTTACGGCAACCCCATTGATCCAAACATTGTGGGGCAAGTCGACACTCCAGGCGGATTCACCGGTCAATTTGAG
>Ga0123355_10009887_pt1 | contig 14560 bp, 9 predicted proteins | sample TergutEmb28metaG_3_FD_89872 | JGI IMG/M metagenome (GOLD analysis project Ga0123355, IMG submission 89872) | Embiratermes neotenicus P1 segment gut microbial communities from Petit-Saut dam, French Guiana - Emb289 P1 | ecosystem: Host-associated > Arthropoda: Insects > Digestive system > Gut ...
CCATTATCTCCCAAACCGTTCAACTTTGGATATACGTGTTTTGGGGTTTTTCGGTATAGTTTAACATAAGGAACACCCTCCCGAAGTCTGGTCCGTTCCTCCTGTTACACCCTGTATATATATATACGTATATATGCTGTGAAATTATACGATAATGGTACCAACATATGCACATAGGTGTATTAAAATTAGTTTATTGAACGCTCACATGTTTTGGCTAGCCATGTAGCACAATGCACAAATCATCTATCGTATAAATACTGTGAAATTGTGGAGCAGCTGCAAATAATGTACAGTCTGTATTTCTGTGTCAGGGGTAGTTCACTGTACGTCTGAGGTATTTTCTGACATGATCCCGAAGACTGTGACATGTTTTACTCTGATTTACTCTGATCTGAGAGATGAATGTGTTTATATGGCAATTATAAAATGGAAACATCAAACCACACAACCCAATTCAACCGACATTGGCGCGAGCGTTCGGCCTCGCATTTTTTACCCCCACAACCACGGGTCTGTAACGTCATTGGTCAGTATAAGCCATGGATCAGCTGTGCCATCAGCATTACACGTGCTTCCGGTTTCAGCTGTTAAAAATGGTGCAAGCCGTCACTTCCGTTACGTAAGCTTGCATCTTGCTGGGTTCTGTACTGAATTGTCTCAGTGCATGTGTTTCTTAGACGTACATTGCCGTCCATACGTGAGAACCGCCATTTGATTGCAGTCATGTCATCGTGTACGAGAGTCGCGTTAGTGTCAGCTGCTTTATTGAAGAAAACTCGGTATGGCAATGGATCCGTTGTCTGCAGAGCTAGGTATGCCGTTATTGAAAGTCACGTAATAATACAATTGTTAAATTAATGGTATCCATCTTACAGAGTCAATGTGAAGGACGTTTGGTTGTCATGAGTTTTGCCATAACCACGGGCCAGAATTCATTGTTGATTTCATTAACAATCCATTGTAGTCAGTGATTGGTTTCCCACATGAGCGTAGAAATGTATCTTCACTGCACGCCTCGAGCTGCCATTCTTGTAGGAAAGTATATATTGGTTCTAGGAGGGTTTGTGGTTGAAACGAACATTCAGGCATAACAGCGCATTATCAAAATCACGTGTGAGCGAAATTATTGATTTTTTTTTTTAAGTAAGAGATTGCATTCTAGGATGTTGGGTATGGAGAGACGTCCAATATCCGATTTATGTACCTTCCACACACCTTTCATGAAACTGTAGCCAAGGGTGCAGATCACATTATGTACTAACAAACTCCATTGCACAGCGTCTGTCTTTTGACAATGGAACATAGTTCCTTAGCTAATCAGCTTTATGGAACCTCAAGTTGAATTACAATGTTTAAGAGCCAGCCATTTGTCTTTATCTTGATCATGAATCCAGGCTATTTAAGGTCCTTTTAAAAGTTTTTCCCCAGCTAAGTCTTCCATGCAGGCTGTTTACTTCAGGTATGCTCACCAAATGCCCATATGCATTTCTCTTCTCCCCAGCGTGTGCCAAATGCCTCTTCTATCTCAGACCCTAATGCTGTTTTTTTTGGTGGGGGGGGGGGACTCTTGGCTAATTTGTCTTGAGTTGGTATGACCTTTGTGTTGGCAGTCTTTACCTGATACAGTGTCAGCTGTATACTATGTGTTGAACACAGCCACACACATATTTACATTACAATTTTTAATAAAATATATTGTTTTGTATAAGAAATCGTAGTATTTTGAAATATGAGTGGATTAAGATTTTTAAGGAGTGCAGAAAAATATAGAATAGAACCAAAATATGAGTGTATAATCATAGTGTTGTGTTATTCAGACCTTGTAATCAATATTGATTTGATAAACAAAATGGATGATGGTACACAAATTAGATAAGAACCATTTGCTCAATTACAAAATTATGCTGATTTCTAAAAGTGTGGATCAAAGTCACCACATAAGTATAGATGTAACTTGTTAATATGACAGCACACACAACTGTAGTGCAACCATGCTGTTACTAAGTGTGTGGTAAATTGTGTAATACCGCCATACAGCTGTCAGTAAATATAATGAGGACCCTCTGTTTGATTAGGAGGTAATTTACTTGATAACCATACATTAAGAGTCTGAAGGATACATATGAATGTGAATGTTATCAAATTTGTGATGCCAAGTACACTAATCCCACCTAAGTAACTTTATATAATTTTATCAGCCACATAATTCCGCTGGAAGACACACTTGTGTGAAACTTGTAACTCTCACAAGTTGAGTTTAAAGTGTTTGGATGATGTTGTAATTCAGTCATAAAGAACATTGCTTTGAACTTTGTCCATTGTCATAGTTTATTAAAAACAGTATGTTTCAGAAACTGGTTCTGCTTCTGTCTTTGTATATATGGGATAAGATACAAAAAGATTTTGATTGGTCCCATTGTAAAGCTGTTCTCAAACCATGGATAACAAATAGTTGTAAGAGTCAACCATAAACCTAAATACAACCCAGATCAAGATTAGAAGGTGATTTGAAGGTATCCTACTGAAAACAGTGGAAACCCTTTACCAATAAGAAGTGTCCATGGGCTATAAGACATGCCCATTTCATTGAGAAATATGAAATCATAGTACAGAGCTGCTGTTATACCATAACACAACCTACTTCTATTGACTCCGGAGCTTACACTCTTAGTCCGTGATTAAATGATCCTAATATCTTTGTCTTGGCTTTGCCCTTATATTTTGCTGTCATTAGAGAAAGAGAGAGTGTGAGAAGTGTTTCTATTTAACTGCACTGTCATTTGCTAAGCTGATATAATACTGGTGGGGGATGGATTAAATAAGAGTTTGGAGCAGTGATGGAACATGGCTGATGGGAAAACTGCAGTACTTAGTGAAATCATGTGCCATTGCCACTTTATCTACCACAAATCCCACATGCACTGGTGTGGGATTGAACCCTGACATCTGTGGTGAAATGCCGGCCATTAACTACATGAACCATGTCATAGCCCCTGCTGCTCCTCAACTTCATCCTCGATCTGAATTTTGTCCCCATGAGTGAAGGAAGCTGAGATGACAGTGATGCACAGACCATGTTCATTGTAGAATGAGGTGGAGTAACCACTCCAAAATTGAACCCTTTTTTGATACCTGTTTGTCTGGTCCCTTAAGGCACATGTTCAGACATTATGAACAAACCACTGGGAATGGTTTGTAGAACTCAAGTATAATTTAAAATGGGATCCAAAAATGAGCCCATCCTGCATATGAAAAGGTCATTGCATAGCATGGAAGGAAGCCATGGTGGTACAGATAGAAAGAACCCAGTAATATTAGTAGCAGGTATGAGGAATTTGCCCACGTGGCTGGTGTGACAATCACTATTCATCGGTCTGGCGCATTGGTTCCCAAAGTGTGCTTCACAGATCCCAAAGGATCCGCAATTGGTTCCTAGGGGATCTGTGGATACGTTTATGTAATTGCTCCTTTGAAGCTTACTTATTTTTTTTATTAAAGGAATAATGTTTTGTTAAAAATAATAGCAGAGCGTCTTTAATTGGTGATGTGTTTGTTTCGTATGACCATTAAAATAATTAAGAAACTTTGTACACCGACAAAGCATGTGACAATCTTTTTAATTAGGTCAAATCGTGCATTGCATTGTTACATGTGCTAATGGTATGTATTCTTAGCTATCTAAAATCAATTCTGTGATATTAATTGTCAATTTCAAATACCTGTCATCCAGACATTATATGTTTACGTGAGCAGAGGATCTGTGGTTATTTTCCGAAGCCAAATGGGTCCACACACAAGAAGGTTTGGGAAACACTGGTCTAGCATACAGATTACTGTGATATGGATTACACCCATCTTTAAGATCAGCAATGTACATGACAGCTCTGCTTAATTTGGGGTATGTACATGTTTGTCATAGGTCCATTCTGTAGCGCTGTCATGAATTATACAGTCAAACCTGGTTATACCGACATCAGTTTATTGCATCAGATGTCCTTTGGTATCAATTACTTTGTCACTGTTAATCATAACATTATACTCCTTGGTTAGAACAATGCTTCTTTATAATAACACAAAATATCCAGTCCATTTCATGACATTATAACCAAGTTCAGCTGTATTATTATCTTCATTTGTAACAGGTTTTTATATGCCAGGCAATTCTGATACCTTCCCCCCCCTATATTTTACATGCTGATCTGTTTCCTGAATTCGTAAGTTTTTTACACTCATATAATGAGGGACTTCGATTTTTGGCATTGAAGTCTGTTTAAGTTGGTTACTTCATGGTATCATTTTAGCTGGCTGGGAGGATTTTGAGGCTTAATTCTACATATCTCAGTATGAAAAAATTGCCTTATCTTGCACAATATATTTCCTTGAAAACAGATTTTCTTTGCTTAGCCTATACATCACTCTGAAGACTGTTGTCCATCCAATTTTTTTCTTAATATTTTTCTGTTTTCTTTGCATTACACAGTTAAATGTATGTCATATTTTTTGTTGTGTAATATTTTTATATTTGTGTTTTACTGGTACAAATATTTTCCTTGGAGCCTTGTAGACTATTTATTGAAAATATTGTGATATGGTAACACAGTAGTGAAATTTCTGACATTCTGTGATATACAAGGTGGTTCAAATATAACCGGGACTGATTTGTGTGTAAACAAGCCGCACTGCACAGCAGCTGTGCGACCTTGAGAGAGTGAAGCCACAACCTCCACCCTCCCTCCTGCTCGGGTTAGGGGAGTACGTTGAAGACTGACATGTGCAAGTAAGTGTTTGTCAAATATGGTTACAAAAAAAAAAATCAGTCCCGATCATATTTGAACCACCTTGTATTTCTTGAAAGTGTGTTCAGTAGTCAGATGTTAGAAGTAAAGTTGTGACATGCAGTTCTTAAAACTTCCTTTATTTTAATTGTAGGACAAATTAACAAATTGGAGACAGTCTAATAAATGAGAGACATCGGCAAACAAAGAACAGTAATTCATAAAAAGAATGTATGTATAGCATGTTGTTGTTTGTGTCACATTATTGTTGTACGGTGTAACTATCTTAGAACTTTCCAGAGTTTGTTGAGCCACTTGGGTGGAAGAGTTTGATGCTCTTCACATATATTGCTAATGGAGGGCTAACAGATGACAGGTAAAACTTTCACAGATTACAGGTGCTGCAAGTGCTCTCTGTTGGTGTTGTTTCCAGGAGAACATTCACACCGAGAACTAATTTCATTGCTACAGGATTAAAGAAAGAAAGGTTTTGAGACTCTTGAGTGTTCACTGAAGAAAAAGTGTATGAAGTCATCTGTAGGCTTAAACATTCATCTGAAAAATTCCTTATATAGGAGGTGAAGATATCACATTTCAGATTTACTTTATTCAACCCCCTCTGCCCTCCCACCCCACCCCAAAAAAAGGAATGCCTTATGTAAAATTTTAAGGATATGATAGTATTTTGTGCATCACAACAAATTGTACCATACCTTGGATGTAATATGAGTATATTTAATTTGTTTTTGAAGATTCAGGTCTTTTGGAATGTGATGTGATGTAAATATGGTAGTTCCTGATGTTTTGAAGTATAAGAGCTATTATTATTCTTTGACTATTTTACCCAAGAGATATGTGGTCAGACAATAAAGTTTGTGAACTCGCCACCGTGTGCTTGCCATGGCTGCACTGGACAAAAGCCTTAGTATGGTTTGATGATGTTGACATCAGCATTTCACACCTGTGTTGTTGTTGATCTATGGCAGTATCTTTCTGAGTGGCATCTTTTACTGTCTGCATGTGTTTTGGTGTGCCGCAGCGAGAATGTCGGAGCTTGAATTAGAGCAGCAAACGAACATTAAATTTCTTGTTAAACTTGGAAAGAGTGGAAACGGAATCAGAGAGATGTTAGTGTAAGTTTATGTGGATAATGCTATGAAGAAAACAGCAGTTTAAAAGTGGGTGAAATGTTTTTCTGAGGGAAGAGAAAGTGTCTGACAAAGAGAGATCAGGATGGCCAGCAACAAGCAGAACTGAAGAAAACATTGCAAAAATTCGTCAAATTGTGCGTGAAAATCGTCGTCTGACTGTCAGGAGCATAGTAGAGCAAGTGAACATCGACAGAGAAACAGTTAGAAAAATCTTAACTGAAGATCTCGACATAAGGAAGGTGTGTACAAAAATGGTCCCAAAAGACCTCACCGAAAAAAAAAAGCAAACAAGAGTCGCAATTTGCCAAGACCTTTTGGAGAGGCAAGATGACATTTTGGGCCGTGTCATCAAAGGTGATGAAACATGGGTCTACCAATATGACCCTGCAATGAAGCGGCAAAATGCACAATGGAAGACTGCCAATTCCCCATGACCAAAAAAATTCTGTCGGTCCAAATCAAGAGTCAAAAAAATGTTGCTGACTTTTTTTTATATTAGAGGGATTGTTCATTATGAATTTGTACCAACCGGACATACAGTCAACCAAGTTTACTATTTGGAAGTACTGGAAAGGCTGCATGAAAAATTTAGACAGAAACAACCCTAAATGTTTGCCAACAACTCGTGGATCTTGCATCACGACAATGCACCTGCTTACACCGCACTGTCTGTGAGGAAGTTTTTAGCTACTAAACAAATAACTGTGTTGGAACACCCTGCCTATTCACTGGATCTAGCCCCCAGTGACTTTTTTCTGTTCCTGAAGATAAAGGAAATATTGAAAGGAGGGCATTTTGATGACATCGATGACATCAGGAGTAATACAATGGCAGCTCTGAAGGCCATGCCACAAAACCAGTTCCAAAATTGTTTTGAAGGGTGGACTAGGCGCTGGCATCCGTGCGTAGCTTCCCAAGGGGAGTACTTTGAAGGCGACCACAGTTGTATTCAGCAGTGAGGTTTATAGCACTTTTACGGCGATGAGTTCGTGAACTTTATTGTCCAACCACATAGAGGCAGTATGATCCTTCAAAATGTTAGGATCTATTCGCACAGAATAGTGTCACATTGAAGTAAGCTTAAACCTTCAGGAAAACCATGGTGAAAACCTCAAATATTGCAAATTATAATTTGTTAGGCTATACATTTGTTGATTCTTTGGTCAGTCCAAATCTGTGCTGTACAATGGGATGGGTAGAGTGTCTGGCTCTTCTTCCTGAGCAGCCCAGCAAATTCCAGAGGGTTCAAAAATAATCATGCTATGTATATTTTTTATAGTTCTTGGTGGTCTCATGTAGAGATGGGCCCACCAGATGCTATTCTCGGAGTTACAGAAGCGTATAAACGAGACACCAATCCAAAGAAAGTCAATCTGGGTGTTGGAGCATATCGAGATGACAATGGGAAACCTTATGTCCTCCCAAGTGTACTGAAGGTATTCAGTGTGCCATATAATCTTGCTTGATCTTACAGTTAAATACATAGTATAAATATTGCCTGAAATAATATGTATATTTAATTGAAGTTATGTTGCTTTTACCCTTATATTTTTGGTCCTCTTCATTTCTCACTTTGCAGTTTTTACTGCTTACTTTATTGCATGTTTCAGGGGGGTTGTGCTATAATTTTTCTTAACTGGTTGGTGTGGCATGTGAGATGTCACGGTGGTCCAGTTACAGGCTTCCGCAGATCTGTGATTGCATATTTGCACCTATGTACCATTTGGACAAGTGTGTGGGGGAAGAGGTGCATGCTCATACACACTTTTTTACATGATAGTGTTTGCTTTGCTCATTACCCACAAATCTGAATTTCGCTTTTGAAATGGAAGTGTAAGCAAAATTCATTTGAGAAATATGCTGCAAGCCTACAGATTTTCAGAGCACTTTACTTTGCTGTCTTTCACAAGTCATTTATGAGCTTTAGGCCCCCTCCACAGTATTCAACCTTTCTGTATGATTTTAGAGTTGCAGGTATTTATCATTTGACATTTTTGCTTTAACATATGACTGTCAAAGTGTAAGGGAGAATGAGTATAAGAGGTATATTGCTTTTCATTTTTTTTCTTCATTTATTTAATATTGCCATCATTAGCTCAGATTGAGTACACTTGAATCAGATTACATGATAATTAGTAAATAATGAATCTGGTGAAATTAAGTTGCTATGGCATAATTTGGGGTACTATCCCAATTTTTGTTTAGAGGGACTGAGAAAAACTGTGAAAAACATCAGTCAGGCTGGTTGGTCTGTGAGCTGAGGTTCAAATCCAAAACCCCCTCAATATAAAGCAACATTGCTGTCTACACAATCATGATGTTTGGTTTTCATTCTCTTCTTTTGCCCCTAAGACCTTCATGAAGCTCTTCCACTTGGTTCTCTCTATCTAAAGCTAGTCCTTTTGTCCGTGTCCAGCCTTTTCGATCCTTCTGTAGTTCCCATTCTGTTGTTCTTGGTCTACCTCTCTTCTTTGTACCCTAAGGGTTCCAAAGTAGTGTGTGTCTTTCTATTGTACCTTGTGGTTTACATAGAGTATGGCCAATCCACCATTGTCTTTCCTTTATTTATTGTTCAATAGGTGTTTATTCTGTTTTCTGCCATAATTCCTCATTTGGAATTTTATCCAGCCATTTGATGCTTAAAATACATTGTAGGCATTGGTGTACAAACACTTGGAATGAATTACTTACCCATTTAATTATTTTCCAATACAGTTTGGTGACAAGTACATAAACACATGCCTGCTTTTAGGAAGTAGAGATATGCAGAGTCAGATACCTTTTTAAAAGTTATTTTCTGATCAAGAACATCAAGAATCTGAAGAAAATGTGATATGCAGTCAAAGACAAGAGCTGCTGTCGTCATGGCAGCGGTGCTTCAAGTTCTATACAGATGGCAACTGTTACTGCTGAAATGTGTGAAACTGCATTTGGAGAAAGCGATATAATATAGAATTCATGCAGCTGTTTGGAAATTTAGATATACTTATATATGTCAGAATAAGTCAGTTGAATTGGTTGTGTCATATTTATGGAATGGATAGTAAAAGAAAAGTAAGTCAATTATTTAACAATAATCCACACAGAATTTGACTAAGAAGATGACCAAAAAACAGATGGTGGAATTGTATACAAACAGATATTAATAAATGCAAAATTACAAATTGGAAAGAGAGGTAAAAAAACAGAGCTGACTGGGAGAAGTCCATTAAGGAGATGAAGCGCCACATTGGACTTAGTGCCAGAGGCAGTTTGTGGGTCAGTAAGGTACAAGTAACATTTCAACTGCAGCATCTCTACTAATCACATCAAACTAAGCAGAATCTTCAGTGCTGAATGAGAGGGAATTCACAGTGATATAGAAGTGTGTTGAACTGAAAGTTGTGGTGAAGTGGAATAACTGATTGATACATATCCTTGAGGACCCCCTTGTGTGTTGTGGTTCAGATTTTTGTATACGATGAAAATGTTATTAGACGTGAATAAATACAGTTGTGGTACGAGTATGGAGAGGCTTCATCCAGATAGTGCCAGGTTTGTTGAATAGGCCATTGCAAACCAATTTGATGCTATCTGATATAGTGATTGTATGTTTTGGTCTTAATGTCTGTGTGTATTACACTCTTCATTATTTTTGGGTGGCCATGTGAAGATTATGTGAAATATCACCATAAATTTAATGCATTGCCTTTATTACATCTGTGACACACTGAGGACTGTGCACCAGTTTTTGGTAAAGGGTTATGTATGTAGCTTAAAGATTAGCAGCAACCAGTGTGAGCATTTCATGAATTAGCATAATTTGAGTGGCAGTTACAAACTACATCATTGCTGTTTAGGAAATTTGCCTTAACGACTTCAGAGGTCTGCTGAAACCAAGTAATACCACAGTAACCTTGAGTGGGTTGAAAAAGAAAGGACAGTATTCCACTCTCAAAGTAGCAAGGGGAATAAAAGTGTGTGTGAAAACTGTAATCTAATGATATATGTACTGAAGAATTCTTTGTCATGTGTTCCTTAAATACTGACCTGTATAAATGTGCTTTTCAGAGTGCGTTGGTTCAGGTACATCTTCAGATAGAACAGTGAAATAAAATTCTCTGTAAAACTGTAGTCCTGTAGTATGTTTAAGGAATGTTACATGCAGTGCTGTCTGTGAAACATAATACTGATCTGATGTGAACCAGCAGTGCAACCATATGTTGTGTGTAATATGTGCACCTTGACAATTAGCACATCTGCATAATTTTCCATTTTAGGATACCTGCCCTGTTATGGTGTTGTTAGACCATTGTGTGTATGTATATGATTGTGACTGTCATTGTTTTGTTTTTCTGCTAGGCAGAGGAACAACTGAGTGCAAAGAAACTGGACAAGGAGTATTTTCCTATTGCTGGTAGTGCAGAGTTCTGCAATCTCTCCATCAACTTAGCTTTAGGAGAAGAAAATGAGCACTCAAAAAATGGCCTTGTAAGTAGTTGTGATGTTCAAATGAAAAAGGAGGTGTAAAATTTTTTCAGCATGTCACAAATAAACAGTGTTAAATGTTGTCCTTGGGTTTTTTATTACAAATGTGTTATTTATATTTTTGTAGTTGGTATAATCATCAGCCCAGGTGCAGAAATATTAAAAACATTACAGTGTGCAAGTTTCATATACCTGGTTTTGTAGCTATGAATTAATGCGCTGTACTGTCAAATGAAAAAGTCCCATAATCAAGTTTCAGGTACCTAGTGTCAAACAAAATAGAAAGGTTAATCACAGGCGTATGGACGCAAAAAATCACATCAGTGCCTACTTAAAATAATGGTATATTGTATAAACTATTCTAAGGATTTTAATAATTTTAATTATAATTTTAATCATATATGTAAAACTTCTACCCAGTTAGTTGACTTATTAGCTGCACACATTAAACAAATCATGTGCTGTCTGAAGATGGCTAAAAATGAAGGCCAAAACATGTTGGAGCAATAATTAATAAGAGCATTGTGCAACAAGTTGGTATTAAATATTATATATGCAATATATGTGTGTGGAATATGTACTGTAGTAAATGAGTACATTGATCTTAAAAATCTATGGAATGGACAGCTTTGAAATAATTTATATTCTTATGTATTTCAGAACGCCACAGTACAAGGAATTTCAGGTACAGGGTCTCTGAGGATTGGTGCAGCTTTCCTGGCAAACTTTTTTCCAGGGAACAAAGAAGTTTACTTACCCACACCATCTTGGGGTAATCACACACCGATCTTCAAACACTCGGGCCTCAGTGTCAAGCAGTATAGATATTATGATCCGAAGACCTGTGGGTTTGATTTCCTGGGGGCTCTGCAAGATATTGCTGTGAGTATATAGCCGTAAATGACTAGGTAGGCATTGTACATATAACACATTGTGGCATATTTGTGTCAGCATTTTTGCCATAGAAACAGAACAGTTTGTTTCCTTTGTGTGGTGGATGTACGTATGCTGCTCTCAACAATGCAGTAGATATTGAAAACCTTGCCACTGAAATGCAACAGTGCATCCTCTTTGTTGCACTACGTATGTTGCTGCCAACAATATGGAACTTGTCTGTGTCTTTCATGTAAATTGCTCAATACTTTTGTCTGATTTTAACCACGTTTGGACTTTCTCAACAGATTTTCATAAAGGTCCCCAATATCAAATTTCATAAAAATCTGTGCAGTGGAAACCATGCTGAAAAACAGTGCCAACAGGAGTGGGGTTTGGGGGAAGCGTACAAATTACCGGGGTGTAGTGGTATGGTAGGGGGCATGGGGCCTGACTGTGTTGCATATGTTTTTGTCTTTCTCAATCATATCATAATTTGTCAATTGTACAAATTAACCCTTTCAGACCAAGCCCAAATCACTGTGCAACTGAAAGTCGCTCTCTCCAAATTAGTGTAGAGATTTTTAATCAGTCCATCCATATTGGGAGACCCAAACCCACCCTCGGTAGTCCTGCTGATACATGTGGACAGATGGACAGACACACAGTAAGATGGCCAGCACATCTGCTGGAAGCATAAGTTTAGTTTCCAAAATCTGAAAGGAAATGTTGCTGAAATGCCCAGAAGTTAACAGATAACACTGATCCTCTGTAGCAGATTGTAATTCCTCATCAGTTACAATGAGCTGAGCATAGTTACGCTGATTTTCAGTAGTTGATTGGATGCTTTCTTACATCGTATGTTATTCATTCTGTCTTTGGCAAAAGACCTTTGGTATTTGGCACTGACAGTGTTGAATCTTTACATTATGCTATAAGAGAGAGTCAAAACTATTTTGTATTTGATATTAATTTTAGTGTGTATGTTGCATTGAAAAAGAAAAAGATGTCACGGGTTTTATAATATGGGAAATCTTAATACATCCTGAAAATATCTTTTGTGTAGTAAAATGTTATTTGTTCATGCTACAAGCTTCAGAAACATCTGGTAATACAAAGTAGTGCTATTCTTTCTTGTATAAGTCTCACAAATCTGAGAGGAATGAAAAGGCACAGTTTAGAATAGCACGAAGAAGCTAAGCTACATAAATGCACATAACTTTTACTCTGTTTTATGTTTGTATTTTATTCCATAAAAAAGGTAAATCGGGCCCATTACAGGCCCGAGGTGCACGGAGGGTTCCAGGAAGTTAAGGTTCCCAGATTACATGACAGTGGCCCAGGATGGTGGTAAGGTTGTCAGCCTTATGCACCGGCCGCTTTTTACCTCCAGGAAATACTCCCAGCACTCATTTCTGTTAGAGGCCGAGTCAACCCCAGGGCCATAGTGCGATCGGAAGGATTATGTCAATTGAAAATTCCAATGATACCATATGGAATCAAACCAGCGACCTTCCAATTTGTAGCACAGCACCTTAACCACTGTGCTGCCATGGTCCCCATTTTATTCCATACCCTGCTGTAATTTTGGCAGACTTTTGGATCCATGGAATGTATGCATGTGCTGTGATTTATATGTGTTTTGTCATTAACATAACCCTTCCCACATTGAAGTGTAATAAGTTTGTTAGAGGTGTTACAAAAGAGAAACCTTCGACCTTTTTAGAGTTCTTCATAAGTGTATTGTTTCTCTGGCTTACATTGTCCATTTTTAAGGGCCATACTAGAACTGCTTTCATTTTGTTTGTCTCTTTTTCCATCCCATTTTATATCTAGTGTAATATATTATCTTCTTTTTATTGGAGTGAATTAGTCCATCACTGTTACTTCATTTTATTATCAACACGGGTGCAAGACACTTTTTCTTTTGTGATGTGTAGTTCAGGTGGTTCTAAACTTTTCTGATTCATTGTCCTTATGTTTGTGGTTGAATAGTGTGTGTCAGTTTGGTACTAGTATGCAACTAGTCACTTACTGAGACATATTAGTGAGCGGTGATTGGGTAAAGCTTCCCAGTGATTCTGCGTGCATTTTGAGTTTTTATGCATAAAGAAAATGAGTACTGGGGTCGTGTAGCTCCAGCAGCATTTAAAAATAAATGAGGCATAGGTGTTTGACAGAAAGTTATATAATTGGCAGTTGTAATTATTTACATTGTCAAGACTATTACCTGCAATCAACCTATGCTTGTCTCATGCCTGTGTTTTTTAAGGTTGTAAACTCAGTTGTTCATTAAAGAATGCCCAGTTCATGTGCAGTTGTGCACCATACAATTCTTACTGGACTTTCACTGTGTTACAAATAAAATGCCATTAAATTTAATAAAATCCATGTGTAGCTTTGTTGCATGTGTTATGTATGATGAATTATGATTTCATATTCTTTCCCACAAATAATTACTTAACAACTGTAATGTTTTCAGAAAATTCCAGAGAAGTCAATTATCTTATTCCATGCCTGTGCACACAACCCCACAGGAGTGGATCCCAAACCTGAACAGTGGATAGAAATTTCCAAAGTTGTCCAGCAGAAGAAACTATTTCCATTTTTTGACTTGGCATACCAAGGATTTGCATCAGGTATGGACATTCCCAATATATAAACTTCTGTTAAAAGAGTAAGTTGTTAATATAAAATGAATGAACAGGAACAGAGTGTTGTAATTTAAGGTTTCCATACTCGCGTAATCCAGAGCTTCTGCTGAGTCATAGGTGTTATCTAGTTAATATGAATTTTCATATGAAGTTCATGTGAAAGAGTGTTGCCACTCCTCCTTGTCATTCTGTCAACACTGCTTCTGTTAATGTATGTCAAGGAAGATCTCATATGGAGCACTTAAAATATAAAATTGAGTCAGATCAAGAAAAATTGTACTTAAGACAATCATATATACAGAAACTTTTATGTTTAACTTATCACAAATCAGATTTCCACAATAATGAATTCCTTATTGATGTGTGATAGGTATTTTGTCATGGTTTGTCAGGTTTCAGAATGTGATAGAAATTAGGTAATATGTAAACAGAAAGTCTTAACTGAAGTATTGTTATTGTAACAGCGTGCGGCAGCCTTCCTGACTACCGACACCATTACCAAAAAGGGTTTTCACTGCCACCACTTTGGACAATACTACGACATACTTATACTATACAATATATTCTACAATTCTACCACATTATACATAAAAGTACAACACAAAGAAAATACAATACCCATTCAAAGTTTACAGCA
>Ga0123355_10009888_pt1 | contig 14560 bp, 12 predicted proteins | sample TergutEmb28metaG_3_FD_89872 | JGI IMG/M metagenome (GOLD analysis project Ga0123355, IMG submission 89872) | Embiratermes neotenicus P1 segment gut microbial communities from Petit-Saut dam, French Guiana - Emb289 P1 | ecosystem: Host-associated > Arthropoda: Insects > Digestive system > Gut ...
GTAATTCAACAGAATAGTTGCAAGCTCCTGATGATGGATATATTAATGTCCGAAACATGTTGAGCACATAAGAAGTGAAATAAAATAGCAAGTGACATCAAGTTGGTCTTTTATTCTTCAACCATCACAATGATGCATAGTCCAATTAACATAAAAAAAAGAAAACATTATTCTTCATATTCATTGGTGTAATAATGGTTTAAAATTCATGGGAACTTTTTTGCAAGTTTAGTTTCACTTAACATACATTAAACTGTTGTTTTACTCTGATGTCTTCTGGACGTTATGGATGACATTAGCTACTTTGAGTGCTATGTAACATCACCAGATGAACAGTTTATATCTTGGCAATATGGAAGCTATATGATAATTTTGAATATTTGAAATATTTGTTTCAATTTTATGTTTGTACTTTGAGTAGACAAAATTAAATTTGCAAGTGTGTTAACAGTACTTTTTTTTCACTTTTGAAAACACATTGTTTAATATTCTTATACCTATTTACTGGCAACGATTAAGTGTTCTTTCCCTCCATATAGTCATGTTTCAGTGCTTGTGGAGGGTGATAACATTGAACTGCTTTGTGATTGTAGAAGACATCAATTACAAAGAAGCTGCCACTTGTATCAGACAAGGATGTACCACATAACATGGGCAAAAAGGATGTTATCCGTGCCTCTGATTTTAACTTCCTCATGGTACTTGGCAAGGGCAGCTTTGGGAAGGTGAGGATTACTGAACGTTTTGCAAGTTTACCCCCATTGATTCCTTTCTGCACTTGACTACAGTCACTTCCTTCAAGTCACAGTTTGTAGCCTCATTGTTTTGGTTATATACTTTTTTGAATTTATACATTTTCATCTCTCATCCTTATGGAATAATTTATCTGCCTTAATTTAGATTTTGTCTGCAGTGTGTTGTCAACCTGTCACATACATCATGACATGCATATGAAATTTTGCTTTCATGTCAACTTTTTTTAGAATTTCATAGGGAAACAGCTTCATGTGTCTGTTTTAGGAACAATGATAGTGAATCTAACTCAATTATAAAATCATGAACTGGACTGAATACGTTTTGTCCTTGAAAATGAATGTTGTCATAAACAATTAGTACAATGTTATTGTTAACAGTGAGGAATTAATTGGTACCACAGAATATCTGATGCCATAGGCATGGTGTTACATAAACTGATGTTGTCATAACTGGGTTTGTCTGTATTTAAGCAATTTTTCAGATTGAAAATATGCATCAGTCTCTGATAAAGCACTGTAATTCAGTGTGAAGGGAATATACAGAATTGTACACTTACTAGTTTACTATATGCTTTCTGCACCACACAAATTCAGTCATTGGAAAGATAGTTAATGTCATCAGTTATTCGAAGAATATCTTATTGTTCTATTAATTTACATTTCTGCTTGAAGGTGATGCTTGCTGAGAGAAAAGGAACGGATGAACTGTATGCCATCAAGATTCTTAAGAAGGACATAATCATCCAGGATGATGACGTTGAGTGCACTATGGTGGAGAAGAGAGTGCTCGCTCTTTCTAGCAAACCGCCCTTCCTTGTGCAGCTTCATTCATGTTTTCAGACCATGGTAAATTTTTGTTTCCCATTAAGCTACTGTAACATTATGTTTGAGGGTTAGGCTGTCACCTGTTCTGGCTTCTTGGTTTCTTTCTCTGTAACCTCCAATTTCTTGTCATGTTTGGTTGAAATTTCAAAAGCTTTTTTGTTTTTAAACTTTCGCCGTGTTACTTCATTCACCTGCCTTTTTTTTATATTATTGTTTATTCTGCATGCTCCATTACTTTAAGTAATACTACATGCCTATGAAGATGGAACCGATAGTGAGTTCCGAAACGTCGGCAATTAGAACTCAGACGCCGGGGAATTACCCAAAAAGGAACAAATTACATTCAAAATCTTTGTTTGGCCATCTGTCTTCATTCCATAGACATGATAATTCAATTTTTAATTTCATTCACTTATTATTTTATATACTCGAGCTTTGTTTAATTTTTCTCCAATTTCTTCATTCTTCATTTTATCTATGTCTGTATATTATTTGTCTGCAACATTCGCCTTCTGTTGAACATAGATAAGTTTATCCTTGACTGCTGGAAGTTTGTATGCAAGCCTGAATTTGTAGTGTGTATCTACCACGAAATATCAAAACAAATGACAAGAATGTCTCTCAGGGTTCAAAATCCTTTCAGAAACAATATTTAGAATTGTGTCACTAAAGTAACTACAACTTGGCATGTTAATAGCTTAGAAATCAATGTATTATAGTTGAGTGTGAATACAGTCAGAGTTTAACAATTATTTGTTTGCAATATTTTAGTATTGTCACAAGTTTGAAATACCATTAAAATCCACCTTGTGGGAGCTGCTGTAATACATACAGAGTGACTGACATAATGAATTTGATAGTTGCTTTTGACAGGTGTTTGCAGATGTGCATAAAAGTCATCTTCATTGCGTAAAAAATAATTTGTTTGCTAGAAGGATCCGAGGTTGATCTCAAATATGGTATATTAGAATTGTGTATTGCATTTTTACGAAATTAGGAACATGCCTGAAGATGAATTACAAAATTTTTCAACATGCAGCACAAAATAATATAAACCTTAGCATCTGTTGGTAACTGTAACCGAATAGTTGCATACATGAAATAACCTTAAATCCCATTCCAGCTAGAGTAACTTGCATACAAGAGACTACATTTCTAAAAGTGTTTACTTCATATTCCACAACTCTGTACTTAGTATTGCCTGTTTTGCTATAGGACCGACTGTACTTCGTCATGGAATATGTCAATGGTGGAGACCTCATGTTCCAGATCCAACAGTGTGGAAAATTCAAGGAGCCAGTAGCAGTGTAAGTATATGATTAACCATTTCATTCTATCTTTTCTAAACATTGAACTGTTTATGTCATTATATCACCACTCTTACATTAAAAATAAGTTTACTTGTTTGTGTAGATGAATTTGGAGAGGCATTATATGTATGGATGCAAGATTGCCCACTGCCTTGCAGTGAGCAGGAACATCCATATTCTGGTTATTTTTTGTCCAGTAAATCATCTGTGGCTTCCAATGTAATCAAGGTAGGAGGCCTCTGTAAATATGATGAACATTGTCATAAATTAAATTTCTATGGACATTGTCTACTGTCAGGATACAATAGTGTGCTGTGCTTTGGCAACTAACCTTCTTTCCATCTGCAGACTGAATGGAGAGGCATCTGTGAGGCCTATTAGATAAAATTGGTCCTTGTCAATTGGGTGTATCACATTATGTTCCCTGTGAAAATATGTGACCTCAGGTTTTGATATATTTACAGGTTCTATGCTGCAGAGATTGCAATTGGGCTGTTCTATTTGCATTCTCGAGGGATTGTTTACAGAGATTTAAAACTAGACAATGTTTTATTAGATCAAGATGGACATATTAAGATAGCAGACTTTGGGATGTGCAAAGAAGGCATCAATGGTGATAAGACTACGAAGACATTTTGTGGGACACCAGACTACATTGCTCCTGAGGTTTGCATATTTCAAAATTTGAGTCAACAACCTTTTTTAAACTCACTTTGTAAATATTTGTATATGTGTGTCTGTGTTTGTGTTTGTGTGGCATTATTTCTAAAAAAAATGTTATGTCCATCATATATGTAATAATTTCAAAGGGTCCCAGGATAAAAGTAAATACAGGAACAGTCATGTTGGAGTCTACTCTGTCTGTGGAAATATTCGGCTACTGTAAGACTGTTGGGCATGCTGGATCCCTGGAGGGGACTGAGTGTCTTGAGGAATGGAGTGCCTGAAATGACAAACTAAGAGCAAATTGTAGTGGATAAAGTGACATCAGGACAGATATTTCTCTGAGTACTTTGGCTATGCCCTGTTGATATAATTCTGTCACTGCACCATACTCAGTGTTATTCATTATTTGTTTGAGTTTGAACCTGTTACATACTGTGTTATTGACACAGCAAGAAAGTATGTCCCAGCAGAGGTTGGATACATCTTCCTCTTCCTACTCAGCCAATAATTATTTTGATGTATGAATTTTTAATTAGTGTGAATGAGGTTTGAAAATGTCAATATGAAAGAGCTTTCAATTATTGCACAACATTATAATTTCAGATAATTCTGTATCAGCCATATGGTAAATCAGTGGACTGGTGGGCATATGGTGTACTGCTGTATGAAATGCTGGTGGGCCAGCCACCATTTGATGGTGAGGATGAAGAAGAACTGTTTGCAGCAATCACAGATCACAATGTATCATACCCAAAAAGTTTGTCCAAGGAAGCTAAAGAGTGTTGTAAAGGAGTAAGTTGCAACCATATGTTCTACAATCCTCAGCACATCACACAGTGTATAATTCTTGTAGCAGTTTAGCAAACATTAGCATGAACTGCATGAAATAAATGGCCATGGTGACACTGTCCAAATGTTCCATCTGTAAACCTACGGAGTAAGCACCAGTGAATTTCAGTATATAATGTGTCTGTGCACATTTTGCAAGATTTTAGGATCTTACAATGATGTTGCAGAAGATTTAAGTCTTCTGGGATGTTATGCTATGTTGTGCTGTGCCTTGCCACCTTATCATACTGGCACTAGACTTGCTAGGCACTACTGTTGTAACACCACACCATCTGATACATCCTGTAGGTGTTATAGGTGATGCTTCAAAAGCACAATGACAATACCCTTTCGCAGGACCCAACCACAAGGATACTGGGTAACAGGCTGATGACACAGAATGTAATTAGTTTAACTAAGTGGATTCTATTCAGTGTGTCCTTTCCTAAATCACTGTATGGCAGGCTACCTCAGGTGCGGGTTTGAAAGCAGAGTGCAGCCAGTATTGAGTGACCTACTGTAATAACACTGGCCAACATTCTACAGGGTGCAGCAGAAAGAACTCCCCTATTTGAAAAGCGAATAAATTCAAAATGAAAGAAGGTATGGCAAATATTTTTCTATTTCTGGAAAGCACACAGAATGCCATTTTACATCAACATGTTTTGAACAAATCATCACTCAAGTGGCAGCCTTGAAAATTGATACACTGATGTAGCCTCTCGGTAGTTTCCCATGACCTTGAGAACCATTTCAGGTGTAATGGCAGCAACTTCCTGTCCTATCGCCTCCTTCAGAGCTTCCAAAGTTTGTCCTGTTTGTCTAAAGTTTGATACCCAACGGTAAATCACTTTCTTATCAGGAACAGCCTCCCATCGACCAAGCACAAAGCGGATGCGAAATGCATGCTGTGTTGCTACCAGTGACCCGCCATTTTTTGTATAAACTCCTCAACAATAAAGGCACGATGTTCTTCCAACCACACCATGGTGTACACTGAAAACAGCACGTACACCACTGTTCGACGACGCGCTCCCCACCACTGTACGTGCTCCCCACCCAAAGCTATGACCCTCCCAAATTGGGGTGTTCTTTCAGCTGCACCCTGTATATATATAGATGTATTACTGAGAAAATTAGCAGTATTGGGGATAGTGACTCTAACTTCTTATGCTGCCACTGACCTGATAACACTCTCTCCCCTCTCGGAATATACCGATGCTCCAAATTTCATCATTCTATAATATTCACACTACTTCGGTCTCATATTTTTTGTTAAACTGTCATACCAAAACACACAATTCATTCACGTGTAGCCATATTTGTGTAGTCTGTACATTTTACTGATACAAACTCCTCTAGCAATAGCTTTTTACTCTCAGAATTATAATCTGGGGCTTTGAAGCTGTAAAACTGCCATGATTACTGTTCTACTTCTCCATGCAGTAACCACGGTGTCACACATTGCTGCCTCGTAAGATGGTGACAACTGTAGCTTATAAGTAGGTCTGTTTGTGCTTGCCACACTGAACTGAATCTTCTGCTAACCAGTGACAGTATTCAGTACTGATGTAATGATTTCAGCAGATGGGCAAATTGTGATCCATGGTTCATTTTACCGTCTCTTGTGATGCACAGCGTCATGCATTTATTGGTAAATATTTACCAGTACCAAAGTTTTGAATGATTATAGCGCCTCCATCTTCAAGGTTAGACATTTCAAGAAGACTGATCCTGACAAAATGTTGGTAACTATTTATCACCCAACATGATGTAACATTCCAGAAGACTTGACTATTATGCACATATATGTAGCTGTAACCAAAATGTATAGATTGTTCTCGAAAATTGTTTATTATAAAAAAAATTATACTGATGTAATATTGGAGCTAGGACAGGTGCTGGGGGTAGCTGGCGAGTTCAGTGATCTGGGCTCATCAACGGAGTTGGGCCAGTGATGGCAACTAATACAGCAGATACTTTAACTAGTGTGGTTTATTACAATAGTAATGGTTATACAACTTGATTGCTGGAGAACAGTGCCTACTTCTGGTAGCAACACACCCACTAACTGATGACAGAGTGGACAATACAGTCCCATAATGACATAAATCTCATCAAAAAACATGGAAGGGGTGGCTTGCATTAGTATATATGGGGCGTGGTATGGCAGGCCTTTTGACCTACGTAATCTTTCGAGAACTTACTGTTTTGATTGAGTCCACTTCCTGGACATAAGTTGAACTTTGGATTTCTCCTGTTATATCAGTGTTTCTGGTCAACTGAGACAGAACCTTGTCCCAGTAATGTAGTATGAATAAAAGTATTGTTTTCTAATTTTAATAGTGTAGGGGAGAAAGCCAAGTTTACATTGTTCTAGAAACAATACAAATTTCCTTCTGACAAATTTGTGGTTAATCTGATAATAACAATACTATTTCCTATTATTTATGACTCTGCAAGTGATTATTAGTATTCCATATTGCCCTTTGATACCATTTATAATGATATAAAATATGCAAAATATATAGTGTATATATATATATATATATATATATATATATAAAATGAAGCACTTGATAGTGAGCTAATCCCAGCTCCCAGTACACAACACAAAACACAGGTACAGTTATCCTTGTAATTACTTAAACACCAGAGCCCAAGTAACCATATGATGGAAAATTTGGGGGGAGAGGGAGGGTGAGATCTGGGGGGCAGACCTGGAATGATACTGCCAGGAATCAAACCTTTGTTCCCAGCCATCGAGCCCTTAACCTAGTTCCTGAGCTCTGATGTTACTGAAATCTGCAACACTTTTCAGAAACTCCATGGAGGAAATGAAAGTCCTTCTTGAAAGCTAGTTATTTCCTCAGCTTGTCAAGAAATTCCTGTCATTATATGGAAATTAAAATATTCTTTCTGTGTTCACAAGAGCCTGTCAGTTTTCCCTTCCCTAAGCCAGATGAATCCTGTTTCTTTAAAATCCGTTTTAATGTTATCCTCATGCCTGTGCTTAACTCTTCAAAATAGTTCTTTCCTTCAGGTTCTTCAACCAAAACTCTACATTTTTTTCCTTCTGTCCTTAATGTGCTGCATGCCCCATCCAGTTCTTCCTCCTTCATATAATCACCCAAATAATAATTTCTGACACTTTTCAGAATGGAATGTATTTCATAAAAGGAAAGGAAACTCATTCTTCTTTCTCTTCTTATTAAGCTGTTCCCATTTAGCTAATCTGAATATGCACAGCCATGAGAACCACAGCTGTTGAATTACACCTTGTGTTTTGAAATTTACAATTGAACGGCATGAACTTATCATTAGAATTTCTTACAAACAAAACACGTTCTCAAACTATTCAATTTCTTCCATATTTTCACATTATAATGGTTCATGACCAGCATTACACTATTTTCTAAATTGTTGAAAATGATGGAAGAATAATGTACACAAGAGGTAAATGAAAATTAAATGTGGTGAAATTTTATAATGCTGTGAGTTAATTTAACGGAACATAAAGTCCATTAGAATTTAATATCCTAAAATAATCTCTCGAGGCCGTCTGTATAAAGTCAGGTAAATTAATGATTCCGTCATGATATTTTATTATGGGTTTCTGCGTCTGCTGACCATATGAATTCATTGTTTTATTAGTGCGTGTTTTTTTTTAGTAGATGGTATTATTGTGTTATTTGTTTCAGTTTTTAACGAAAAACCCAACAAAGCGACTCGGCTGTGGTGTCCGAGGTGAAGAAGACGTAAGAGGCCATGCTTTCTTCAGGCGGATTGACTGGGAGAAAATTGAGAATAGAGAGGTCCAGCCACCATTCAAGCCCAAAATTGTAAGATTGGAGAATATAAGCCAGTTTGAACATCAAAATGAAATTGTATATTTATTCTTTTTTGTTAAACTGAAATTTTTATACTCTAAACAAAAGTATTAGCAATCCTTAAAACCCAAAACATTTTTGACACTGATATTGAATGATAGTGATTTTTATGCTCCACCCTTTAGTGCATAATAAGTATAGTTGTCTGCTAATACACCATGTTAGTTCTGTAATATTCTTCTAGGTTTGCCAGATGTATGCACAGAAAAATACCAATACTAAGTACAAATTTTACAAGTAAATGTGTTTTTACACGTATTATTATTTTATATATATATATATCATTTATTGTTGTTGCAACCAGGGTGTTTTGTAAGAATTTTAACATTGAGTCTGTCCAGTAGAGGGCAGACAGAGAAAGTGATGTCACATTGGAATATGATACACGTGAGTGAGTCAGGAAAGATGTTGGACATCTGTTAGCAGGTGGAACACATTTAGCTCATTGCTGTAACATAAGACTCACTGAACAGTTGTGGTTGACCTCCATGATTCTATGGACTTGGTGCTGCATTTTCAAGAATAGTTACTGCTAGACCAGAGAATTCAATACACAATTGCTGTCAAGCCTAATGACTGTAGAGAGTTGTATCTGAAGTGAAGAGTGTGGTCAGAGGAGACTAGTTAAGGACTCCATTCTTCTATGACATAATGCTGCATCATTGAGGAGTCAGTTCCCAAGATTTGAAAGAAACATACTGCTTCATCTCCGTCCAAGAGTAGCTAAGTTACAGGTGGAGGACATCTTGCAAGAAATTTCCATTAGGATGCTATCCTGAAAAGGATGTTGCCCTAAAGTCACAAGATTCATAGGACTGGACTGTTGAGTTCCCATAGCTCAAGGCAGTTGGCACTGGAACTTGAAGTTGAATCTGGGTCACATGACCCAAAAAGGCAAACATAACTGGCAAAGAAAGAACACTACACATATATCTACTTATTATAAATGAAGTGTAGTGAAAATTACACACTGTTGAGTGCCATACTGCGGCTTGAAAGGAAGAATTACATCCACCAGGTGATTGACAGTTGCCTGGATGTTCCATAACCCCTCTTTAGGGTTGTTTGTCAAAATGGGTTAGAAAAATTGAATGGGGTGTGTCAGATTCATTGGGAGCTTTGATTTTCACATGCAGTTATGGATGGAAGTTGATTTATTTTGAGACATACTATCATGCATGGATTACAAGATATGCGTTCGTATAAAATTACTTGATGTGGGTTATGTTATGTCTTTTTATGTCAGATTTATCTCGTTTTGTGCTGATATGTTTGTACAGTCTCTTGTAATAATTGCTGTAGCTGATATCTTGTATTCTTGATAAGAAAACTAGATCTGGCTCAAGACTATTTAAAGGTTGCCCATGTATGACTTTGGCTATATTTTAGCATTGTACTTTTGGCCACAAGTACATAGAGCAAAATTCCTTTAATCCAAGATCCCGTAATTCGAAAATCCTGATGTTCTGGATTAATCTGTCACTTGAGGGGAGTATTCCCTAGACTGTAAATTTTGCTTTTGTGAGAAAAAAAGCATCAGTGCAACAGGCAGATCTCAAGGACATGTTCAAAAAGGCCTCCAGGTGTGTCTGTACTTCACCTGTTGTGGTATTGCCTGAACCTCCATCTTCTACTGCCTAAACTTTTTCAACTATGAATAGTGCAGAAAACACAAAAGAGGGCCCTGATGACACAGAACCAATAGATGATAGAGATACCCAAATGGAATACTTCTTTAATTAGTTGTACAGCTCAAGTATAGGAACAGTAACAAAAAATTACCTGTAAGAACTTAGTATATGTGGCATCTGATAATCCGAAACAGTCAATAATTTGGCACCTGTCTGGTCCATCGCGAGTCAGAGTAACAAAACTTTGCTGTATTTTTTTAAGTAACCCTCAGCATATTGGTGCAATTTGTCACAAGTGTAAGACAATCAATTCAGCGTTTCCAAAATAAACTATTTTGTGCTCTGCCTTTTTATGTCAGGTGAGGTTGGAAACTTTTTATACCTCCCTACGAGCCAGAAGTGATAGCAGGTTACAAGTTTTAGGTGTAAGATATTAATTAATGTATGATAATGAGATCTGATATACTCATAGTAATGCAGTATTGCTGTCTAAAAGTTTATACTATAAACGTTTTTTTGCTGAAATGGACACTGGAAAATTGTACCTTGCAGTGCCATTTATTGATGCCATCTGTTGTCCCTACTCACCACTCCTGCAGACTGCTAACATACGTAACAATAGAACAGCAAGCATTAGGCTGTAATTTATTTTATATGCATACATATATGTGTACATATATCTGAGTAGTTCCTGCTTGCCTCACTTTATTTATTGAAGTGGTTGAAGGAAAAAAAGAATTGTGTCATGTACAGAACTCCTATTTGTAAACAATTTCACTGTACTTGAGTGAATGTGCTACATATATTCTGTGTTCCAGGAATTTTAGTGAAATCCCACTGCTTATTCATTTCAGAAACATCGCAAAGATGTTAGTAATTTTGACAAACAATTCACATCAGAGAAGACCGATCTTACACCCACTGATAAACTCTTCATGATGAACCTTGACCAGACAGAGTTTATGGGCTTCTCCTTTCTCAATCCAGAGTTTGTTCAGCATGTGTAGCTGTCCATTAGGTAAGATTGTAACACATTACATCGGCATTTTTTAACCTTTTTCAGTTGACCTACTTTTCAGTCAGAGTGAGAGTTCATGTACCCCATTTCAGTGATGACTTCAATTTTATTTTAAATGGTGTGTTACTGTGCCTTATAAATGTGGCAAGATACAAATTTTGTTTTCTTGAAAATGAAACAATTTATTCCATGGACAAAGAATGTTGAACAAAAATTAGTGGTTAAGACATTTTAGGTCCACTCAAGCTGTGTTTTTCATTGTATGGAATACATCTTGTTTATGCCCTGATCAAATTTCAGGCATTCTCAGTTCACAACTGCTGCATTACATTATATACCATAACCTACATTAGACTGTGCTGCAATGGAGTAATACTTCATTTGTTCCTTATCAGCTATCCTGTCAGCTGCAATCAGTTGACACACTATTGTCCTGGGAGTGAGTCTGTAATGAAGAAGGGTATGGAATCTGGTGTCCTGGCAACAACATGGTGAATGCTATGTTGCCACACATGAACTGTGGGAGAATACAGCGAGAAGTGCTTGAAGCTCATCTCAATCCACTACCCCACAACCTATATTCACTCCTATGTGACCAGTATTATCCTGCCTCGAAAACAATTACCTGTAAGATATCTCGTCTTCTAGAGGAATGTTAAGTGTGGGTGACAAACCTAATTCTTTTGTCCACGGGGGAGGGGAGACACTTTTGCCCATAATAATATATCTGGTCCTCTTCAACATCAAATGCTGCAGGATTCTGTCTAGATGTTGATCATGAAGACATTCTTGCCACAGACTTCGTTTGTATAGAATTTTAATGTATCACTTCTCATGCAGCAGCATACAAAAACTGAAGGGACTGTAGTAAGGGTAAGATACTTTATTTCGTCAAACAATTTTTTAAACATTGCTACAAATAGGGTCATTGCTGTGACACAGGATCTCAGAAAACCAAGATCTTGTCAGTTATCAGCTAGACAGTTTCTATTTATGTATTTCACTCTGAAGATCTCCTATTGCAGACAGAACTTAAATGTTATGACAGTCAGTTACTTTCAGGTTGAGTATTAGTGACTGGTACTGTTATTTTATGAGCAGTGATTACATTTGTCAACATTTTATTATTTTTAAAAGCGGGATCCTCATTACTGTAGCTGCTTCACAATAAAAAAAATTTAGATTATTTTCCGTTTCATTGCTAAATTTTTTTTGCTAATCATTGTACAGTGACACCAAGTTAGCAATGTGTCAACTTGTGGTTACAAAGGAGTTACTGAGGTGATTCATCTAGTAGTAAATGCCATATGGGTTATGATAGGATACTGAAACATTCAGACCTGGACACAAAATCTTTAACCATTTCTTGAAGACAGCTTGTTAAAGATATGCAGTTTCAGAATTAAATTTCTTGTAATTCATTTGGAGGAACAAAAAATCCAAATGGTGTCTAGTACACGGTACCACTAATGATCACCATACTGGTATGGAAGAAACTGAATCGTATGTTCTGATTGGCGGGACTTGGTTACTTACGTTGTAATACAGGATGTTGTATTTTTAAAGATATGATCATCATTGACAGATTACTTTAGGTACCCTATTTTTATGAAAAGTAGAGTCAATAACACTACAGTAATATATGCTTTGCTGGTGGCTGCTGAATGTCATGACAGTAAATAATGTGCATTATGTAATTCTGTATTGATCTGTGCTGAAATAGCAGTCACATTTCATAGTATCGGCATGTTGCATTGAAGTATAGGATATTACATCTTCCTCAAACATATTCATGATTATCTATAATATTATGCATTCCTATCAGCATGGTGCAGGACACAAACTGCAATTTCAGACAGTTTATGCTATTTGTCATAGTAGTGGAGGTGCTTCAAACATCTGTTATAATGATATTATGGTCTTTTGGAGTGTGATGTCATGTAGTCTTGTAGATATGTACCAGAATTTCAGAGGATGCTACTGTGTCCATCTTGAGGTTAAAACAAATGCATCTTTTTTCCTGAATATGGAGGTAGCAGGTTCCTCAGAAACATGAGGACGCATCTACCAAACTAAGAATGCATATCCTATTAGACCATGACCTTAACGCTCACTGCCGTGAGAACCTCATATCTTCTACTGTTTTAAAACTTTTGCATTTCTTCCACTGCAACCTGATGGAGGAGAGTAAAGAAAGTAAAGAACAGTAGCCAGATGATAAAGTGATTCATGAGACTTGACTGTGGAGAACATGCTAACTACATTCAAATATATTAACACACTAACATATAAGCCCAAAAGTATTTGTTTCTTCAGTTAAGGCACTGTTCTTGGTGTGATATGGTGAAGAGATACGTGACATTATCACTGGTGCTGCAGAAGATTATAATCACCTTGCAGATTCCTGCTGAAGTGCCCTGTTGGAAGACTTGACAGTGATACTTGTATTGTATATACCTTTCTCCAAGACTGTTATCTCTATGCCTGTGGTATGTGGGTAACTACTGTTTCACTGAGGCTGTCTTAGCCAATTAAGTGCCCTCATTTCTCTCATTTTCATGGAAACATAAGAACTTTCACCAGTCTTAAAGTGTGTCTCTATTTTCTTGTTATTTTTTCAACTTTGTGCCTCCCACAAGATAAGGTAAATCTGTTTGTAACAGACTTTAGTCATGCCATTACTGTCTGCCAGTCTTAATTCTTGTATGTCACTGCTCTGAGGCATCAATTGCTGTGATTTCTGTGTATTGTGTTAACATTGGAATGTCTTGCTACCACTACCACATTATGTGTTTTTAAAGTGGAGAGGAATTGACTGGATGGGGCAGAAGTGGATACATAAACTGCTCTGAAAGTGTTCATATTAGTGGCAGCACCTTGTAGATTGTGAAACTCAGATGCTAATAGGTATTATGTTCCACACCTAAACAAGTATCACTATTCTACATCAGTATCATTTTCTTAGTCAGAGTTTGTGATGTCTTAGTTTTCTTCCAAAATGTATTTTCTCAGACATATTTAACAGTTTTCTCTTGTTCAGAATGAGGGCATGCACTTACACTTAGTCATATTTTCAGTAGTAATAAGCAATGTATTCTCTTAGATTGATATCTACTTCAGTGTAGTTACTACCTTTCCCAGACATCATAATTTCATTTAGATGTGCCAAAATATTAAATCACAAATTATAGAAGGCAGTACATTGCGATCCATTTGAACTTATACGTCTTCACTGTATCAGTGCTCGAATGGCATCCACATTGAATGTGTGAATGTCTTACCACTTAATTTAATTGAAATGGATTCACCAATAATGAGGAAGTTGAACTATATATTTGAAATGTTACTTTTTAAAATAAAATTATGAATGTATCTTCCTTTTCATTATATTAATATCTTTAGTGTAACATTGGAGTGTGCTAGGTTTCAGTAGCTGACATAAGGGTTTTGTCTCCCAAATTTTTACTGAGGATGAGTTGGATTTCAGTTTCACACTGTTCATTTAGGTGTAAAATACAGTAACACCTTCTTTATGCATAACTCTGTTTTCCTTTATGACACAGACCTTTCTGTTTGTCAGTTCTGTGAAACTGCATTCAATTTATTCATTCCTTCCATTCCCACTCATTCATACTAA
>Ga0123355_10009889_pt1 | contig 14559 bp, 15 predicted proteins | sample TergutEmb28metaG_3_FD_89872 | JGI IMG/M metagenome (GOLD analysis project Ga0123355, IMG submission 89872) | Embiratermes neotenicus P1 segment gut microbial communities from Petit-Saut dam, French Guiana - Emb289 P1 | ecosystem: Host-associated > Arthropoda: Insects > Digestive system > Gut ...
ACCAGAGCCGCTGCCGATAACGAGGACGTTTTTGTCTGCAAAATCATTGACAAATCTCTTGAAAATGGCTTGAAGTTCAGCACGAAAGTACGAATATGGCTCTTTTATGATTTTTTCAATAATCTGCTCTGCTCTAAATCTATTCCAATCATCGGAAAGTTTGTCCCACTTTTCTTTTATTTTTATAGTTCTGCTGTCCATTTGAACCCTCCATACGTCCGTGTTGACGTTGACTTTAGAAACCCCCCAAAAGGCTTAAATTGGGGCTTTTTGACGCGTAACGCATTTGTATTGCTTACAATAATGCACATACATGGCAATGGCCATTATGCGATTGCACCCTTAATTTTATGGGTAACACGATACTCACAACTGATACACGTTACTTAGATTCGCGTGTCAGTTGCCCTTTGTTTTACCAAGTTTGATGCAATTTATTTATAAGTTCAATATGGGAAATTCATTCTTCATTAAGCCACACATCCCAAAATGTGTAATTTCTGTACCGCTATTTTCCCCGTGCCAGTCAGTTCCGCCAGAAACATAAATTTTTTTGTTTTCAGCCATTTGAAGATACTTCAAGGTATCATTTGCGGTATGCTTAGGGTGATAAACTTCTATGCCTTGTGCGCCATATCGTATCAAATCCAGTACAATATCATCATTGCCAATAGTTTTAGGGTGAGCAATAACAGGGATGCCGCCGATTGCCTTTATTATGTCTATTGCATCGTATGCGGTAAAAGTCTGGTTGGACAAATAGTTGTCATTCTCTGGCCAAAAACACTTGCGGAACATATCCCACAAGCCCATACCGGGAACTTCGTACCCATCTGTTTTCATGGCTTTTACAACATGAGGACCCGAAATGCGAGGTTGTCCTTTGTTTAGTTCAAGCACACGCTCCCACTTATATTCAAAAACATTGCTTTCACGGGCGGCTTCGAAATTAACCCGAGTTGTTTCTGTTTTTTCGACAGATATATCATTTATAAATCGCTCAAGCCTATCATCAAATATATCAATATAATACCCGAGAATATGCAGCATTTTGTGGTTTATCTCTGTAGAAATTTCAATGCCAACGATTACTCTCATACCATTAGTTTGTTCATCTGACAATGATTTATGTCCAGCAATTGTGTCGTGATCAGTTATAGATATGACTTGAATACCATAGCCTTTGGCAAGGGCACACAGTTCATGTGGGGTATTTGTTCCATCAGAGTGTATTGTGTGCAGGTGCAAGTCGGCAAACATCCCAATCCCTCCCTCCTAGTTACCATAAAATCTTTACCCATGAAAGTTCTGAAAATATTGAGTCATTCGTTATCAAAGTCAGGTTTTCGATGGCAGCCTGTGCTGCTAACAATCTGTCATAAGGGTCTCTGTGCGCCCACTCAAACTCAGACAGCTTGCCTATGAGATGTATAGAGGTGGGTGCATATAAAACTGTTTTTTTTCAAGTTGTGCTATGTACTTTACCTACCATATATATCGCACATCGTATTTATGGATATTTTCATCTGCAGTCACAATCACCATATCCTCGGCTTTTGCTGTAGCAACAAGTAGCCTGTCAAAAGGGTCTCGGTGGATAAATGACAATGTTTCTACAATTTCAATATACCTTTGCATTATCGGAAGTATTGAAACAGGCATTCGCTTTAATATTGCATTGAAAGCACTAACGCCACCATTCAAGTCTCTCACCTTGCCAATACTTGACTTTATCGCAATTTCCCATAGTGAGGTTATGCTAATATAAAGTTCATTGGCATCATTTAAAAGCATATTTTTTACCTTAGGCGATAACCTTTCATGCTCATTAACCCACCATAGGGCAGTATGCGTATCAAGTAGCAACTTCATCACATATACTCCTTAAAGTCATCAAGCGGTGCGTTGAAATCATCTGCCATGGTGAATTGTCCGCGCATACATCCAAACACAGCCTCTCTTGGCATGATTGGTTGCGTAAAAGGCATTTTTTCTGGTGGTGCCACTGCGGCAAATGGAATGCCATTATAATTTATAACACTTTTGATAAACATGCTTAAAGCGTTTGAAGGTGAAATACCTATTATATCGCAGACATTGTCAAATTGCTGTTTAGTCACTGCATCAATGCGAGTGGAAACTTGCACCGACATCAAACCAACTCCTTTTGCTATCATTTGCTGTCATATTATCACTTTAGCAGTATTTAATCAACAATAAAGCGCATAACTTCGTATTGTTTTAAGGTGCACTTATGCACCCTTCGCCAGCTCGGCATTTACGTTTGCATAGTTGTATCAATGATAGCGTCATTACCCCCTTTTTTGCGATACCTTTGGTACAATGCACGTTAGTGCATCAAAGGTGTCGCAAAAACGCCGGCTTTTACTAGGACTTTGATACAATTACACGAAGCCTTAAATTGCCTATACTCTTGGATTTCTGGAATCGGAAATAATACGAAGTTATTACTTAACTGATTGCGTTCTTGTACGCAATAGGCCCCATGCCGAGAATATTCCAGGTTACACCGAATTTATCCATAACACAGCCATAGATATCTGCAAAGAACTCTTTGTGCAAGTCTTTTACAACATCACCTTCCACTTTCAGTTCATTAAAAATCCTCGTCGCTTCCTCAGCACCCTCGATTGCTAAATGCAATATTACATTATCGCAAGGAACGAATAGAGAGTCAGCTAACTTGTCACAGAAGTTTATCTTCAAATCGCCAATCGTCATATTACCCCATGCGATTTTATCTTTATCTGATTCACGCAAGGGGTTATTGGGGTCGTTTGGGATTTCGCCATAAGTTGTCATGTTAAACTTTAAGTGGAATATTTTCGCATAAAACTCCATCGCTTTGCGACTGCTACCATTGACGGTCAGCATTATTTGAGTTTTCATGAATACTATTCACCATCACAATCCCTTATTGCTTTTTTTTCACATCAATCATATATGCGCATCAATCATATATGCGCGTCAATCATATAGCGAAAATCCGCAAAGCCCTGTCGCGTGCAGACCTATTGAAGCTCGCTTGGATGGACGACACCGGTTGCTAGGGCTTTTTGTTTTAACTCGACATAGTATCCGGCACTGGTTGTGCTCATATAAGGCCCGACAAACACAATACCAAGTATGCCAAAGGTAAATGCGCTTAGTATCCACCAGCCAATAAAGCTTAGGTGCATCACAAATATGTCCATTTTATGCCCGTGGGTCATACGCATAGATAGCTTAAGTGCCTCCCGTGCAGGTACATTTGGATGCTCTGCAAGGATGTACGGCGTCATCATATAGGCATAACTCTTAATGATACCAGGGATAATCAGCAACATTGACCATAGGTAAAGAAGCAAAAGCATCCAAGCCATGCCGCCAACCTTACGCAGGTAGCTTATTTGGAAATGGGTCAAAACCTCACTGGCTTCGGTATGTTGCCCCATAAAGATGCGGGTAAAGATACCGGCAGAATTTACTGAAAGTACCATGTCAACAAAAAATATCGACAATACCACAAGAAGTGACCCAAACATAACCGGCGGTATCCGCCCAAGCAGCGACCCTGCAAATATAATTATTGCGACAAGTATAATTGTAACAATTGCCGTACCCCGCTGTTGCTTCATTGCCTCTTTTGCATTAAATTTAATGTCTTGCCTTGACCTCATGAGTGTGGCCATCCTTTCATTTTGCATATATATTACATATGGGCATAGGGATGACTTACTACCCCGCCATTACAAAAGTAGCAATTGCCACCGAGTGCACAATTGACGCGGCATTTACAAACAAATGAAAGACAGAGTGCATGTATTTCTTGCGCTTGCCCATAGCGTAAAACAGCACACCAACTGTATAAAGCACACCTCCGACAATCAGCAATACAAAAAATGCAACCCCAAGCACTTCGATTAGGCGGTGGATACGAAACACCGCCATCCAGCCCATTCCTAGGTAGCAGACAAGTGCAAAGGCGGCAAAACGCTTTCTGTTAATGGCCGTTAGGGTGATACCGATAATGGCAAGCCCCCATATCACACCAAATACAACCCATGCGTCCACCGGGTGTATCACTCTAAAGCGGTTAAGCACAATTGGCGTGTATGTGCCTGCAATAAGAATATAAATCGTGCAGTGGTCAAGGACACGGAAGACACGCTTTGGTAGTTCTTTTCTAAGGCCGTGGTATACGCTTGACATTGTGAAAAGCAAAATTACCGTAAAGCCGTAGATTATGCCGCTTGTAATGCCCCAGCCATTGCCATTTAGTGCCGCAACGATTACGCAGGCCAGCATTGCAACCAGCCCTAGGCCGCCGCCTACTATGTGGGTAATCATATTAAAGAGTTCTTCGCCTCTTGTGTAGTTTGGTAGTCCAGATGTGGCAGAGTAGCTCATGTTTTGCCCCTTTCATGTTTGTGCTGGTTATTTTAATTGGTTGAGAGTGCTGAGTCAACGGAATCGGCTTATTTCGCGGCTTTGTTACAGATTACGAATCGCAGTTGACAAAGTTGTCAAAATTCGCGAGATACAATTTTTGTAAGAAAACAGAAAGGTCGTGAAAGTAATGTCAACTAAATTTAAAACCATAGGAATGTACATCTTCCGAGGCTTTGATTATCTGCTGTGGGCAGGCTTTTTTTGGCTGATTACATACTGGTATTGGATTTCCTTTTCAAGCCTGCTTGTGGTTTATATATGGAATATACTAGGCATATCCATTGCGCTGGTAATTGATAAAGTAAGGCTTGGCCGGATATACAAAAAGATGGACGCGCCTGTAGATGAAAAAACTCGGTCGAAGCTGGCGAAGAAAAACGTGGGCTCTCTTAAGGCATCCCTTTATCTGTTTTATATTTTCGCGCTGATTGTTTCACAGATAATAGCAATGGACGCAATGCCAGGGGTTTCGGACAATATGCGTGGTTATTTTGAGTCCGTTGAAAAAGGGATTCTTGCCTTGTTTGCAATAGATAATTTCTTTGGATATCTTGTTGGTGATAGCGAGCGAATAAAAAGGTATAAGGATAAGTTTAAGGGGCGCGGAAGTGATTTGTAAACCTACTAAATGAATATTTTCTATGTATTATACCAAGGAAGGGCTATTATCAAACACTTCTTGTGTTACTTTTTAAGTTTTTGCAAAGGGAGAAAAACGCCATTTCGCGGGTTGAGTGCTTTTGCCAAAAGACCAACTATTAAATGTCAACCCTATCGAAGAAGAAAATTTCTGGACGCACTACCGTATGACTTCCGTTATTTTCTGAAAGGCACAGAAAATAACTCCATTGATGAATTTATTACGAGAGTTTAATTATGTGATTTTTTGGCGAATTATGAAAAATAATGCTTGACAATTTGTTGCTAGTAATATACCATAAATTTGCAAAGGGTACCCTTTGGCGAAACCATCGTCTTCGCCAAAGGGTACCCTTTGGCGAAACCATCGTCTTCGCCAATAAGGTGCCATTGCTTCTGCAAATAGTTCATAAATACTCTAAAGCTTAAGCTTTAAAGTAAATACTGCGCGGAAGGAGGCAACATGATGAATGATAACATGAATGAAAGCTTGTTAACTCCAGTGGTTGATTTGGAGTGGTCGCTTGAAGACGATGCAATAGTGGCATTCAATACCCCACAAGATCCAAATTGCAAATCTTCATGCTGGTGCTTTGTAACTCCTGGCGGTTGATAGTCTTCAACTGTACTAGTTTCAGCACTAGGCCCTGAAGCATTTATGAAAAATGCCATAAAGGTGAGAATGCCTGCTGCTTCTCACCTTTAAGCTTTAAATTACTTTTTGTATCATATATTGGAGGCAAGCCATGAAACTCATGAGTCATATAATTGCAGTTCAGATTGATGATAATCGCAGATTATTGATTAACTCACTTACGGGCTTGATTGACCAGGTTAGTGCTGAGGTTTACAAAGTAATAGAGCAATGGCGCGGTATTGAAAAAATCGTACCTATGGGTGATTTCGAGGCTGCTTTATACGAAAACCTAAAGGAGCGAGGATATTTGGTTTGTTGCTGTGAAAAAGAAACGAGTATTAAGAATCGGATAATTAAAAAGTTGAGCGATGTTAACGATAAGACGAACAAGGCCTACAAGGGCATTACATTTGTTTTAACATATAATTGTAACTTTAGATGTCATTATTGTTTTGAAGGTGAGCATAGGCTTAAAAAGGAAATTATGACACAAGCACAGATTGATGCGGCACTAGAGTTGGCTGGGGATGATTTGGAATATGTTGGGCTTTTTGGTGGCGAGCCATTATTGCCAGAAACAAGACCAATCATGGAATACTTAGTATCAAAGACATCCGATAAGATTTATAGTATGTTTACTAATGGATACTATTTATCAGAATATTTTGATTTGCTATCACAAATTAAGATATCAGATATAACAGTAACATTGGATGGGGACGAAGAGGCTCACAATAAACGTAGGCATTTAGCAGATGGTAGCCCCACATACAAAAAAATTATGCATGGTGTAGAGATGTATTTATCAAATGGCATCCCTATTTGTATACGAATGAATACTGGTAAGGGTAACTTTGAGGCCAGTGAACAGTTGCGGGAAACATTAATAGACAACTTTGGAAAATATGGCGACCTACTTGCTATTGAAATAGTCCCTATGCTTGAAGATTCAGTTGCTGAGAGAACAGAGCTGTTAACCAAACTGTATAGTGCGGACAGTGAGCTATCGGTTGAGGAAAGGCAGCAAAGAAATCGAATGTTCGGTAAGGATTACTCCGTGATAGACGTTATAACTGTTGATGCTAAGAGGTTAGCACCTATTTATTCATATTGTCGTGCGCACCATGGCAACATTTGTCTTGTTGACCCATATGGTCATATATATGCTTGTGCTGTGTCTGTTGGTATTGAAGAGTTAGCAGTTGGAACATACTATCCTCAAGTTAGTTATAAAGAGAATAGTATTTTTACAAGAAATATCGAAACAATTCCTCAGTGTAGAGAATGTATATATTCATTGTTATGTGGCGGAGGCTGTGTTATGAGCATGTCATCATACGATGATGTAAACAAACCGGCTTGTTCTTCTGTGCACTATGCTCTTCATAGTTTATTGCCAAACTTGTATAGAGCCAGCCCTAGAGCAAAATAACATTAAAACATTATGTGGAGCAAAGCATGGTGAGATGATGAAAAGACTCTTGATTTTGGCTGTTACAATTTCGATATCAGCCTTATTTGTATCATGTAGTACAGTTAGCGACCCTATACGTGTTGAAATCCCTAGAGTGGCATCATACGATATCATTCACATAATCGAAGGTTTATCAATTGAAGCTGGTATATCATCATCTTTTATCATCCAGCCAGATGGCAGTCTGTGGGCATGGGGTAGTAATACAACAGGGCAATTGGGGATGGGAACATCGTCTCACTTTAGCTTTACTTATCCAGTTCCAGCAAAAATAATGGATGATGTGGCCTATGTATCTGCATGGGGCAGTGGGCGGCAGTCTGGCAATCAAGGACATGTGCTGGCTATTAGGACGGACGGCAGCCTGTGGAGTTGGGGAAGGAACGATAGCGGTCAACTCGGGGATGGTTCAAATATTTTAAGGGGGTATCCTGCACATATTTTGTGCAACACAATTGCTATGTCCGCCGGGGGATGGCATTCGCTAGCAATCAAATCAGATAACAGCTTGTGGGCATGGGGAAGCAATGAGCATGGCCAGCTTGGTGATGGCACATTTGATAACAGATACAGTCCTGTTCGCATAATGGATGATGTAATAAGCGTATCTGCCGGGCATTGGCATACGATGGCAATCAAGTCAGATGGTAGCTTATGGGCGTGGGGTGTGGGAGGCCGATTAGGAAACGGAACCCCATATGGGAGTAATACTCCGCAATTTATAATGGATGGGGTCGTTGATGTTTCTGCGGGGCGTGGTCACAATTTAGCCTTATTATCAGACAGCAGTTTGTGGGCGTGGGGGATAAATGAGTTTGGCGAAGTAGGTGACGGAACGATGGAAGCTCGCTACTCTCCCCTGTATATTATGAGTGGTGTTGTTTCAATTTCGGCATCTGCAAGTCATTCGGCAGCAATAAAGGACGATAGGTCATTATGGACATGGGGCGAAAATATAGCAGGGCAGTTGGGCGATGGCACAACAGAAATCCGTAGCTATCCTATTAATATAATGGACGAGGTTGTTGCCGTTTCTGCTGGAGGTGCGACGCACGGGTTTACGCTTGCCCTACATTCAGATGGTGGTCTATGGGCATGGGGCGACAATGTTTCTGGGCAGCTTGGTGTTAGCAGGGCTATAACACAACATTACCCCGTGCAAATTCTTCAAGACATGATTAATTCATAACGAAAAATAGCAATATAAGAGATGGTAAATATGACAATTTATAAGTTGCGTAGAAATCATTTAATTAGGCATAAACATCAAATAATTGTATACATAGTAGTGGCACTATTAGCGACTATATTAAGTATAATTTCGCCTTATATCATAGGAGGGTTTTTGGATTCCTTAATAGAGGACGGAAATGCACGTGTTATTATCCGTTTTTGTATAATTTTTGGTGGATTAAATTTAGTAAAAATTCTTAAAAATTATATAACATCAATTATGTATGTGAAAATGAATACACAGATGAGTTATGATTTAACTCGTGAAACTTTACTGCATGTACAAGGTCTCTCATTATCGTATACTAATCAAAGTGACAGTGCTTATCTTATTCAGCGAGTTAGTATAGACTCACAAGAAGTTATCAGCTATTCAATAAAAATGTCCCATAACCTTATCGCAAATACATTAACACTTGTTGTACCATTTATTGTTCTTTTACATATAAACTGGGCAATGACGGTAATGATTGTTGGTTTTTTATTTGTCTATATATTCTCTTATCTTGCGTTTAGAAAGCCTCTACATAATATTGATATTGACCTTAAAGAATCACAAAATAAATATTTTGCGAATCTTTTTGAGCAGTTGAAGTATATTAAGCTAATAAAAGTTAATTCTATTCAACCAGAAATAAATAGTCGAATGGAGAGAGGCTTTAAGGGCATGAAAGGCAGTGCTATCCGTAGCCAAAAAATAAAACATATATATAGTGGGTTAGATGGTATTGTGTCTACAGTTGCACAGATAGCACTATTTGTAATAGGAGGTATGCTGTTTATTTCGGGCAGCTTTACAATCGGTATGTTTACCGTTTTTTCTATATATTTTGGGATGATGCTTTCGTCTGCCAGGTATTTTTTTAGCCTAGGAGCATCATATCAAAATGCATTAGTTGCATGTAATAGACTAAAAGATATATTTACATTAAAGGTGGAGGAAAATGGCACTGTTGACATAGGGGATATAAAAAAGATAGCAATTAAAAATGTCTCCTTTGCTTATCAAACACCAAACGACGCGGCTGTTTTGTGTGGCGCACACATTGACAGCAAGTCCCGCAACAAGCCAAGTGAACATGTATTGAGAAATTTCTCTGCTGAAATGTGTCAAGGTAAAGTATATGCCATTGTAGGTGCTAATGGCGGTGGGAAAACAACGCTGATAAATCTTATGACGGGTTTATATATGGGCGAGGCTAATGGTACTATTTTATATAACGGCATTGATATTAAAAACATTGACTTAGTAGCCGCCAGAAAGAAATATATCGCATTTGCTGAGCAAGAGCCTATGTTGCTGAATGGATCGGTATTATATAATGTGACATATTGTGCTGACGATAGTGGCCTTGTGGATTCTTATGATGTAAATCATCTGAATAAATATATTGATTGCCTAAACGTGAACGAGTTTGTTGAAAAAAATGGACTGAAATTCTCTGTTAATGATAAGTCGACTAATCTTTCCGGCGGTGAGAAACAAAAGATAGCTATCTTAAAGGTTTTATATAGAAATTCGTCAGTGCTGATTTTTGATGAGCCAACCTCAGCACTAGATTTGCAAGCAACAAAAAAGTTTATGAGTTACATTCAACAGATTAAAAAGGATAAAATTATTATACTAGTTACTCACGATAGCTATATAAAGGGACTTTGTGATGAAGTTATAGATGCTTCTCCTTCATGAAGCCTTTTTTGATAACCAAGAACGAATATAGCAATCGACAAGTCAACATATCACGAGTGTGCCAGGTTGCTTTATCAAAAATGGAAAAACCTACAAGCTAGCGATTCCTAAAGCTTTTGCCATATTCATCAAAATCACGTTTGACGCTAAGTCGCATTTGTATTATTATGTATAATACAAATGCGACTTTGTTGCTGTAGGGCTTATCAATACGCTTGTTGTAATGACGAGGTAAAGCATATGCAGCACAAATCCAATACACAGAAAGCGAGGACTCCAATGATTATCAAGCTAGACACAACCAGTACAACACCTATTTATGTGCAACTGCGCAACCAGATAGTCGTGGGCATTGGGCAGGGTGATTTAAAGATTGGCGACGGCCTGCCCACTGTCCGGCAGATGGCAGAGGATATCGGCGTCAATACCATGACTGTGAATAAGACTTACGCCATCTTAAAACAGGAAGGCTACATTGAAATCGACCGCCGCCACGGGGCTAAAGTTAGCCCAAAGGTGGACATGACCGGCTCGTTTCGCGAGAAGGTTGAGGGCGAGCTTATGCTGCTTATTTCCGAGTCATCCCTTAAGGGGGTTGGCCGGAAGGAGTTTATGCAGATGTGTGAGGATATATATAAGGGGCTTAGGCCTATTCCAGTAGAAAATTAGCGAAAAAATGGCAGGGGCGGCAAGGCGGCACTGAACATATGAACATAACACCTTAAAGTTTACTAGCTATGATGGAGGAATTTTATGACTACAACTGCAATTGTGATGCTTGTTACCGCTCTGTTTATACTTTTGGCCATGCTAATTATCGGGCTTATAGGAACCCGTACAAATGGGAATATTCTACTTGGGGTTAGCTTGCCAAACCATGCGCTGGAGGATGAGGCGGTACTTGGCATTGTTAAGATGTATACCCGTGTTTACCTGCTGCACGCCCTTTTATGTGCACTTTTGGCTGTGCCAATTGGGTTTATAACGCGGGAAGATGTTGCGGCATTTTACTTTATGTTTTGGTTCTTGCTTACCCTGTTTCTACTGCTGCGGCTTATTGAACGGTACTTTAACCGGCTTTATGAGCTTAAAGTGGCAAACCAGTGGTGGGTTGGGGCAGAAGGCAGTGTTGCCGTTGATCTTGCGGTTAGCCGAGTGAAGCATACTTTTATGGCTTCGGCATGGTGCTTTTTATTGCCTTTTGGGGTATGTATCACGCTGCTTGTGGTTGATATTGCGGGAGGGGTCGCGCCTTTTTGGCCGATTCTTGGGCTTTGTATGGTTGCATTGTATTTTCTTGTGTATTGCCTAATTTCTCGTATCAAGACCAAGACGTATAGCGAGGATACCTCTGTTAACCTGCAACTTAACCATGTCTTTAAGCGGATGTGGTCTTGCTGTGTGATTGTGCTTGCTATGATTTCGTGTGTTTATGCAGCGTTGCCTTATGTGGCTGCCGGGGCGGATGAGGATGTTATTTGGCTGGTTGCCGCGCTACTATTTTCCACTGCAAGCCTTGTTGCTGTTGTTTTGACCCACGACCGTATAAAGGCTTGGCGTAACCGTCTTTTGCGGCCAATCCAGCCGATTAACAAGGATGAAGACCAATATTGGATTGGGGGCATTTTTTACAATAATCCAAATGACGCAAATATTTTTGTTGAAAAGCGTATCGGCATTGGCTTTACAATGAATATCGGAATCTTACCCGGCAAGCTGCTTTTGGTTGGGGGTATTATTTTTGTTATAGCTGCCTTTGTGTTGCCGTTTTGGTTGTAGTGGGTGTCATTTCAAATCGAAACGCTTACAACATATCGGATTAGCTATACCGCCCTATTGGGCAGATTGGAGGTACTATGAAAAAAATTGTAAGTTTACTGCTGGTGATTATACTGGCAGTGGGGCTGGTTACCCCGGTGATTGCGGTGGCGGCAACCGAAAGTGCCTGCGCAAGCGACCGCATACACATTGTACAGCAGGGTGACACCCTATGGCGCATTGCCTTGGACCACGACACCACTTGGGAGGCCTTAGCACAGTACAACGGCCTTGACAACCCCCATTTGATTTTCCCGGGCCAGGAGATTCGCATACCAGTTAGGATGCGTGACCTTCCCGCGGGCGAGGGGTATGGGGAAACGCCTCCGCAGGCGGACGGATATGCGCACCCACAGACGTATGGGGACTATGCAATAGAGGACTACCCTCGAGTTGATGACGGATATGTTGCAGATAGTTATCCCCGCGGAGATGACGCATACACAGCAGATGGCTTGACCAATGTCGATACGACAGAAGGCTATCCGACTGATGTCAACGCAGAGACACCCGCATATCCTGGCGGAGACTACACCGCAACCCCCTTCGCTAGCTACGAGATAACCCTAGGCGAAGACACACTCTGGCCGATTGGCGGCACCCTAACAATGCCAGCCAGCGCAAGTAACGAAAACCCCGTGCCTGCCGTTGTGTTAGTACACGGCTCCGGTGCATCAGACCGCAATCTTGCAATCGGGCATACCGCGGCGTTTCATGATATCGCGGCATATCTTTCCGCCAATGGCATTGCGGTGCTTAGATATGACAAGCGCACCTATGTCCACGACGTGGTAGCCCACTACGGCCCCGCCTTTACCGTAGTGCAAGAGACAATCGAGGACGCAATCCTAGCCGCAGAGATGCTAAGGGCTGACCCACGCATAGATTCCAGCAGAGTTTATATGGCCGGGTTAAGCCTAGGCGGTATGCTTGCGCCCAGGATTCATGCCCAGGGCGGCGACTTTGCCGGGCTTATAATCATGGCAGGCTCGCCCCGCCAGCTTCTAGAAATCACTGCCGACCAAGAAAGCTATCTAATCGAACTTGGACAGCATCAGCTTGCTAACCTAGAAGAGCATCTGAAACTGCAACACGACGAAATAACCGCGCATCTGGCAATGCTAAACGAAGACGACCCACTACACGCCCAATTAACCGAGGCACTGTACGAAATAACAAACGCCCTTGATGCCGATGCTCTGGAAGAACTGTACGCCGAAGGCCAACTGTATCTTGAGCTGTGGCAACAAGAACTAGAGACACTGATGCAAGACTTTGCCACCATCACAGAAATGACCCCCGAGGAAGCAAAAGACGCACTACTAGGCCTCTTCCCGGCATATTACTTGCGTGAAATGGCACTGCATCCAACCACCGAATTGTTGGCGGAAACAGACGTGCCAATGCTAATACTGCAAGGGGACAACGACTTCCAAGTCTTTGCACACAGAGACTTTGTACTGTTTAAAGAACTGCTAGGCGACCGGGAAAACGTAACGTTCCATTTGTACGCTGGCCTTGGGCACCTGTTTATGCCTTCGACGGCTGCCAACTTGTATGATTCTCTATTTGAACGAGATTATGTACCGGCGCAGGTATATGCAGAAGTGCTGCGTGATATTGTAGCGTGGATATTGGCGCGGTAGGGTAAGGGCATGCGATAATTTAAGCGCGGACAGCAAAAAAGCGCAGATGCAAAAAGCGCAGACAGCAAAAATACGCAGACAGCAAAAAAGCGTAGACAGCAAAAAAGCGCAGACAGCATAAATACGCAAACAGCATAAATACGCGATATGCACAAGGGCTGTCATGTTTTAGCAAAATATTGAGACATTGCTCAATTGTTTTGCCTTGGCATGACAGCCCTCGCATCGTTGGCTTGCCTATAGAAACCCTTATTTTTCGGGAGTAAAATGTCTATTCGCTACAACCAACTTTTTTAGAATCTCTAAGGCTTTTGCGTTAGGATTTACTACAAGAAAAGCACAGCTCTCGGGATAGAGCTTGCCGACATATGTTCTGTTGTGTTTAGTGCAATGTTTGCCACTAGAGCTACATTTTTTGCAGGGTTTAATATTTTTCCAAATAAATTCTTTTGTTTCATCGCAATGTATAAATTCATCTAAATATTTACGGTCGTGACCTTCTAATTCGGTTACTTGCCAATCTCCAACCGTAAAATGATTATGCCATGAGTGCTTATTTCCGCCTAGGTCTATTCTACATGCTGCTTTACCTCTTTTGCCTGAAATTGACCAAGAGTTCCCGGAGACCCAGCGAGGGTTCATATTGTTTTCTCTTAAAAACTTGATAAAATCCATGGCATTTTGAAGTGTCTCTCCTTCAAGAAAACTGCCAGCTACATCTTCGATAAGTGGTTTGCTGTGCTTTTGTTCTGCAATTAATTGCAAGTAGTCTGTTTTTTCCGACATTATTTATTCTCCTTTGCCAAGATTTTTTCAAATTGTTCGATTGCATCCATATCCTTTTGCATTGCCCTGCGTCCTTCGTCAGCGAGTATCTTTCTGGCGGCTGGGTCACGGAATTTTTCATATCCATTTTCATCAATCGTAAACCCTTGCGACCACAGAAATCCACCGTAATCAGCGCAAGCAT
>Ga0123355_10009890_pt1 | contig 14558 bp, 7 predicted proteins | sample TergutEmb28metaG_3_FD_89872 | JGI IMG/M metagenome (GOLD analysis project Ga0123355, IMG submission 89872) | Embiratermes neotenicus P1 segment gut microbial communities from Petit-Saut dam, French Guiana - Emb289 P1 | ecosystem: Host-associated > Arthropoda: Insects > Digestive system > Gut ...
AAAATATATAAAGCTCAAAAATATACACTACTTTTCTGGTTTTTAAATAAAAACAAAAAAAAAATTAATAAAAAAAAAAAAAAAAAAATACAAAAAAAAAAAAAAAAAAAAAAAAAAAAAAATATATATATATATATATAAGAAAAAAGTACTGGCCACAACTCCGACTGCCATCCCACTCTGAAGACCTTTCTGTATTCAAACAAGCCTGGGTAAACCAGACTGTGTTGGAGTGCAGACAGTTTCCAGAGGCATTATTTTCACTTTGCACTCTGAATTTACATACCAGAACAGGTACATTTCAATAACATCAGACTTAGTTAGTGTAGTTACTTCTGTTTCTGTCATTACTACTGTTACAGTTAGTAATATTTTAAGTAAGCTTCTGTGACTATTAACTGGTTTTTCTGTGGTTATTGCACTGTGACAGTGGCGGCAGTCTCACTCACACTTCCCAAGTTTGTGTGTTGACCACATTGTCACTCTTGATTGTACAAAATAAAATATAAGCATTTCAAATGGTCTTCAATGGTATAAGGTACATATAAGAAATTTATCCAGATCCTTGCAGTGGTTCTTAGGTTTAGACATGCAGGCAGACAACTGCACAAACACCAAGATACAGCCATCCCTACATGTGATCCTTGCTTGGACACTGCATAAATAACAAATTGAAGAGCCCCACCCAATAATGCAAGTATACATTCCACATGTACATATTAATTACTTACCTGTAATATTATCAAAACATGTTTCGTGTAGCTTTCCTGAGAATAACTCCAAACCGATTATGGCATAAATAATTATAACAAACAGAACCAAGAGAGCAATGTGTAATAAAGGCACCATGGCACGGAGGATTGAATTCAGCACCACCTGCAAACCTGGGGAGGGGGGAAAAAAAAAAAAAAGTTCAGTTCAACAAAAATGTCATTCCAACACAAACTACTAGCATTTGTAATTCTTCACCCTTTACCTTCCAGGAAAAGGGAACTTTAAATCCCCCTGTAATATGTGTTAGTAGTGAGATTTTACATCAGCAATAATTACATTAGCACAGGAGAAATGCAGTGTTCGCCTAGGTTGATTGTGTACGTGATAACAGGTAGAATGCATGACCAGAAATTATTAAAATTCTAAAACATCCTTCTATGGTAGTCATTAAATTCATCATGTGCTCTTCTTCTCCTAAAAATCACTCATATATGGATTCACATATATCATGACTATACAGGCAGACATGGACCAGGCTGCCATTTTTCTAAAACTGGAAGTTGGAAGGTATTTTTATGATCATGTAAAATCAGAATTAATGTGACATTGTGAAATGTAAAGCATATGAGCAGAAGTGATTGTGAGCCATTACAAGGCATTCTTATCACAATATAATTGAAAGAACTGCGTACAACCACGAAAAGCATCAGTAAAGAAAGCCAGTCTCTGGCACGGATGGAAATCAGGTCCACAATAAATTATGTCACATGCATTACTACTCCACTACTTGACTGCTTATCTGGGAAATGTGAAGATAATTTCGAAGAAGAGAACTGTTAATATAGCCAGGATTGAGAGTTGGATGAACAAATTTCAAATTACTCTGCTTAGTTAATTTTTGATGTTCCATCATACGTATTTATGTAATGAAACAACTGTTACAGGTCTGGTTAAAGTAACAACATACAATTTTTTGCACATTGTCCATTATTTTCAGTTTTTTGAACAGTGTTTCAGACACTTAATCCATTTCCTTTATTAGGTATAAAGATTCCTAAAGAATGAACAAAATGAGCAGTGTCTGAAATAAGAACTATGCTTTTGGAAACAGACTATTATAAGAAGTGTTTTACTTAGTGGGATTAAACAATAATACTTGTAAGTACAAAAAGGCTTCTCAGTCATCTTGTACTCCTTGTATGAAAGTTTTGAACCATTGGGATATGCAATTACAGGCCAGAAATTTGGAGTAAAATAGCAAAATATGACCATTGAAATAGAAATGGAGAAAGAGGCTAGGACAAATTAGAAAAAGATGGTCACTAATATACAAAGAGAAAAAAGATGTAGGACAATACAGCAAAATATAGTCTGAATGAGAGCATCACGATGTGCTTGTAATTCAGTTAACGTTATACAGTATATGTCAGCACAGTCTTTTTTATTCTTAAGTAATATAAACAGGGCTACATGTTTCGACTAAAAGTTACTCATCTTCAGGTCCATACAACATTTTCGTTACCAGATGCTTTGCCCACTTTGGGATTCCATAGTGTTTACAATTGTGGAACACATCTAATTAAAACTTTCTAAAAAATGTTTTTGATTTTGTTTATAAAATGTATTTATTTACAGATTGTGTCTAAACATTAAAATGTTTTTTTTTTTAAATTGTCCCTTAACGGTGCGTTGATGATCACCGGATATTCAACTATGAATCTTGTTGTTGTATTATGGCTGATGTTGGGTCATGTCTAGTTTTTTCTCTATTTAGTGAGGATAGTTATGTTTCTCAACCAGAATTGCTCTCTGGATTGTTGCACCGTATTTCCGGGTAAAGTTTTTCTGCAGTTATTGTTGTTGTGATGTTTTTCGTTGTTTTGTTCATTGTCTTTTTCGTTCCTTGTGGTCGGACTTGTTCTACAGCGTGGATGTGTGTACTTTCTCTTGGATGTTGACACTGTGCGGTATGTTGTTCTATCCTACTTTTTCCACCGTATTGCGATCACTGTGATCACAATTGTAAAAAACATTTTAATGTTTAGACACAATCTGTAAATAAATGCATTTTATAAACAAAATCAAAAACCTTTTTTAGAAAGTTTTAATTAGATGCGTTCCACAATTGTAAACATTATGGAATCCCAAAGTGGGCAAAGCATCTGGTAATGAAAATGTTGTATGGACCTGAAGATGACTAACTTTTAGTCGAAACATGCAGCTCTGTTTATATTACTTAAGAATAAAAAAGAATGTGCTGACGTGTACCTTATAACATTAATTGCAAAATATAGTCACTGACTCCGAAACACATAACACATCCATTACTCCACCACAGACAAAAAGTGTTCTCAAGCATCCTTAACATTTACATTGCAACTGTGCCTGCTGTATCTGAAGTTCCTAGGCTATTCACTATTTACACACCTGAGAACATAACAGTGCTACATGATGCCCATACTTACTTGGAACTCCTGAAACCAAGCGCAGGGGTCGTAAGACTCTAAACGCTCGTAATGCTTTCACATCAAAACCTTCTCTCATCAAAGTTGATAATGCTGAACTTAAGAGTCTGCAAAGAAAAAGAAATTAACTCTCATCCTTCATGTTCCTTACTTTCAGTAGTAAAATAAAATCTGAGTACCAAGTGAACATTTATCTCCGCCATAATATGTGTTGCATATATGTACGCTGTTGATAACATCCAGGACTAAGCAGGGAAACGTAACACAAAAATGGTGAAATATACACAATAAGAAACTTTACAACTCAGTACACTTCACCGAATACAGCGATAAAAACAGGGGCCGGAAGATGGCTGGGACATATAACATGACTGGGAAAATGAGAAATGTGTAGAAGATTCTATTTAAGAAACCTTATTGGGACATACCACCAGGGGGATTGAGGTTTATATGGAAGGATTGTATTAACGTGGGCCTCAAAGAAACATAATGTTGACTGGATTCATCTGGCTCAAATATTGTACAATAGCAGGTCTTCTGAGCATGGTAATAAATTTTCAGGTCTCATAATAAAGAGGAAATTGTTAACAAGCTGGGTGTGTATCTGAGTATTCTGCAGTATTGCCTGATGTTCCCTGTACGTGCCATCAGATTAATGCTTTTCAGCATGGGCACCAAGAGGGATGGAAAACCAAATATCAACCCCAATAATCTGAACAGAAATCCACAGTTTTAAAGTGATTTGTGAAAATATCCTTAAATGGCTCTGAGAGTGAATTTTCTGCTACCTGTTTTTGGAAAAAAAAAAATCCTGTAGGCACCCAAAATTCCTTGGGTAAAGGACTTGAATTTTTCTTCACATCATTTATATCTTTTAAACAGTCACCAGATGATCATCCATGTCTTAAGAAACACGTATGATTATACAGCCTGCTGCTATAAAATCCTGTTTTTGAAAACATTTTGATTATAAATTAATTTCCAATCCACATATACATACCAACTTCAATTTCAGTTTGGGGACACTGATGCTTACCCTATCACTACTATTGTAAAATCTAGCAAGTTCCATCCATTGCGCAGGTATGCACCAGGGTGGGCTACAAAACCATATGCTATGATCTTCATCACACACTCAACTGTGAAGATTACTAAAAACACATTCTCTATCTTTTCCTGTGAACATAGAAAGTAAAAGGACATTAGTATTTCTACAGTTTTAACATATCCATTAAGTAAGAGCCACATTAATGTATGGATATAACTACAAATAATAATTTTCAATAAAATATACATAATATTGGCAGGCATAAAAGAAAGTGTGTCAGTGGTCTGACTACCTGTGAGGGGAATGTCCCCAAGTAACTTCATTCATACATACTCATATAATGGAATAAAGCAAATCATTGGTTTTCAAATTACAATACACCTGGTCCTCATACATCTTTGGTTATATAATGAAAACTTTCCTTTGGATTTGGCATTGGAGCTCTACAACATTTTTTTTGCCATCAACAATAAACACTGGATTTTATTACACAGTCTTATTATTAGAATGTCACATAATACTTGCGTAGTTTAATCTATAAAAAATGAATAACAATCACAAATTTCTTCATATTATAAGTCCTTTAACCTCTAAGGGACAGGGTTAAATGCCAATTCTATCTCTTGTATCTCTTGATGACCTGAATTTTTCTGACTTAGCATAGACATTGAAATTCCTATTGAAAAAACTCACAGAGACCAGCATGTGCTCTCATAGAATTGTAAAAGCTAATGCTGCATTGGAGTGCAGTATCATCATGATAGCCACAAATGTACAGTAACTCTTGTTTCTGTAACATGGTTTCATACTACATTAGACTAAATATTTTGATCTGCACTGTTGTATTAACAGCACAGTTTCAAAATTTGTATATCAGCTGAATTTATTTTCAACAAGAAAGCACTAGAACTGCAGCTTTATGCCTTGGTTGTTTGAGATATCAGAATTTAACATGTACTTCTATCTGCACACATTATATATTATGCTGTCAACAAGCAGCAGAAGGGGCTGAAAGTATGCATGTCCATGTATACTTTATGAAGTTAGCTATCATCAAACTTATAATACTTTAACAATGTGGTCTGAGAAATGTCTTTAATTATCTAAGCACAGTCTCAGTTTCTTGAGGAACTGGAGTTTTTATGTCATTTCAAGATTCCTCAGTTTATGAGTACAAACAGTGGACTTGTTGATGATGTTAAAGTGGGTTACAGAGTGCTGCTGTGTTCAGGTTAGATAATTTTGAAAAGTTTGTTTACAGACACAAGGTGCAGAATTATTTCCTAATAGGATATGTGCCAGCAATTTCCCACTGAAATTTAACTGGGCTTCGTACTAGTAGCTCATAAACGGTGAGTGCAACACCTATCGTACAATATCTGTAGGTGTAACATTAACAAACAAAATTCAGTTGGTTTGTGGTTCGTTTTATAAAGCCAGAATTATCACATCATAACACGGATGACAGAATAGCTGGTGAACAGTGAATTGGGAAGGATTTGGAAAGAAGCAGTTCTGACCTTGCAGTGGTACTATCCCACCATCTCCACGGGAGGCACGTGGAAAACCACCAAATACCTACTCAAGCACAGCCAGTGTCACAGCCAAAGCTCAAAGTGTGCACCACTCAAATTCAAGTCTGCACTTCACCAACCTGCTCAGCTTCTAAAGTATAAAATTGTACAATAAAACTTACCAGGTAAAGGTTTGTGCTATTGGAGTCACTGTTGGGGTAAGGTGTGTACACAGCCAAGGCCACACAATTGGCAAAGATGGTCAACAGAATCAGGTACTCAAATGGTCGGTAAATTTCGTCAAGGAAAATACAACAAATTCCATGTAAAATAAATGTCACTTTATGGTCCTGCTAATCAATCAATATAGTTGGAGGTTTATGTCAGAACTGTGTTTATTGGCAGTCCACAGATTTTGTTTCATTAAAGTTATATTTTAGTAACCACTGCAATAATGAGTGAAAAATGTTTCACCATTTTTTTTTAAATTTATATGTAAGATATAATGCATAGAATTGATAGTGCACTTTCTTGTGACCATGTCTTATAAAAATTGTCTTTATTTATGTATCTTTACTTTCAAATGAATTTTTAATTAAGTAGAGCTCAAAATCTGTTAATGCCTCTTTTCTCTCGTTAATATAACACTATGAGCTCCATGGAAGTCAAAATTAGATACAGGCAGAATGCCAGCATGGAATGAATGTCGAACTCCAGGCAAGCTTATCTGCATTACTTCATAGCTTCCGCTTTGAAATCCCATTCTTTCTAAACTGTTCTGTCACAGTGAAAAGGGGTTACTTAAACTGCCACATATATTGCACTTTTTTCCATTGTCTTTCTTTTTGTTAACACACAGCATTTCAAGAGATGGCTGTGCTTCTGTCAACAGGTAAATTCCCAATCTAGAGAATGAAGTGGACCTAACAGGGTATACTTAATGACATTTATTCTTTGACCTGATGATGGAACTGAGGAGAACTTCCTAAATGTGTTTCAAAAAACAAACAGATGATACAATGTTCAATATATGGGCCTGTTTAATAAAATACTTTCATCACAAACCTGTAGACTTACAAGGGTTGTGTAGTTTTTCATAAACTAACTAGTGTCGTTAATGATTTTTAAAGCTGCTGTTTTTCTCAACAAATTGTATAACAATGAACATGCTTAATGCTAGTGAGATTTGAGGTTCTCATAGCACTGTTTCTGAGGATTCAGGTCTCCTGGGGATATGACGCCGTGTTGTTCGTTGGATAGTCCTTGATGTTTTGAAGGATCTTTATTGTCTTCATCTTCAAGAGTGTAGAGGTTAGAAAAAGAATCATGGCCATCACAGCTTTTACAGGAACATAGTGCCTTTGGAAGGTCAGGAACCATCCACCCTAAGATGCAGAATCGTATCTCAGACGACCTCATTTCTCATGCTTCCTGCTTGTTCACAGGTAATGTGCTGAATTGTAGACTACAACGTGGTATTACAAATAAATTTTTGGCCACAGATAAGAATGCATATGTAAATTTTAAATGTTCTTTCACAGCTAATTACAGTTTATAAACAAGCAATGAAAATACACGTTCTGTACTTTTCTTTCAGAAACATATAACAGAAGCTTAAAGCAGCTGTGGGGCTATTAACATGCCACACAACCCCAAGAGCTCATATGTTTAAACTCAGACATACAGCAGCAGGATTGCAAACTGTAAAAGGACTGAAAAGAAGATAGGGTTCATATTGTGTGTCATTGTCTGGTATTGGCATGCAAAGGATATGGAACTCTGTGTCGTATGTTTTTGAAACCCAAGAATCTGGAAAATATGAGGGTGAAAAGCCTTATAAGCCTAGTGGTTAAAACAAGGCTTGGCAGAGCTCTTTAGCCCCAGTCAAAAAGTTAAGAGACACAAGGGAACTAACAGGATCTACATGTTATTAGGGTTCATAATGGAACCACTCACTTTTCTTCACTACTACTACTACATAACAAATATTGTTTGTATCAATTACAATGCCTTATAAATTAAAGAAAATTGCAATTTGGAGAAGGTGTATGTTCATAAAACTTAACCTATACCTTCCAACGTGCATGTGGGGTGAATTAGGAGCTCACTCTGCACAAAATTTTCCTTCATGGGCAACAACATTAAATGTTACGCGCATTTGATTTATCATTGAAAAAGAGATTGCAATGAATGTCTGTATCTGTCACAGAAGATGGATGTGTCACAGGCTTTAAAGGGCTTTGTTAGGTTAAGTAGAAATCAGTCAGGAAGAAAATATGTATAAAACCTGTGGAGCTTGTTGGGGAACAGTCTAATTTGTATGACTGGGAATAATGTAATTATATAAACAAGAAGAAAGTTGACCTACTGTGGGAAAGCATTAGTAAAGAACTGAATGAATCAGGCCAATTAATTGATTATTAAATGTACTGTAATTGAATTAAAAATATAATGTAGGCTTACTGTCATGTGTACTCAACAGCTGTTTTTGTTACAATTTTTGATATGTTCATACTGGAGCAGTGCTTGTCGTCCAAGTGGATCCCTTCCAGTGTGCAAGACCTGTATTGTCTTGTATGTATTGGGCCCATGCATCATAATTGTATCAACAGTAATCTCCCGTTGGAGAGGGGCTTTAAAAATAATTTATTTTGACTGGCAGCAGTGGTTTCAGGCCACATTTCTTACCTGAAGTATACACATTCAAGAAACACTCAGAATACTGGATTCCGTAGCCTACATTATCAAAACTTCCCTGTTTATGGCATTCTGGGATTATAAAGCATTCACATAATTACGGCCAGTATCCCTCCCTAACTCATATCCTGCATGGGCCATTTTACCTCCATTGTTTAAGGCAGTTTCTCAAGCAAGGTTTTCCTGAAGCCTAGGGTTCCGCCAAACATCATAAGGGTTGCATAAAAAATCGTGGAATACATTTATAAAGCTTTGAAATGCTGCGAAAAATTCCAAATGTCCCTCAAAATATGGCAGGAATTTTTATCTGGCAATTGGCAATATGGGAGTAGTATCTGTGTGCTGCCAACTGCTCCATTATTTTCCAGGCCCTAGATGTCTTCACAGGTAGGGTTTCTCGGTATATAAAAATTTATTTTTGGGCGTTCCTCCACAGAATTGTTGGGAAAATTTGGTCTAAGGAATGTACTGTCCTCAGACTGGGATAGAGGGTTCCAGTCTCAAGAGCACAGCTACCATGTCCGTGGCAAACTCTGATCAGCAGGTCAGGTTATGCGGAAGGGTACAGAATGCCTATTACTCCTCCCCCGTGAAGAAATTAAAAAAGTACTGTTAAAGGTAGCCATAATAACAGTAAGTAAGTAATTAAGTAATAATAAAGATAACAATAATATAATAAACAAAAATGTAAATGTGATCATACACATAACTCTTTCATTATTCACAAAAGAGAGAAATCTAAAATTCTTACCATAAATCTTTTGGCTACTTAAAATTAAATTGCACTATCTTATTGTCATGTACACCCTTTAGGTTAAGTAAGGGGCAGAGGCGTCCATCCTTTGTTATCTAAAGTTTTATTGCAACCCTTCTTTATGAGAATGACACCTCTAATAAGTCCTGCACAGGGTCAACCCAAGACATGCTGTCACTCCAGGCAGGCTAATAATTTGGTATCCCTTCAATCATTCTTCAAAGGTTTTCAGCCTAGGACAGGGCTGGCGATTATTTTGAGGGTGATGTCCAAATGGTTAATGGCTATGGAAAGGTTATTAAAAATTAAAAATACTTTTATACATCACATTACTGCAACCTTCTACAACACAAAACAAAACTCACTTTGTTCCCCTGCAATCATTTTGAACAGAAATAACATTTTACACAACTTTTGTGGCAAAATCCCATCCCTCAGATTCCAGGTTGGAAAGGATGGGCGTCTTTCAGTACAAAAAACAGGAATAAATTCAACAGATATGTGCAAGAGAAGTACCGGGCAGCACTTGGACCGCAAGACCAAGATGCTGCTGTGAAACAGACAAAGTCGTAAAATTCTTAATACCGACATTAGGACCGAACAATATCACAATTCCCTTTAATTTTTAAGGTAATATTGTTTTAACCCTGAAGATAAAGGCCTACTTTCCTTCCAAACGTCGGGAAAAAATTAACCAACCACACAGCGCAACATCCTAGAAGATCTGGTTCCTCAATACGACAGCAGGTTTGCAAATAATAATTTTTTTCAGCACTGTATCGTTTCGAACCGGTATTGTGTCATGCTCAACGCATGACCTAGCCTGTAATCCGAGACTCTCTCTCGCTTATTACACAGGCGACCAGCTGAATGGCTGCACTGGTGCCTGGAGGCAAGGTAGGGAAATCAGTGTAAAGGGAAGCTGCCATCAAACAGGAATTGCCTTCTCTCTCTCTCACGCGCGCATTTCAAATGGCGTAGTATGGCGGGGAATACTCCACATCCTGTTAGCAGATGCGCTATACACTTTATGTGTATAACACAAAGTAAAGATTTTCGAATAAAAAAAGATCTACAAGTGTTCAATAGAGAAAATAATCAACTTCTTCCATTGCAGTGGTATCGCAACGCAGTGCTAGTTATACCAGAGAATATTAAACTGATGTATGTCCGCCTTTCTCTGTCTCTGTCCTATGGAGGTAGAGGCCCCAGTCGCCTCCTCAAGAATTCTTACTACATGTTTGTAAGTAACAGAAACCGGAACAATGGGAGGTTTGTTCTGCATTGGCCTACTACTGAACAGAACAAAACAAAAGGGCTACCTACTTAAACTCTAATGATACAAGCCTACAAAAGGATACTTCCACTCTACAACGTCAATACATAATTTCCTGATTGGATTCTTGAGGGCGAGGCAGAAGAGGGCTCTCTGGGGCCTGTCAGGGGGAGGCTTGCCCCCACGACGTACTGGCCGCTTCTTGTTGGCACTCATTGTTGTAGCCCCAAGCGCCGCCTGCCACGCAGTTGACAGGGGTTTGTCAGGTGCTGTGCTACCAGTTGTACTGGTTGGGACTCCCACCTCATTTTGAGGCCCTGCAACAATGAGGAAACAAAATAAACTGTCATTAGCTGCATATTAACACCATCAATCTTAAAGTTCTGAACAGTAAGTGAAAGACATATTTCTCTGCACCATATGCATCAGCATCTCACAGACACTACGTTTTGTTGTTAATCTGTGACATATTCTACTTTAATCAAGGAATCGACATCTCCAAGTCAATATTTTGCGTATAACTACGTTAATCAGCCTTGTTTTATAAGTAGTTCATCCCATTATCCATTAGAAAACTACCCTTCTTCCAGAGTTTATTATGACCGAATTTTATTTTGTTCCCTATTGGAACATAATCCATGTTGATCTCACTCAAAATATCACCTGGAACAGGAAAATTTTACTCCAACAAGAGGCATTGAAAATTACTGTATGTTACTTAGAAATCTGTCTTGAAATAAACATGTATTAGGAGTAGACTCTCTACATTTCGTGAAAAAAGTGCTCACAAAAAGTCTTAACTACTATATAAACAGTCTGTTAAATTTTATTTCCTTAAATTTGAAGGAAAACTATGAGACTTTTATTTTGGTAAGATTATACATGAAAAAATTAGATCCTCTATTTAAATTCCGGTTTGTTGAAACTACACTGGCATTTTCTTTCACTTCCAGAGGGATGAAATATTTCATGTTAAGTGTAAAGCAATAAAATAATCATGTGATTTATGTGCACATCGTGAATTTCAAATGGAAATATGTGAAGTAAATGACGAATAATAAAACTGTAATTATGAGGTCTAATTCAAAACAACATTAATCACAAATGCAAACGTTACAAAAAATAATTAATTTTGAAAATTATGGGCATGACTGAAATTTTTGTGTCCTGTTTTAAGAATATGTGTGCGTTTTGTAGGTCCTTTGCCAAAAATACTGAGAGATAGAGTCCAAAAATCAAGAAATTTCTAAATTTTGTTTATAGAGGGGGGTACATTATTTTTAAAGTTGCGCTCTAAATTATGCATTGTTCTCAAATAAACTTGGGAGGGAGCAGTTTAAATGTTATAGTATAAAATATAAGTCAGAATATTACTAAACCTCTCCATGAATTCAAAATCCACAATGAACATTCAAACATTTAGTCCATGGGTAAAGGTAAAGCAATCCCTGTACAGGCCTAGGCAAGCCCTGGGGTTTCCAGGAGGTTGAGGCTCCCAGATTTCAAGACAATCAGCCCAGAAAGGTAGTAAGGTTGTCAGCCCTATGCACCGGCCACCCTTTCGAACCTGCGACCTTCTGGCTTTGATTAGTCGTGGGTACAAAATGTGAACACACCCTATTCCACTTTCTGAAATTGTATCTTCTGGACAACCGTGGATTCGATTCCCAGTAGGAATAAGGAGTCTTCATTTATAGAGGTTAGCCAGATTGACTGTGGTGCCCACCTATTCTCTTACCCAGTGGATAGTCACAGCTTTTTACCTAGGCATAAAGTGGCCTGGTCATGAAGCTGACCTCTCACCTAAATTTGTTACTCAGATTAATAATGCATACAGCAAAACCTTCACCACATCCGCTCATATGCCTTCTTGGCATGATGCTTGATTAAGCACAGGGAAAATTTTGCATTTACCTCTCCTCTTAATTAAACAGGAAGGTTTGCGTTCAGTATAAAGCAGTAGGATGTGCAGTATTCTAAAAGAAAACATATATTGAGGTGACCATTTTACTTAAGTTTTATATTGTAAATAAGTGGTGCCAATGTTCACCTGATTCATTTTACGTTCCATGCAAGAATAATAGAAAGTCACATCCTGACTGAACTATTCTGGCTCCAAAAATAATAGTAAACTGAATGACAATTAAAATAAGTGAAAAGTAAATGTAATTGCTTGTGCTTCACGTAACTCTTCAGATATAATCTACCTATATACCATACCCAACTGCCTTATTATTTGCAACAATTTGTCTTACTGAATGTTTACCAATATGAAATTGTAACAATGATAGAAGAAATATTTGTTCTTACGGGATATGATGCCTCATCCCTGTGTAATTAGTTCATCACCCAGTGACACAGCATAATATCCTAGAAAAATAGACACTTCAGCTATACCACTGCAAAAACCTAAAAACTCAGTGCTAGAAAAATCAGATGGTTATCTGGGTTATTGAAATCAGTCCACTGATTATGCCATTACAGTAAATACTTCTAAGAGTTGTGTTAGGATTGGAGAAATAGCACATCTTTCTTGTGATTAAACACCTATCAGTATGTATGAATGCAAATTTTACAGTAATGTTTAATTTGTAACTTTCTCTAGAAGTTTTTAAAATGTAATGATTTTGAATATTGAGGAATTTAAATTGAAATAAGATGAAATTATGTTAAATTTTTAATCTTCATCGTCCACTTCAGAGTTTGGTTTGTAATTTTTTGTTATGGTGTCGAACAAGTTGTTAAATTCTCCTGGAGCGTTTAATAAGAGCTTTTTTACTATTAAGCCAGAGATTTTGTTCACGTATTTTTATAATAAAATCAGGCTCATGAATTCCATACATTATTTAAAACGTAGGGAATGTATCTGTATAGCACAATTGTAATTGCTGCTGAATGTCTATGACCTTTAGTTCACTTGTTCTCTAACAGCACATTTGACCTTCATGTTCAGCTACCAGCAGCAGTTTATGTCACGGTATTTGTGAGTGCACTACGGTGTGGAATTCATCGCAACAAGGACCATTTGCAGTCGAGCTGCACACTTATTGCACTTGTATCTAGTCGTGGATCTCAGTCCACGAGTGGGGAACACCAGCAGCAGACTTCATTTCCTTTGTCTGTCCAGTACTGAGATTGTAGAAATTCGACTCTTTTTATGCCTGTTTCCGTTGGGCTTTGTTTTCCTACCATACTGGAAAAGAGGTGATTGTTGTATTTTCCCACCCATTCTATAAAATTTCCTACCAAGAAAAGTCTGAAATCTCGGTGAGAATGACGATCTCTACAGGAGTATTACAAAATCCAGCTGTTTAGTTTCTTAAGTCCAGCAAGTGGAAAGACAGTTTTCTCGTCCACTTGAAAGTGTGTCGACTCATCGGATATCTATTGGCCATTCCATCGCTTTGTCTGACATACGCCAAGTGTTTACTGGGGCGTTCTACAACGCCTAACTTTAAGGCTTTTTTTCTTTCATCGTAGAAATTTATCTCTACTGGCGGATAGTTGCTCAACATGTAAACTTCTTTTTTACCTTTCCATGCAATTACACTTAACCCTCCACTGGTCCTTTCTTGTATGCCACCGCTTTTCAGTTTCAGTTTTTCTCAGTCTGAAGTCAGGTAGGTTTTCTTGTCAGTTTGGTCAAATTGTCCTACATACACATATTTTTCTTGTCTCTCTAGGTCATAAAAAGTGTTGGTAACAAAAAAATCGTCCATAAAAGCTTTGTGTTCTACTCCTTCAACTCTGTGTGGTAGATTTCCAGCAGTGGAATTTGTTACCGCCGTGTGGCCAGTGATGGTCTCTGCCCTAAATATACTCTCGTGTCTCTGATGTACTTGAATCGTCGAAGAGTTTTGCTAATTTGGTACCGAAAACTTTCTTTTCTTGGGAATATATAACTGAAAATGTAAAACGGATTGTGCAATGGTTCAGGCCTACACGAGTCAGTCTTGTAAGTTACCTCGTAGGTTATATCCCACTCGTAGAGTTAAAACAAGAAGAGTCATTATGTCCGCACACGTAATATCAGGAAGGCGGCTATGTCTGGTTTATTTGTCTAAGTACTGTTGACAATGTAAATTAATCT
>Ga0123355_10009891_pt1 | contig 14558 bp, 6 predicted proteins | sample TergutEmb28metaG_3_FD_89872 | JGI IMG/M metagenome (GOLD analysis project Ga0123355, IMG submission 89872) | Embiratermes neotenicus P1 segment gut microbial communities from Petit-Saut dam, French Guiana - Emb289 P1 | ecosystem: Host-associated > Arthropoda: Insects > Digestive system > Gut ...
CAAGCGTCCGCCACCTGTCCCTATCCTGGGCCAGCCCAATCCAGTCCATATACCCACATCTCACCTCCTGGAGATCCATCCTAATATTATCCACCCATCTACGCCTAGGTCTCCCCAGTGGCCTCCTTCCCTCCGGTTTCCCCACCAAGACCCTATACACTCCCCTCCCCTCACTCATACGCGCCACATGCCCAGCCCAACTCATTCTTCTCGGTTTTATCACCCGCACAATATTGGGTGAGAAATACATATCACTTAGGTCCTCGTCATGCAATCTCCTCCATTCCCCCGTTACCTCATCCCTCCTAGGTCCAAATATTCTTTCTCACTACCAATGAATTTTATCCTCTCACTTTGCCCCACGTTACACAACAGCGAAAATCACTTAATATTTCGAAGTAGCAACATTACCACCTTTTCCTACATCTCCACCGGCTGCATGTCGTCTTTGTGCGGCCGCTATTACCGATAACACATATGGTACGGTCTTCCTCTTCAACTGGATACTCAATGACGATAGAGAAAATTTATATTGGCTCGGAACCCAAACATTAATAACCATACTGACGTCCATCACGAACTACACCGCTTTGGGCTAAATAAATTCAGTGTCTGCGCCAGATTTATCAAACATCTTATCTCATTAATATCTCACACCCAGAACTCCTTAATAATTTATCAACACTGAAATGTCATACACCAATGAGAATCTTTATCGTTGCACCGTGCATTTTATAGTTTATTTAAGTAACACACCAACAAATGCACATATATACTCTTCAATAATCTAAAATTTACAATAAAACACTTAAAACGCTCCTACATGTTTCGATCATCCTCAGGGAGCATACTTTGTTCCTTGCTAAAGTTAGAGTTTAAAACACTCACTGAGTGTTTTAAGCTGTAACATTAGCAAAGAACAAAGTGTGCTCCCTGAGGATGATCGTATGATCGAAACATGTAGGAGCGTTTTGAGTGTTTTAATGTAAATTTTAGATTATTAAAGACCATATATGTGCATTTGTTGGTGTGGTACTTAAATAAACCAATGAGAATGTTTATAGTTAACTGAACATCCACCACTTCATGGGCACACTTATGTGCCTCTTGGTCCATGTGTACCACGGCGGGATAAAAATAGGAAGTCGAATGGAAGGTTGAGGTGTAGCTAGTTGCCTCTTTCTTAATATCATAAACTCAAACACACGTTCGAAAGCCTCAACCACAAATATTAAATGTAGCTACTCAGATGTGTAACTAATACCCCGTGAGTCAATGCCTGACCCGCCACCACACAGATAAAGGTTTCCAAACACGGGAAAAGTGTATGACGCTACCGCTACAACTGCCAGCCACGCAATACAAGCCAGCTCTTAAAATCAAGACGGCAGCGCTTATTTCACACGGCTCTTGATCCCCCACGGTCATCCTTCGAGTGCTGCGAGCGTTCTTGATTTACATCATCCTTCCAGTGCTGCGAGTGTTCTTGATTTACATCATCCTTCCAGTGCTGCGAGTGTTCTTGATTTACAGCATCCTTCCAGTGCTGCGAGTGTTCTTGATTTACATCATCCTTCCAGTGCTGCGAGTGTTCTTGACTTACATCATCCTTCCAGTGCTGCGAGTGTTCTTGATTTACAGCATCCTTCCAGTGCTGCGAGTGTTCTTGACTTACAGCATCCTTCCAGTGCTGCGAGTGTTCTTGATTTACACCATCCTTCCAGTGCTGCAAGTGTTCTTGATTTACATCATCATTCCAGTGATGCGAGTGTTCTTGATTTACAGACTCCCACAAATTGCTGCAAAGATGTTTCAACCATAATATACAATCCATTTTACTGGATCTCTAAGTCCTGTCACAGCATTTTTTAGTTAATTCACAAATAATTACGAAATTTCAACTTAATACACCTGCACACTACAGAATGTTCCATCAACGTACGCCGATTATTATACCAACTAAATCAACATGCTTAATTAGTACAAACATAAAACTAGCTTCTCCAACACGTTTCGGTACATGTGTATCATCTTCACAGAGAACACAATGAGAATGTTCTTAAAAACCAAATGTTAAGGCAAAGTTGTTATTTGTACGTTTCTTGGTCTGTAACAGCTTCGTTGTTAAGGCTGATTGGATGTAAAAGATACAACTGTATACATTTTAAATCTTATGTTTACGCTATGTTCAAAATATTTATCGTTAAACAAGACGTATATACAGTAGAAATTATTAAAGGTGTGTTTGTCCGTGGACGCTTCTATTAGGATGGCAATATATGTTCCGTTCGGTAGTATATATCACAATGCGAAGCGGACTGGGTACTGTAAAATGTGGTGAATGTGAAGACCCGACAGCTACAAGCAATGGCAACTAGACTTTTTGGTTTCGGGTTGCTCAAGCTATCACGGACACTATATTACGAACGTATGTGTTACGACCGGCGGATTCACCCTGTTTTTTGTAATGCGCGAACACGTGGCAAAAAATGTGACAATATATGCCAAATGCTATTAACCACAATCTCGAAATTATGATGCACGAAATCAAGAAGTCTAGTTGCCACTGATTACAGCTATCGGGCTTACACATTTGCCACTTTTTACAGGACCCAATCCACTTCGCACTGAGCTATATACTGCTGAACGGAACATACTGCCACACTAATAGAGGCGTCCACGGACAAACACAGTTGGTATAAAACACGGTGTAACGCTGATACAAAAATTTAGGGAATGAACAACTTTAAAATGCGTTCCATCGTTAGCGGACAAGTAATTTAACCTTCCGAACACGAAATAAAAACAGCGTTCATTAGAAAATCAACTTATCCCGATGCTCAGACGGACGTATCATCAGCAGAACCCTTCAACAAGCTTAATACTCTTCAAAACCAGATTCACATTAACTACGAGACTAAAGCATTTCAGTTCGTTTTACCGCGGCTTCGCCGTTTTCCCTACCACCTGCTAGGAATATCATCTAGACTTACACGAAAGTATTAAAAGATTTGCTGAAATGAACCACCTAGGGGTCTGGAGTTGCAGCACTCTCTACATCCCATTTGAGACGTATCTGGTTTGAATCTCGACCCGGTCTCCGCCTTTCCTGACAAGACTTTCATCAGTCACTCCAGGACAACATCTGCTTTCAAATCCTTGCTGAAGTCATAAATGATAACAATTTTTACAGTTTAGAAGGTGTTACACAATGTATGCCGTTGAAATGGCGTCACCATATGATCTCACAAATTCACACCGATATTCAATATACACTAGGTCACCATTTAGTGAACACCTGTCCGATTACGAGAGTCTATGTGCCTTCTTTCAGCACAATGGTGCAACATCACAGACGGCGAACTATTTCCAGCGCCTTATGAACATGGCGAATTAAAGAAAGCCTAAACAGGTTACTGATGATTACTTATAAACAAAGCTGTGTATACACATGATTTACATTTGTTTTATTTACTAGTATAACGACCAATAAATGCAATTCATTAAACTAAAACGCATGGTCCCCTACGTATGACAAATTGGAACAGCGTCGATGGTTTCTGCCTGTCGTCACGCGAAATGTTCCAAGTGCAGAATGACGCGTGGGTCCATTTAAAAAGTTCACTGATTTGTAGCTGATTTCACTTAGAGAAATTCATTCAATACGTCTTACAAATAGCTTATAATTTTACACATCTTATGTGCAATAGACACCTTCGTTTCCTCACCTGTGGCTTGTTACCAGCAAAATCGCCACTAGTAAGTACATTGCGAATGTCACCAGTTTTCAATAATGTCGCAACTCAGAATTGTAATTTATGGGGTTAAGGTCTCAATGGGGAGGGAATCTATTTAGCAAGACAGGGCTCACACACCCAACACCTAAATCTACTATCAGCTCTGAGATCAGCACCACATAGTGCAACAACAATGAAATGTTGACGGCACTAGGTTGTTAACATAAGCTTGAGGAGTGGTGATTGTTCAGTCTCCTTAAGGTTAAGCCTGAATTCTGAACTCGCTGTCAAAATGACACCAATACCTGACGGCCACGATGTGCATATGAAAGAAACGTGAAAAACATGACCCAGAATGTTACTGTAAAAACACCTCCATTATTCTCACTTGCATTTGTTTCTAACGAAGCCCGGACACATTAGCGGCGAGCATGGTGAAGAGGACAGCAGTACGTTTCTACTTCACATCAAATCTACACAGAAAAATGAAATATGACTATGCTGGCTGACTGCAGCTGGCAGCTTAGAACAGGTGTGTACAAGAGGAAATCAAATGGACAAACATTCTGAACAGGTTAGATGTAAATGGATGTCCTTTCACCCTCATTACATAGTGTTTCACATACACATAGTTCGCCGTCTTGATAATTACCTTGGTTGTTCATGCATTTCCCGCAATAGTGTGGGACGTGGTACAGCACGTAACTAACACGTCAGCATAGAGGGCTCTGTCGTCACTGCAGTGGCTGGTAGTCCCTTTTCCGAAGAATGTGGAATTTTCCACCTTCATGTAACGTGTGGACTATAATATTCTTCTTCATAAACACAGGCATGAATTTCGTTCAGTCGTTTGACTATTCGTCAGGAGTTCAATGGTGGTTCACTTACATCCCAACACGCTCTTTGTGCGAACTGCTGTGTGTATCTAAAGTTCGCTGCTCTCGACAGATATCAATGCAAGTTTTGGTCGAAATTGCGAATGTAAATGGAAAATTTGCACAAATAACACTCAAACCAAGAGCACATTTCTGAACACAGCAGTTACAAGTATATTTGAATTTCATGTATACGTATCTCAAATACATTACGCTAATTCATTTTCATACCGCAATGTAATTTTTGCGATTTAGTTCCTGGCCGCACAGTAAGAGTTCGGAGAACGGGTATATCGACTAGTATTAGATAAAAAAAATAATCGCATTTTTTTAGTTTTAAATTAATTTATGGTCCACAGTGTACCATTATTGCAATGTTGTAAATAAAAACCATCAAAGTACATATGCATGAGCGTTAAAAGCACTCCCCCCACCCCCTTTCTGTTAGTTACATGTTTCAGTCTCCGTGGGCCATCTTCAAACAACGCACTCATACAAGATTCAGTGAAATTAATAATGTTTACAATAATCTATAAACAACTGATTTGACTTATATGTATTGTGTTAAAACCTTCTAAAAAATTATTTACTGGGCGTTCTAGTTTGATTTTATTTCTATTAATCAGCAATTGCTGTTGATCTCTTGGGGGAAGATACCACATAGGACAATGTGGAAAACATGCAAATGTAATTTTCAAAGTACAAATTTAATAAACAGGGGTGTAAAGACGTGAAACTGTATAGAATCGGCCCCGACGACATTTTATGAACACGATAATGAACGTTCGGTTTCTGCAAAGGGCCGTAATTAAATCGTCAAATATCACGGACGAAAACCCACCATGGAGTTGGGCAGGGAATCACAACTGTCAGGAATTATGAATGAAAAGCGTGTACCGTATCTGCAGACACTCACTCTGAAACCGTGTATGGAAGGTCAGAGCTCCCCATCCCAACAGTCTGACTTCCGTGTATATACGTCGCGAGATTGCTCCAGTCAAAACAAACCCCGCTGCTCACCGTGGTAGCCTGTTTGGGGGGGGAGGCAGACACGAAGATGCGAGATATCCCATGGGAAGACAAACTATCGGGGGTGGAGGGGGAGGGAAGAACTGACCTTAAGCCACAATAGCATGAAGTGTAACATTCAACTTCAGTGCATGATCTATTTGCTGCAAAAGTCGCGAACATTACTCCCAGTTAACACTCCTCACGTCCTAATGCACTACTACTCTAAAAGGTATTTTCATGGTCTTTCAATTAACTTAACTCGAAACAGCTACCCACCCAATACTTCCCGCCGTACCGCAATTTAAACAATTACGGGTGTTGAAACATTATCAAACTTTAACTGAACTATACCAAAGAATGCAGCGTTCTATAAAATTTATTCATCTCCACACATCGAACAATTTCGCTGGGTTTTGTTTGCATTTTGCATACTAAGACTACAAGGGATGAGAATAAATAATATACACAAAAATATTTCCAGAGAGATATCAACAAATACAGATCTAGATTCCAGGCTACTGCAGAGATAAGCAAACTTAAAAATTCAATTCATCTGGCGATCTGTAAATCAAAAATATTTAGACCTTGCACAAATGCAGATATATAAGAAATTCACGAATTCTCGAAAATCAAAACAGACCATAATATTTCGCGCCTGTCTTTGCTTCGTTGAGGGGAAAGAGTTAAGACTGGTTCCATGCACATGGAGTTGAATAAGCAAACAGTATTTGCTGCAGTTAAGGCGTTACTGTTCACATCGAGCACCATGGACGAAAGAAAAAATATTTAGCTTAAACAACAATTAGGTATCCCTCAGAAACGAATTCCTGCTTAACTTCGCTTCACTGTGTCGTCACAAAAACTCGTGACAAGTTAAACTACATATGTAAACTTTCGTTTTAAATAAGCACCCGTTTGAGGGCATTTACATCTTGTACGACGAACCAACCATATACCCAGGACCTCCCAAATGGAACTATTACATATTGACAAGTCGTGAGGTGATTCGTCTTCTGAAGCCACAAAATATTTATAGGAAGAAAGTGATTAGGCTTCGAAAACACAGTTACTTGTTACTGCATTTCCGTCCCAATTTTATAAAAAATATTGTCACCATCACTGCACTCAATGCTAAGAACACAAATTTTTACATTTACCCTGCCCCAATCCATACTTCGTACTCGTATCCTCCTCCTACATAAGGAAAAAGTTTACTGTTTTGCAGTTTCATCTTCTTGGCTTGCTGAACCAAACCACAACTTAAGACTATACTGCAGTGAATCAAACCACCACATCGAACGTACACTGAGCACAAACAAGCTGGTGTGTGTAGATCAGCTTCGAGTTTGCCGGATTCGTACAAATACGCAATTCCTTCTGATAATGAAAATTTTGCATTGTTTAAAAATTCTGTACTTCGTATTATTTACTTAATTTACACGATGATTTCGATTTTAATATTTATAACACACCGATGCTTTGTACATACATGGACATAATGATAGCAGGCCAATAGTAACGATGATCACTCGCCTCTATCTAGTGCCTAAATTAATGCATGACAATAAACATCTACTCCCTCCACACACATTCATGGCGCGCACGGGACCGTTACGTTTATCAGACTTTCATACATAGCATTAATCAACGCAGTAAGTGTAAGCTCCCTTTTCCAGTTTCCTCCAAACTGCAATACCTTCCCACCTACCTAATTGTCAGTGACGACGTCTTTACCACCAGCACTTCGGTAAACTGCGTTGTGAACAACAGTTTTAGTTACAAACAGCGTGACGGCGTCCTGTCCGGAAAACAATGCAGAACCTGTCAGAATAACCGAAATATGAACCACGGACATCAAAAATAAGAAGCAAGAGGGCTAGACTCGCAGCCTATATATTACGTTAAAACGGGATCTTTTTAGGATGTGCCAAAGCCTTCATTCAAATGAAAAGAATGTACACAGTGGTCGTAACCTAATTTTAGGTGGCCTACAATTCCCGAATTTTCCTAGACTGAATGAGTAAAACCACGAATACCTTACTCAGGCAAGCTACTTTTCTGAAAGACATGCGAGCACTATTTCATCGACAGTAACGGTGCAGCGCGTTAAAAACTGAGTCCCCTTCATATCTGTCCATGGCTGATTGGGCATATCCATTAACGACTTCCATGTCTTCCCAATATGAATATTCACTTCGCTATTTCCCCCGTGTTTTGATATATGTCCGTAGCACTCACTGCGATGAGCGGCAAAAAAAAATGTCAAAATACGTTTCTTACCTTACTATTATTGTACAAACGAAGAAAACTGATATAGCAGGCGCCTTGAAAATACCAGAGTTTTCATATTATGACGCAGCAAACATGCTTGTTAAAAGCAAGCACGCACAGACGAGCTCGACACTTATATCGGACTTACGCATCCGTATAACGACGATCTTGCAGCACTAAATGAAACGTGCCCCACTTGTAAGTGCTTCTTAAAAGTAAAAGGCGTCCGTCAATTTACAATGCAGGTGAGTAAAATGGTGATCATATATATATCTACTACTACTGATGCCATTACTTCGACTGATCAAGCGTGTACAAGCTGCTTTTTGCGTACAAAGTGCATCAGACCAGTCACTCGTATCTAACCTTTCAAGGTCACCAGAGCGTCACTTTGACCACGTATGACTACGATATATATCACCCCATATATAACTGAAAGCTCGATGTTAAACGGTATTGAAAACATTCAACAGTTGCCAACGTATAGACCTGTCACATTCGCCTGTTTCATTGACACTGATGTGCTGCCGGTTCATAAATCGTGACCATCTCATCAAACATGGTAGAAAGCGACCATGGAATGATATAAGTTACTGCCAAGCCATTTCCCTGAAGGTACTGCGGAAAACCGCGAAACATCTCAAGGCAGCCGGTGTGCCGTTCGAGATCCGAATCAGGCACTTGCTGCATACAAGACGAAGGGTACGGCTTAACCCATAATGCTTACTTCACAGTGAAAAACCAGTACGTCTTCCTTCGCGGCTCAGGCCAACGTAACTGACTACAATTTGACAGAAGCCATCCCGTTGCGTATTAACAAATTTGTATAGTGTATTATATACCGTCAGTACAGAACAATACATCAGAACAGTGATATAATATATACAAATTAGGTCACATTATGGCTACATGTTTCGACCGTAAACGGTCATCTTCTGGCCAATGAAGAACATTATTAAGGTACAATAAAGTAGCACTCAATGGGATCCTTAATAATGTTCTTCACTGGCCAGAAGATGACCGTTTACGGTCGAAACATGTAGCCATAATGTGACCTAATTTGTATATATTATATCACTGTACTGATGTATTCTTGTGTACTGACGGTATATAATACATTATAAAAATTGACTACAGCCATGAAGACATCACGGTATGGATTGCATAGGTCTGCGTAAAAACTGAAGGGAGGTTAGACTACTTGCAGAGCATTGACTTAAGACAAAGCTGCGAGATTTGACGTGATGACAGTGGTGGCTGCGAAGACTGCCTTCTTCAGGGGTTAAACTGAGCAGGACAGCTCAAACGATAACGCTTCTGTCCTGTATGCGGGTGGTGTCTGATTAGAATCTCATATGGGACACTGACTTTCCTGATATTCTGCAAAGCTTTCGTCATAACTTCAGGAAAACAGCAGAACAACGATGTGAACTACGCCGCAGCCGCTTTCTTCCACGTTCATTCCTGTTCGTCAGTCATTACCGTCCAATCACACGAAGCTAACTCATCTGTTAAAAACTACGATAAACAAGAAAAAACTATACAAAGGACGGCCTTGGTTTTCTGCACAAAAATGTTTGCTTTGAACTTCGTAAAGCGGGTGAAGGGACTACAACCAGTGATCATAAATGCACGTGCCGAACTTCCAAGTTTCTTGTAATACCCGTCCCATTTCAATTTCACCGTCTATCTTCCTCCTGCAAACGCCAATAACGAGATGGCTCGTGTACAAACACTGTTCTCATTAAATTCGAATGTCTGTTGAACGCTAAAAGAAATTTGCTTTAAGTAGCACAAAGTAATAGAGGTCTTCGACAAACTTACAGTGCTGAGTACTAGGGAACAAACTACTCCGATTGCATGTTATTCACGACCGTGTAACAGGGATGAATTCTGAAATTTTCTAGACAGAACCACTTTAATTAGAAATATGCGTCTTGCACGTTTAAGCGTCTGGGAACAATCAGGCAAATAAAAATTTCGTTCACAAACAAATTAAGACACCTCTGATATCGGATGTGTTTCCTTCAACCCATCTTTAATAATGGTATCCAGTTTTATTTCACGTAAGTCTATGGGTCCTATATGAGAACGTGCTGATAAGTCCTTAGCCTGACCTACTTCCCGATGTCGTAGGACGGAATCGATAGTGTCGTTGGAAAGAGGGGTCTCTTCATGTGCCGAATTGCAAGTCTTTTCTTGTTACAGAGGCTGAAAGGAAGAACGTCAGGCGAAGCACGCGATTTCAACAACATGGAGACGCGAGCTATCAACAAGTTTTTTTTTACCTGCAAGGCAAGGCGCCGGAGGAAATTCACGCCATTCTAACAGAAATATTAGGGTAACATGCATCATCGTATACCACCGTCAAAAACTGAGTGGCCCAGTTTAAACGTGGTGATTTTTCCACCTGTGATGTGCCTCGTCTTGGACAACCCAAAACAGTGACCACCCCGGAGATTATTGATCTCATTCACGAACTAATCTTGGGAGGCCGCCGGATTTCGGCTAAATCAATAGCTGAGCAACTGGGCATCTCACGTGAGCGGGTTGGGTCCATCATTCACGAAGATTTGGAGATGTGGAAGCTCTCCACGAAGTGGATCCCGAAATTCCTGAACGGGGATCAAAATCGTCAACGGTACCAGTTGTCTGAACAACTTTTGGAATTTTTTCGGCGCGATCCAAATGTTTTCCTGTCGCGATTGGTGACCATGGACGAAACCTAGCTATATCACTCTGACCCGGAGACAAAGCAACAATCAATGGAGTGGCGGCATAGCGGCTCACCCCGCCCCAAAAAATTCCGAGTGCAAAAATCCGCTGGAAAATTTCTCGCCTCAATTTTTTGGAATCAATACGGCATCCTCCTCATTGATTATCTTCTAAAGGGCCAAACTATCAACAAGGAGTATTATTCATCTCTGCTGGTGCAATTGAAGAAGGAAACATGCAGGCCGCGGGAAGGTTACCAAGGGGTTCTTGTTCTTGCACTTGCAACCCGGAAGAAACTGACCTACCTGGGCTTCCAGTATCTTGAACACCAGCCTATTCTCCGGATCTGGCCCCGTCGGACTACCACCTGTTCCCTGGACTGAAAAACGATTGAAAAGTAGCCATTTTTCTTCCGACACAGAGGTCATTGCTGCCGCAGAGACCTGGTTGGACGGACAAACTTCTGAATTAATTTGAGTGGGTTGCAAAAATCAGCGCAAGGGGCCAAGTAGTGCATTGAGCTTCGTGGGGAGTATGTTCAATAAATCCCGAGTTTGGTCGCTTCCTGGTCGGGCTAAGGACTTACCAGAACCCCCTCGTAGCAAGTTATGTTGATTTTAATAACTGTGTGGCTACGTCGGATGAATACGCTTATTGTATTTTTTACATACACTTAATTCCGCTGAATTTAAAATATTTCACCCTTCCCGTCGTATAAAAACGTAAAGATTAAAATGTACAAATTTATGGCTTTACCTAATGTTCCGTGTAGTTCTGAAACTTGGGCTTTTTACATTTCGTGAAGAACAGAGATCCTGTCTATTTGGTAATATGAAGCTGAGAATAATTCTGAGAGGGACAAACGAGGCAGTAGAGAGTGACATAATGAGGAGCCACATAATTTGTACCCTTCACCGAACATCTTTGGGGTGATCAAGCAAGTCGATGAGAAGGATAGAACAAGTAGCACTATGACCCAACCATGAAATGCTCACCAAAGTGCAGACAAAAAACCGCGAAGGAAGAGACTTTTCGGAATAACTGTATGATATTGGAACTGGTCTTAAAAAATGGATCATGTTGACAGGATTAGTCTGGTTCAGTAATGGGTATGGTAGGTTGTTCTTGTGAACACTATTATGTGCATCTTATGTATATTGGACCGTGCATCATTGTGATAGTTGAAGAATAAGAGCCCAACTTGATGTCACAATTTATCAAGTTTTATTTAACTTCTTCTATGCTCAATATGTTTCGGGCATTAATACACCCACCATCAGGAGCCTGCGACTTTTCTATTGTATCACCACATTGGTTGTGTGTTCTTGTTTCGATGTATGTTGGAGTTTCGGTGTGGCTGGTTGGGGTGGTATCCGTGTGGCATCTTGCCACACGGATTGTCAGATTGTCAGATTTTAAGCAAAATGGGATTTTCTCGACAGATCTTCATAATAGCCCCAACATCAAATTTCGCGGAAAACCGTCGTGTTGCAGCCAAGTAGGCCTACATATATTTCAAATGACGGGCACATGACGAAGCTAACAGGCGCCATTCGCGACCTATGCCAACGCGCCTATAAACTTACTGACGTCTTCATGTAAAGTGTCCGACATATTTGACGATTTCACTCCAATATGAATTTTATCGAGACTTCCACTGAAACCCCCTACAACAAATTTCATGAAAATCCGTCAAGTGGGAGCCGAGCTGACACAAGCGGAAGGACGGTAATCACTAAGCTGACAGGCGCTTTTGGTGACTTATGCGCACGCGCCTAAGACTCACAGTAACCACTATCATTGCAAACTGTCAAATAGCTAACCCTTTTAAGGCAGTGTTTCTTAGTACTTCTAAGACGCGACGCAGATCCGGCCAACGGCTTTGTCTTACACCATCAGAAGTCAGAAATAAAGAGGCTAGTGAAATAAAAAACATTAATCGGTATAATGAATGTGACATCATTTGTGCGGCCAGTATACCCGTTCTCGCAATTAGTCTGAATGCAGGTTCGATCTATGTCAAAATGTACAATTTTAATATTGGATGCTGTCCTACTTTTTGGCCCCGTAACAAATCCAGGGCGACTTAGACGTCGGCAGCCAATATACGTGTTAAGTCCAGAGACTTGGTCCAGATACGTCAATGTCGTCCACGCGGATCCACTCACTGCATTAAATATGTCATGCCATGAAACGAATCTCGGTAAAAACAGACTTCAGTGTTCCAGAATACACAAGTCTCGCATGCCACGACTAACAAGCAATTCATAGGAGAATCTGACACATCTCTCACCTATAAATCCGTGCATAAAGATAAAGGAGGGACCTAGGAAATAAAGAACTGAAAAACAGTAAATTCAATCAACTACTGTCATAAAAAAAATCCCGCTATACGTTTCACGTCCAAGCCAAAAGTTTTTCCGCCGTAGCTACCTTCATACTCTTTTGCTGTTTATACAAAAATCGTTGGATATTAATATCACGCCAACCACATAAAATTTCGCACTCCCAACTACTAATCTGTGTCGCCTAAGTCGAAAAGGTATGTTTCGACTAAATGATATTCTGTTATTACCACTTTTCGTGGCAAAGCGCGGTAACAAGTTTGCATTTTTCGAAGCTGCCGCAATATAAAACTCCCGAAACTGCTCCTGAATAACGATATTGCTGCTACCACGTTCTACGCTGTATATGGCGGCGGTAAGTTCCTACGAAACGTTAGTACAAATCTGTCAGACTCCACGGAGTTTCATCCTCCAAAAGACAAATTTAATATTCGTCGCTGACAGTACATCCAATCTGATATCACCTCCGACGTTCGCACAATCTCCAGGCTGGAAAATTAATAGTACCGAATTTAGACCTATTAGCTAGAATGGTCTTTATATGTAATAATCTCCGTAACAAGTTTAAAAAAAATCAGCCAAGTTTTGAAAGATTAAGGCAGAAGGACGGACGGGGAGGAAGGGAGGAAAGCAGGATATTTTGTTATGGAAAACTGAGCAAGAAAAATCGAACTGACCTGTTTGTTGGAAACGCACAGAAGAATGACGTTGTACTTACCTGAAAAAGAAACAAAACAATCAGGTTAATTATCACAAAATGCACGGTGCAACAATAAAGATAAAAAACAATCAGCGTTTGTTTCGACACCAAAAAACAAATACATTAACTGTAATAGAAATGCTCAGTAAGTATGCTATGGACGTGTCTGGAAGATCAAGGAACTCTCAAGTAGGTTTAAGATTATGAACTTCATATTGCAAATTACCCGTAACGATACTACACTGTCTATCCACCTCTGCAAGTATCAGCAAAAGCAGAAGTGCTGACAAAAAGGAGCTGTCGTTACACCACCACTAATTAGCTCTTAATTTAATTTTCGTTGTTAAGTCGATGTAACTGATTCACAAATCCATCCTGATTGTGATTACGAGTTAACTTTATTTTACCAGGACCAACTTACGGAATCTGTTGTTCTTAAAGCTCTCAAGAACAGCACAGCCGACTAAGTGGCTTACAAATGGATTGATAACTTTGGCAGTGTGACTCCACGAGAGTTCGTCAAAGCATTACTTCAAGACTCGAGGATGACTGATGTGAACTAGAAACCGTGCACAAAAAGCTCTCTCAAAGTCAAAACCAGCGCCGTGTCGAAAAAGCGAACTAAGATCCCGAGAATATGATCACAATATGCATACTCATATTTCCTGTGGCTGCACCTTTAAGGTGGATGACAGGGAAGAGAGAGATCAGGCTCACGTCCTTTCTTCACTACGTGTTAATAACCAACACTTTTTGTGGTCGACAAAATACCAAGAATACTCTCGGGGGGGGGGGGGGGGGGGGGGGGAAAAAAAAAAAAAAAACACCATTAAAATTAAAGGGGGGGGAAGTGGGTCCGGGTTTTTTGCTCGGCCCCACATTTTTTTGTTCCTGAAAAACGCCC
>Ga0123355_10009893_pt1 | contig 14558 bp, 15 predicted proteins | sample TergutEmb28metaG_3_FD_89872 | JGI IMG/M metagenome (GOLD analysis project Ga0123355, IMG submission 89872) | Embiratermes neotenicus P1 segment gut microbial communities from Petit-Saut dam, French Guiana - Emb289 P1 | ecosystem: Host-associated > Arthropoda: Insects > Digestive system > Gut ...
GTTATTTTTGATAATGTTGCAGTTAGGACAGATCCGGCGTTTGATATTACCATGCATATTGATACAGATGAAGGCAATGCTATAAATGTTAACAATAAAAATTTAACTTATGGTGTTTTAATTAAAAAATAATAACTGAATCTATTTTGGAGGAAAACAAATGAAAACTTTAAAAAATATGACTGAGATGGGGCACGAAAATATTCTTTATTGCCATGATTCCGAAACAGGATTAAAAGCAATTATTGCCGTTCATGATACGACGCTTGGACCAGCTATTGGCGGGACACGTTTTTATAACTATGAGGATCAAGATGAGGCACTTTATGATGTTCTTCGTTTATCAAAGGGAATGACTTATAAAAATGCCGCTGCTGGGCTTAAAATCGGCGGTGGGAAAGCTGTTATTATTGGTGATCCAAAGCAGCTTAAAACGCCTGAGCTACTGAAAAAATATGGACAGTTTGTGAATCGTTTAAACGGTTGTTATTATACAGCAGAAGATATGAATATTGGGTGTGAGGATATTGAGCATGTTAATTCAGAAACACCTTATTGTGTAGGTCGTCCTGCTGTGAGTGGGAATCCATCGCCTTATACTGCGCGTGGCGTCTATCAAGGGATTCGTGCTTCTGCAAAAGAAGTTTTCGGTACAGATGATTTGAAGGGTCGTACGATTAACTTAACAGGTGTTGGATCGGTAGGAATGAGCTTGGTTAAGATGCTTCACGAGGATGGAGCGATTGTTACTGTTGCTGATGTGTATGCGCCATCAGTTGACAAAGCAGTTGCAGATTTTGGTGTTAAACGTGCCGAGGTAAGTGAGATTCACAAACTAGAAGCTGATATTTTTGCACCATGTGCAATGGGCGCGATTATAAGTGTCGATAATGCTCATGAGTATAACTGTAAAATTATTGCTGGTGCAGCAAATAATGTTTTAGTTGATGATGCGGCTGGTGACAAATTACATGAATTGGGTATTTTATATGCACCTGATTATATTATTAATGCTGGCGGAATTATCAACTGTGCATTGGAAATTGATGAAGATGGTTGGAGTAAAGAAAAAGCTACTCAATTAGTAGATGAAGTTTACAACAATGTTGCCATGGTTATTAAAATGGCAAAAGAGAAGAACATTCCTACGTATAAAGCAGCTGATGAGTATGCAATGAGTATTATTGAAGCTGCGAAAGCGGCTAAGTAAAACTTGACACCAAATTAGTAAAGTAAAGCCCCTGATCCGCCTTCTTGTGGATTAGGGGCTATTCAATATTACGGTGAGTGATTATCTTTGGCACTGAACAGTAACTATTTGTCTTGCTTTTCCTCAATTCTTTTACGGTATTCGTTGATTTCATGCTCAACTGCAGCGATGTCATCCTTTGAACACATACTTTTAATTTGGAACAACACAGATTCATAGCTTTCATCTTTAAGAGCTGTGAACAGTAATGATCTTATCAAAGCTTCTGCTTCACTCGACACAACCCTCACCTCCTCGCTTATACTCATATTATAATATAAGCGCTTATGAATTATCAATACTTTTTAGTTTTTGGGCAAATTTTTATTATTAAATAATGGACTGTTCTTTTTTCTTTCTCTAATGTGAAAATTTGTTGGAAAATTGTCTATCCAAAGCATATACTTTATGGTACACTTATGAGTATTGTATTTAAAGTTATTATTTTGAACAAGGATGGTGTTTCAAGTGAAAATATATAATACGTATACACGGAAAAAAGAGGATTTTAAACCGATCTCTAAGAATAAAGTAAAGATGTATGTTTGTGGACCGACGGTTTATGATTATATTCATATTGGGAATGCGCGTCCGGTGATCTTTTTTGATGTGGTAAATCGGTATTTTAAGTACCTAGGTTATGATGTGAACTATGTATCAAATATCACGGATGTGGACGATAAGATTATAAATAAAGCCCAAGCCGAGGGTGTTAGCGAAACCGAAGTTTCCGAAAAATATCTCGCACAGTATGTAGCTGATTGTAAAGCTTTAAATGTAAAACCAGTGGATGCAATGCCGAAGGTAACCGATAATATGGATGAAATAATTTCTTTTGTCGACGCTTTGATACAAGGTGGCTGCGCCTATACGGTGGACGGAGATGTCTATTTTAGAGTTAAAAAAGCAGCTGATTACGGAAAGTTATCGGGCAAGAAAATAGAGGATTTGATCGCTGGTGCTCGAGTAGAAGCAAATAACAAAAAAGAAGACCCCTTAGATTTCACCTTGTGGAAAAAAACAGAAGTTGGTATAACATGGGAATCTCCTTGGGGTGCTGGTCGCCCTGGTTGGCATACGGAGTGCGTTGTTATGATTGATGAGGTTTTTGGTGGCAAAATTGACATTCATGGCGGTGGTCCAGATTTGCCGTTCCCACATCATGAAAATGAAATAGCCCAGAGTATTTGTGCTAATAATCATACGCTGGCCAATTATTGGATGCATGTTGGTCGTTTAGCATTTGATGGGGAGAAAATGAGTAAATCACTTGGAAATGTTGTATCAGTTAAAGATTTACTTGAGGAATATGATGCTAATGTGTTTAAGCTTTTTACGTTGTCGACTCACTATCGACAACCAATTACATTTTCTTATGACGTGCTAGAACAAGCACAGAAAGAATGGGAGAAGGTTAAAGAGGCATATAAGGGGCTGTTTGTTTATGTCGATTTAAATGATGGCTTTGCTAACAAGTGGGTTGTTAATCAGGATCTTAAAAAAATCATGGATGAGTTCTGTGGTCATTTGGATGATGATTTTAACACGGCTAATGGAATTACTTGTTTATATGAGCTAGTTAAGGAAATGAATAAGCTAGTACGTAGTAAGGCAAGGTTAGAACATTGTTTTTATGCATTATATTTATTTGGTGAGATGTTAGGTATGCTAGGGTTTGATTTACAAAGAGACCCTCTTACTACAGAGGACAAGAACTTATTTAAACAATGGGAACAAGCTAGAGCAGATAAGAATTTTGATTTAGCAGATGAATTACGGGGATGTTTGCAGGAAAGAGAGCTCATTTAAATGATCAGGCCAAAAAAAGAGATTTTAATTTCACAACTGCTATTTTTTATGTTCATTGGTTCTATAGGGTCATTTGGTAGCTTTATAAACTTACATTTAGAGCAAGTTGTTGGACTAACTGGTTCACAAATCGGATTTGTAGCGTTTTTAGGCTTAATAGTAACGGTAATTATGAATCCGATTTGGGGCTATATTGCTGATAAGAGTGGCAAGCATGTGTTATTGTTAAAAATGGCGTTTTTAGGGACGGTAGCAATCGGAGCGCTATACTATGGATCGAGAAGTTTCCTGTTGATAGTTATATCAGTTATTTTCTTTGAAGGATTGCGTGCTCCGATTATGCCATTGCTAGAGTTCATTTCTACTAACTACTGTGCAAAATATAACTATGATTTTGGTAGAGTACGTGTAATTGCTTCATGGGGGTTTTTAATTGTGGCGATGGCAACTGGTTTTATGGTTGCAGGTCTTGAGTTTGAATTATTTGGTCGCTTGGTTAGCTTCGCTGGGTTCATCAGCCTCGAATTTGCCACGTTTGGGATTTTAATTATTATGAGTGCAATTGCTTTTTTATTGTTGTTCTTACTTCCAAATACGAGTAAAAAAGAGAATGAGGTAACTAATTACCAAGATCCTTCTTTTGGTAAGCGCGATGTTAAAGACCTTCTTACAAATCGGCGCTTTGTTTTTATTCTAGCTTTTACAATGGTTGGATTTGTAACTGTTGATACATTATTTCTGTATTCAACGATGCATTTAGTTACGGTACTTGGAGCAAGTGAGAATATTGTTAGCTGGATTGCCTTTTTTGCGGTTGTGCCAGAGTTGATTTTGTTACCATTTGGAACAGTTTTGATTATGAAGTTCGGCTTTAGAAATTGGTATATCTTTACGGTATTAACCATGATTTTGCGGTTAGCCATATGCTCATTTACAACTAGTCCGCTTATTTTTGCGCTTAGTGGTGGTGTTCATGCATTAATGATCATTATGCATGTTATCGGAACAATTTCTTACATTAGAAAGGTAGTATCGCCAAGTGTTTTAGGTCTTGCTTTAACAGTGCTAGCCTCAGCCTCAGCGCTGTCGCGGGCGGTTATGAGTTTTATTTTTGGCTGGATATACGAGCATATTAATAGTTTTGCTGTATTCCGTGTCGCGACTCTAATTGTGCTGGTTGCGTTAGTAATGGCTATTAAAAGTAAGAATTTGAAAGAAGTAGGAGCCGAAATTCAGGCTCCTTAGGAGTGGTTTAGTGAGACGGCGTTATATTTTAGTTTTACAATTATTATCTTTTACGATTGTAGGTGCTATGGGCACATACATTAATTATATTAATCTGTATTTTGAGCAAGTGCTTGGTTTTACAGGTTCACAAATTGGACTTGTAACCATGCTTAGTATGGGTCTTGTCATCATTGTTAATCCAGTTTTAGGATATATTGGTGACAAGACTGGGAAGCATGTTTTAATGCTTAAATTTGCCTTTTTTTTATCAACATTGGCGACAGTTATTTATTCGCAAGCTAATATGTTTCTTGTGGTTTTAATCATCGCCATCCTGTTTGAAATATCACGTGCTTGTGTAGCACCATTTCTTGATTTAATTACGAGTGATTATTGTGAAAAAGTGAGATTTGATTTTGGCAAAGTTCGTGTTTTTTCCTCTGTTGGTTTTATGATTACGGTAATGAGTGTTGGCTTTATGATTGCAGGTGTTAGGATACCGTGGATGGGAGGTGAAACCATTGGCTTTGACGGGTTTTTAAGTATCCGCGTTGCTGTTTTTGGGGCGATGATTATTTTATTTGCATTATCTTTCATTTTAATGTTTTTTGTTCCGAAACCTGAGGATACTAAAGGCAAAGGTTCTGCAACAGGAAAATTTAATCGGAAAGATATTAAGGCATTATTTGAAAATAAAGGTTTTTGGTTTATCCTTGTGTTTACAATACTAAGCTTAGTTGCTCTTGAATCAGCGAAGACTTTCATGGGTAATCATCTTGTTATTGGTCTAGGTTCGGCTGAAAATATTGTCAGTGTGATGACATTTGTGATGGTTTTGCCAGAATTTGTTTTGTTACCCCTTGGATCGAAGATTATTAGAAAATTTGGTTTTCGAAATTGGTATTTGATAACAATTTTAACAATGATCGGAAGAATGACTGTTTACTCTTTCACAAGTAATATCGCCGTCTTTGCTGCCGTAAGTTTGGTGCATGGGATTGGCATAGTAACTCATGTCTCGGGAAATATTGCCTTTGTGCGGAAGGTTGTCGAGCCCAAGGTTTTAGGTCTTGCTTTTACGATTATGATGTCAGTGTTTGCATTTAGTCGTGCTGTAATGAGTTTTGTTTATGGAATGTTATATGAGCATTTTGATGGTTTCGCAGTGTTTCGGTTTGCTACGGTGTTACTAATTTGTGGTCTCTTTTGGGTGCTGAAGAGTGACAGTCTTAAAGAAGTTGGGGATGAAATTACGATGGTCAATTTATAATGGCGGTTTGCTTTGCATCCCAAATTGCATTGATAACTTGATAATTTAGGGGTTTTAGGGTATAATAGTGAGATTGAGTTTGGTTTTTAGGGAGTGATTATAGTGGCAGAAAACAGTCAACATTTAACACAAGAGGGGATTCAGAAATTTCAGGAAGAATTAGACTTTTTATCGAAAATTAAGATGGAAGAAATTAAGAAAAAATTACAAGAAGCGCGTGCGCAAGGGGATTTATCAGAGAATGCCGAGTATGATGCAGCACGTGAAGAGCAAGCAATTACGTTTGAGCGTATTCAAGAACTGCAATATATTTTAAAAAATGCTGTGGTGATTGAATCCGAAGGTGGCGACGTGGTTCAAATTGGCTCAACGGTACGCTTCATCTTAAAAAACGCTGGTGAAGAGCAAAGCTTTAAAATTGTCGGTAGTGCTGAGGCTGATCCGTTTACTGGTAAAATCTCCAATGAGTCGCCAGTTGCAATGGCTGTATTAGGACGTCGTGTTGGCGATATTGGACATGTGAATTTACCAACTGGCTCGACAGAAGTCGAAATTATTGAGGTTGATTAGGGAAAGCGGGAACTTTGGTTCTCGCTTCTTGTGTAGTAAAAAGTAACTATTCAGTGCTTAGATTTGCCCTTTCGGTGATCAGAATAAGGTCTCGCCAAAGCTTCTTTATGTCATTGCTAAAGAATTATTCTCCCAAGCTTGCACCTCTAGGCACTGGTTCAACTAATATCACTGAAAGTGATAAGTTTCACTGGCGCGCGGCTTTCGCCTTACAGCGTGTGATTTTAGTGATGGATAAAAAGACATCCATCACTAAAATCACACAGAAATGGGAGATTGTCTATGGTACTAAACAGTAACACCAAAAAGGAGGGTTGCTCATGTTGACGAAAGGTTTTATTGAACAACAGATTGAAATATTAGCGAATGTTTTAGGTTATCATGTTGGCAAAGAAAGGTTGGAACATGTGTTGACCGATCCTTATCGTAATGAGGCAGCAAATGATCTTAATAAACGATTGATGGATTTGCTTGCTGAGGGGAAAATTAATGAAGCTGAGGATTTGTTATTTGAAGCTATTGAGCTTGAAGCTGCCGGGAGTGATGAGCATATTGATCATGATTTTCTTCGTGTAGCTCTTGATTTCTATCTAAAATTAAATCAGTACGATGATGACGAGTTAAAGCGATATAATTTTTCGAGAGTTGAAGCTGATGATGGTTGGACAGAAATCACGCGACTATTTTAAAGGAGAATTAGTATAAGGAGGGTTTATTTTGAAAAAGAGGAAAAACCGCACAAGAGAAATTTTTGATTTTATCAAAATATTTGCTAAATATACCATAGTTTTTTTACTTATTCGCACGTTTGTTTTTAGTCCGACAGATGTACTCGGACTTTCAATGCAACCAACATTAAGCGATGGCGACCGAATTATCATATGGCAGTTATTTTACACTCCAGAATTATTTGATGTGATTGTTCTTGAGCATACTGAGGGTGATCACCATGTCAAACGCATCTTAGGTACGCCAGGTGATCGCGTTGATTATATTGAAGGTGAGCTATTTATTAATGGTGAATTGATTGATGAGCCCTATATCTATGATGGACCTAGCACTAGAGGATTTGTTCTTGAGCAACTTTGCCAATATGATAACTGTAATGTGATACCAGAAGATTATTTTTTGGTGCTAGGGGATTATCGTGAAGGAAGTGGCGATAGCCGTAACTATGGTTTAGTGCATAGATCACAAATTATCGGGCGTGGTGTGTGGCGAATTGCTCCATTTTCCAAGTTTGGAGCACTTGATTGATGTTAGAAAAGATGAATCAGGTTAATGAATTATATGATCTTTATAAAGGGTTGTTAACAGATAAACAGCGTGTATATATTGAGTTGTATTATCATGAGGATTTGTCATTATCTGAGATTGCAAACGAGGTTGGGGTAAGCCGCAATGCGGTTCATGATAATATTCGCCGAACGGAGAAGTTGTTGTTGGGATATGAAAAAAAGCTAAATATTTTTGAAAAAGATAGAAAACGACAGGAGTTTTATGATAAAATAAAAGAAAGCACAGATGATACGTCTGTTTTGGAATTGATTGAGCAATTAGAGGCAGTAGAGTAGGAGATGCAATGAAGACTAAGGAGAATTAATTATGGCTTTTGAAACATTATCAGATAAATTACAAGGTGCCCTTCGGGGAATTGCGAAGAAGGGGAGGCTAAATGAAAGCGATGTTGATGTGATGCTTCGCGAAGTGCGGCTGGCGCTTTTAGAGGCTGATGTTAATATTAAAATCATTAAAGAATTTATTGCCGGCGTTAAAGAACAAGCTGTTGGCGATAAAGTGATGAAAAGTTTAACATCATCGCAGCAAGTTGTTAAAATTGTTAATGAAGAACTAACGCATTTAATGGGAACTGAGGCAGCCGGCATTGATTTTCAGACGGCTGGTCCGACTGTTTTAATGATGATCGGTCTTCAGGGTGCAGGTAAGACGACCCAATCAGGGAAGCTGGCGAATTTTTTACGTAAGAAAGAGAAGAAAAATCCGTTAATGGTAGCCTGTGATGTGTATCGTCCAGCTGCTGTTGATCAGCTTTTAACTTTAGGTAAGCAATTAGATATTCCCGTATTTGAAAAAGGTGTATCTGAGTCACCAGTTACAATTGCAAAAGAAGCCCTTGCCTATGCTAATGAGAACAACCATGACTTGATTATTATTGATACAGCCGGTCGTTTACATATTGATGATGAGCTAATGGACGAATTAGCCCAAGTTAAGCAGGTTGTGAATCCAAATGAAATTTTGCTTGTTGTGGATGCAATGACAGGTCAAGACGCTGTTAATGTTGCTGGTTCCTTTCATGAGCAATTAGATTTAACCGGTGTTATTTTAACGAAGCTTGATGGGGATACTCGTGGTGGAGCTGCTTTATCAATTCGTAAAATGACAGATGTACCGATTAAATTTATCGGTCTTGGGGAGAAGCTTGATGCATTAGAAGTTTTTCATCCAGAGCGGATGGCATCGCGAATCCTCGGAATGGGAGATGTGATGTCACTCATTGAGCGTGCTCAAGATTCGATGGAAGACGAAGAAGAAGATCTGAAGCTAGTCGAGAAAATGATGGCTGGAAGCTTTGATTTCTATGATTTTTTAAAGCAAATGAAGATGATGAAGCGGATGGGAGGATTGGGATCAATTATGAAAATGCTACCTGGTATTGGTGGCGGCGGCAAAATGCCTGATGTTGATCCAAAGCAATTAGCACGGACGGAAGCGATTGTTTTTTCCATGACAGATAAAGAGCGCAAAAATCCGAGCATTATTAACAACAGCCGTAAAAATCGAATTTCACAAGGTGCAGGTGTTAAAATAAACGAGGTTAATGCACTTATTAAGCAATTTTCAGAAATGAAAAAAATGATGCGCCAAATTGGGAATATGGATGAGCGCCAGATGGAGCGTGTGGCAAACCAAATGCAACGCGGTGGTGCAGGTGCTACTGGCGGGATGCCAGGAATGCTAGGAATGCCAGGTGGCAATCGTGCTGCACGACGTGGTAAAGGCAAAGGAAAAGGTCGCGGTGGGTTTAGGTTTTAGGTTGCGGTGGATTTAGATTATTAAGAAATGAGATACATAAATGAAAAAAGAAGAGTTTGAACTCCAGATAGAAAAATATGAAGAAATCCTCAACCAACAAAATCGAACTTTCAAAATGATTGGCTTTATCAAATTGTTACATGTGCTTTTTGTTGGGTGGATTATATATTTAGTGTTTTTTGGCAATGCTAGTATGATAGCTCTCACCATAAGTGGCGTTATCTGTGCACTTTTAGTTATTTTCTGGATTTATCACGAAAAATTAAAGCAACAAATCAACTATTCGAAAGGGATAATTTCAATTAATTGGCGTCATCTTGATCGTATATCTGGCGCTTGGGCTGGGTTTGCTGATATTGGCTCTGAATTCGTTAATCATGATCATCCATATGCCAGCGACTTAGACATTGTTGGAAAAAAATCGGTGTTTCAATTTCTAAATACGACCAACACTTGGCATGGTCGTCAAAAATTTGCTACTGATCTACTCAACCCTAATTATACTGCTGAAGAAATTACCCAGCGTCAAAATGCAATCGCGGAATTAAGTGAGGATATTATCTTTTCTAATCATATCGAATATAAATTTAAACAAATAGGTGTTCATGCTGCAGCAAAATATATTGCCAAGTGGTTGGAAAATGACACGCCATTTATCAAAAATAATTTTCTCAGGCTATTGGTAATTTATGCCCCATTAGCAGTCTTATTTTTTGTCGGGTTTGCTTTCCTGATGGAACTAACTACTCTTTACCCAGTTATTTCACTCATTGCTATTTGTCAACTCCTCGTCTGGGCATTGTCATTTTTTCCAGCAGCGAAATATTTAGAAGATGTTTCCCACTTATCTTATAATTTAAATGAGTATGGCGAGGCCATCAACGAAATAAAAAATCGAAATTTTAAAGCTGTAAAATTAGTCGAAATTGGGAAGTGCTTAGCTGATTCTGAAATAGCAGCTAGCAGTGCAATCAAAGAATTAGCTCAAATTTCCAGCAGAGAGAGTATTAGACGTAATGCAATTGTTTGGATTATCCTGAATATAACCTTATTGTGGGATTTAACAACGGCAATTCGTTTCGGAGTTTGGAGAGCAAAATATGCTAAACATGCTGAATCTTGGTTTATTAGCTTGGGTGAATTTGAAAGTTTGTTATCGTTTTCTCATTTACCAAATGTATGTAATCAGACCTGTGTACCAACTATTCTAGATAGTAAAACAATTACCGCTAAAAACCTTGGTCATCCACTTATTACAAATGAAAAACGCGTTAGCAATGATGTAACTTGTGAAAATAAAATTTTTATTATATCAGGATCAAATATGTCTGGGAAAACAACCTTTATGCGAACAGTCGGTGTTAACTTAATACTCGCACGTGGTGGTAGTTTTGTGTGTGCATCAGAAATGAATTTTTCGAAGTTAGACATTATCACTTCAATGCGAATTGCGGATGATTTGAGTGAGGGAATCTCAACCTTTTATGCAGAGCTTAAACGAATTAAAAGCATTATTGAAATGGCTAGACATAATTCCGAAATGATGTTTTTAATTGACGAAATCTTTCGAGGAACGAACTCTATTGATCGCCTAATTGGTGCAAAAACAATTCTAAAAAAGCTTAATGATTTAGGGGTTGTTGGTATTATTACAACTCATGACCTTGAGCTTTGCGAAATTGCAAACGACATACCGCGAATTAATAATTATAGTTTCTCTGAAAGCTATACAGAAAATGAAATTAACTTTGATTACCTCTTGAAAAAGGGGATTTCTACTACTACCAATGCAAAGTACTTAATGAAGATGATGGATATTATTTAGAGGGGGGCTTATCATTATTACCCCTTTTTTCATACCTTTAGACCTAAAAGCTCTTCCTTTTTAAGCATAATTCCATTATAATTAACTAATATAAGTCAATTAGGTGATTCATATGCAAAAACAACACTTACCACGAAGAAGGAGAAATCGCGTTAGAGCACGATTTTTTTCACTACTTTTAACAATATCAATCGTTGCTGTTATCGGCTATTTCTTTTTGCAAACAACTGGCATGCATTTACCTAACCTCCATGGCTGGGAAGCGCGTGAGGTGCTGGATTTTGCAAGAAATAACAATATCGAAGTTCAGTTCGAATTCACCTACTCCGACAGTGTAGCGCCAACATTAGTTATAAGCCAATCAGAACCACCTCGAACTGCTATAACAGAAGGTATGAGCTTGAGCATTGAAATATCAAAAGGAATCGAGGTGAGGTAAATGGTAACAACAGAAGCCGAAGCTACCAGCTGGATTTATTCGTTTAGCGCGAATAAAAGTGGGCGCTGTCTCGACCACCTGCACGAAATCTTAACAAAACTTGACGACCCCCACAAAAAACTAAAAACAATCCACATCGCTGGAACAAATGGTAAGGGCTCAACCGTGGCATTCATGCGCGAAGGACTCATGCAAGCAGGCTACAAAGTTGCAACCTTCACCTCCCCATTCATTACTTGCTTTGGGGAACGAATGTCCATTAACAACACACCAATGTCAGAGGTTGATCTAGTCAAATATACTAACATTATAAAAAGTTCACTTCCTAGTACGACCTGTGAGTACACATCTTTCGATATAATTACGCTAATTTCCTTCCTATACTTTGTAGAAGCCACCGTTGATATCGCCATCTATGAAACTGGTATCGGGGGCAGGCTAGACTCGACTAATGTTATTTTGCCGCTCGTAAGCGCAATCACCAATGTTGGACATGACCATGCTGAGGTTCTTGGTGATACCCAGCTCGAACGAGCGCTTGAGAAACTAGGAATTGTAAAAGAGAAAGTCCCGTTATTCACTACAGAAGAAGACCCTGATCTGCTCGCTGAATTTGACAAAATTTGTCAAGGAAAAAATGCTTATCTTCATCAACCATTAAAAAATGCCGAATTTAAATTTATGTCACCATATGGAGTCTGCTTCGACTGTCGTGAATACAAAAACATTATTATCAGGATGTCGGGTGAGCACCAATTCAAAAATGCTGTTCTCGCAATAACTATTTTGGAGTATTTAAGATTTGCTGATGATTTTGGGAAAATTCATTTCCCACCGCGAGTCACAAATGCCACTTGGCAAGGACGATTTGAGCATGTGCAAGAGGAACCAGCTGTTGTCCTAGATGGTGCTCATAATTTAGAAAGTATTCAGTCACTCACTAACACACTAAAGTTAGTTTATCCAGATCAGAAGAAGCGGTTTTTATTTAGCGCGATTGCCACAAAAGATGCCAAGAAGATGATAGAAATATTGAGTGAAATTGCGGAGGGCATTACTTTTACAAAAGGCACAAATCCTGAGTCAATAGCGCCTGAGGTTTTAGCACAATACTATAATGGACTCTTTGATCCAATGTATGGAGATTATGAAAAAGCTATTGAATTGGAGTTAGAAAAGCTAAAAGATGATGAGGTATTAGTTATTTGTGGTTCATTGTATTTTATATCTGATGTTAGGAGATACTTACTTGAGAAGGGGTAACACTCTACCAAGGCCGAGTATACTAATTCTCCTTTAAAATCTATCCAAAAACTTGATCTTTTTATCCTATACTTCGTCGGTGAATTACTACCGCACTGTCCCAGTGCGCTACGCAATCCACCTCCTCGTCTAGAATAAAAATCTCTACGTTTAATTGGACAGATTTTAAAAGATAATTAGTATAAAAACGAGTTACATAGAAGGAGGTTTTTCAAATGATACGTGTATTATTTGTTTGTCTTGGAAATATCTGTCGTTCGCCAATGGCAGAGGCAGTACTTAGGGATATGGTAGTAAAAGCGGGATTGGAGCAGGAAATTGAAGTTGATTCAGCTGGAACTGGCGGTTGGCATGAAGGTCAACCACCTCATAAAGGCACCATTGAAATATTGAATCGGTATGATATTTGCTCAGATAAACTAATCGCAAGACAAGTGATATCTGATGATTTGACTAATTTTCAATATGTGATCGTAATGGATGATAGTAATATGGAGGATTTATTAACCTTTGGCAGTGCACATCCAAACACTTATGTAGGGAAATTGTGTGATTTTCTACAAAATAGTGTTTATGAAAATGTCCCTGATCCTTATTATACAGGGGATTTTGATGAGGCTTATGAACTGGTCATTGCTGGGTGTAAAGGTTTGCTTGAGTTTATTAAGAATAGGGGATGAATACATGAAAAAAATAATCTTTGCAACTAAAAATGCTGGTAAGGTGCATGAGTTAGCTCAGATGATGGAAAAATATGGATTAGAAGTGTTATCATTACTTGATCTCAACTATGCAGATGAAATAGCAGAAACAGGGCTGACTTTCGAAGAAAATGCCCTTATTAAAGCGCGACGGGTTGCGTTAGAGTATAAGACTACTGTTATTGCTGATGATTCTGGTCTTGCCATTGATGCCTTAAATGGAGCACCTGGCGTTTATAGTGCAAGATATGCAGGGGATGATTGTAATGACGATGCTAATATGGATAAAGTTTTAGAAGAATTAAAGGATATACCTGATAATGAGCGTTCAGCTCGATTTGTTTGTGTGTTAGCCATCGTGGATGCAAATGGGAAAGAAACGGTTGTTCGTGGAACATGTGAAGGGGGAATTTGCCATAAGAAGCGTGGGTTTGGTGGATTTGGATATGATCCGATCTTTTATTTGCCCCAATTAGGTAAAACAATGGCAGAACTATCGAAAGCTGAAAAAAATGCACTTAGCCACCGGGGAAATGCATTTAAGAAATTAGAATCAGTATTAGGTGAAATCATATGAAAAAAATACTAGGGAGTCTATTTAGTTTGAACAACGAAAAAAAAGCGGATGCAAATGTCGGTGATGTTGTTGCTGGAAATAAGAACTTGCTTTTTAAAGGTATTTTGGAAATAATTATTGCAAGCGATAACCATAGAGGAAAAAAGGGATTAACAAAGATCTTAAAACATCATGAGGGTGCAGATTTTTTTTTGCATTGTGGAGATTCGAATTTAGAGCCGGAAGATGATGTGATGAAGCAGTTTATAACCGTTAGAGGAAATACTGATTATTACGAAGGTTATGAGGAAGATGAGTTTATCGAGCTCAAGTCAGGTGATCGAATCTGGGTCACACATGGACATCGGTATGCTGTAAAATCTGGGGGTGGCGATTTAGTTAAGTATGCTAAGGCTGGGCATACAGCTATAATGACAACGATCCCACCAATAGATATTATTCTTTACGGTCATACTCATATGGTAGATGTAAAAATGCAAGAGGGGATTCTAGTTATTAATCCAGGAAGTATTACGCGACCTCGAGATGGTGTAGAACGTACATATGCTGTATTGCGAATTGCAGCTGGTTA
>Ga0123355_10009894_pt1 | contig 14557 bp, 11 predicted proteins | sample TergutEmb28metaG_3_FD_89872 | JGI IMG/M metagenome (GOLD analysis project Ga0123355, IMG submission 89872) | Embiratermes neotenicus P1 segment gut microbial communities from Petit-Saut dam, French Guiana - Emb289 P1 | ecosystem: Host-associated > Arthropoda: Insects > Digestive system > Gut ...
GGCGAATGGAGTGGGTAGCCAGCAGTCTTGCACTGTATCGGAGCACGGTCTATCCAGCATTACTACCGCTGATGCGCACACCTCGGCTGCCAGCAGCCGACTGAACTGACACCCCCGCCGATAAAAATGGACTCGTCCGTTTCGCTGGAAGACTAAATCTGGTTTCTGCGCGTGTGCCATCACATTCCATTTTCACTCTACAGCCATCACTTGCCTTCTACATAGGGTGTTGCTAACGCACCAATGAGCGCCAAACAGCGCAAAAATGGCGCCCGCATTGCTGCGTGCTTTCCTGCGACAAACAGGAACTGAATTACGGTTAGAAGGAATAGAAAGGAAGAAATGGATATGGCGTTTCTGGAAAGTACTGAGGGAGAGAGACAAGGATTGACTTACAGGTGAAATCCTAAAGAAGCTGCAATCCAAACTTTATTAATGCAGTTAGAAAAAACATGACTCTTTAAAGAAGGCGACGCATGGCATGATCCACAACACGATGGTTCAGCAACGTACTGATATCAAGAAGAGACTCAAGGTCTGATACAAACACAAGACTGGTCCGTGCACAACGGAAATAAACCTAGAAACAAAGAGAAAATAGGTTCATAATCGACCTCACAAAAGCCGGCTTCCAGAATCTGTCCGAAATCCTCGAATCCGGTCCGCACCACCACACAGTGTCACTTGCAAATTCCTTGTGCCCTCTTCAGTGACAATGCCTTGAGGATACACAACAGTCGCAGGTAACAGGTGACACTACGCAGGCTAACGTAACAGGTGACACTACGCAGGCTAACGTAACAGGTGACACTACGCAGGCTAATGTAAAAGGTACAATTGATATCCGTGAAGTCGCAGTCTCTTGAACAAGAATATTTCACAGCCACTATAAAATTTGCAAGAATACAGAATTTATGCTCTCGAGGTATGTGTTTGTGTTGAAACTGTTTTGTTTCAACGTACATTTCAGTCGCCATCATCAGGGTGAAGATACCTCCTGCCGTTATCCATAAGTCTACCAACTCTGGCAACAAAACACGAAGAAACTTCTACATGACGACACAATAACGACCGCCATCAATGTATATGGACGGTTTATTTAGACATCTGCCAGTATTATTGGGCTACACGATGGGAAGAATTAGGGAGGTGCTCAAGGACAAGATCAGCTACCCTGCTACCATAGCGTCACGTGAACAAAGACGTCGACGAACATATAATATCAACACAGGGGTTTCGGTCGTGCTAAGATTCGAACCTCGGACCTCCCGAATAAGGGACGGGCGTACGCCGCACACGACGGTGACGCCCGTCGCGTTTCTGCGCCACTGATAACATACGACAGTGGCAACGACGCTATTTGCGGAAGAAGTGGGCTGCAGTTCCAGGAAGGCAGCCAGGACTTCCCTGGAAACACGAGCGCCATTCCAGGAACTGCCCAGCCCGCGATACTGTTTGACCGCCAGACGCACCTGGATCGTGACTACAGACAACAGGCCGGAAAAAATGGAAAACACGCTTCCATCCAACGCAAACAGCACCGCTTTCCGGAAGTTCCGCACTCCGACCGCTTTTCCTTCTCGTAGCTGAAGATTTCTTACGCAAGTTTTTGTTTCACGGCGCCGTCTGTATGTCGCCACGAGATGTCATTGCTGGAAAACAGGGACCAGTATCGGTGGGTCTGACAGTGCTGTGCTTTGTGACGGACCGACGCTGCTGGGCCTGTTACATTGACGAGGCAACAGCTGAATTAACGGTACACGGTACATGGTACTGCACACACAGGACTGCCTTTCACGAAACAGTAACACGTCAGTAACTTTAAATTTACTAATTTCCGCAATTCCTTGCAATTTCATGACCCACTGTTTACAGCGCCATATAGAGCTGACAGCTGAACATGGGACAAAAGAAATGTACAGATCGCACCTGGACAGGCCTCGGGCAAGACGCAAGAAACGGAAACACACCGAGTTTTGATGTGGAAACCAAAGGGAAAGAGGCCACCTGCATGAACTAGGCGTAAACAGAATTGTATTCAAATGAATCTTCAAGAAACGGGATGGAGATCGCGATCTGGATTCAACTGGCTCAGGATAGGGACAGGTGGCGAGCTATTGTGAATGCAGTAACAAACCTTCTGATTCCATAAAATGTGGGGAATTTCTTGGCCGGCTGAGCAACTACTAGCTTCTCAATAAAGACCCCACTGCATCGATTTAGAATGTCAATTACACAGTGACATAGACAGAGAAGCAACCATCTCTTAGGGTAAGAACGACCAATTCTAACAGTGTCTGTTCCACTAAATTTCGCTGCCTTATCGTGACTTGGGGTGACGTTATCAAGACGGCTGCGTGATTAGCCGCTTTATCACAAGATACGGTCGAGACACCAGCGCGATGACAAGCTTCTAGATTAATTACATAAAATGTACCGAAACGAACACACTGTCAAACCAATTGTGCTCAAACAGCTGACACTGCAGGATCGGTCACGCATCTTAAGTAATGGTGACATCAGACGAAACGGTGGTGTCACGTAAATTCGTGGTAGCATTATCGTGAGGTGATAATGTATCACCAGCATTAATCATGGGATGCATTTAGCATGACAGTTCTGCGCTCGCCTGGGGGTATCCCGTCAGCGGCTCAACTGTCAGTCTGTGGGTCGCGAACTGAATTCTCTCTCGGCTAGACCACTTCGCATCACGAAGCATGGCGAGGGCAACACGGGGAACAGAGGTACAGCTCCACTCATTCTCAAATCGGCACTAGATGATGCCAGTCGCGTTAGCTGCAGGGAAAAAGACTGCAGTGAAGGTAAAGGAGAGGTATGTCTGGACTCTTTCTTTAATCTCGGCGCTAGACCCCAGTAATGGCAAGGTACACAAGGTATGGGAGGATGGGCACCAGGACCGGTCTGCAGGGGTACTGAATATCTCGTCCCCACCGGGATTCGGTCCCCGGACCGTCCAGTCCGTAGCTAGTCGCTATACCGACTGATCCATCCCGGCCAGAAGCCCGCAGTAGTCATGGAATAGGAGGATGGGGTGGTGGGAGGGGGGGAGGGGGGCAGAGAAGGCCGGACCGGACAACGGTCAGTCAGTATACGGACAGACAGTAGTACTGCAGCGGACTGCGGGTAAGACGATACAGCACGGCAGAGCGTCGGTGTTACGCATTCACATGCATCGACACAGCAGGGCGTACTCACACACGCATCGAAAGTCGTGGTGCGCTGGGCGCCACTCCAGCTTCTACTTTGGGCACCTTCAGACTGTCACACATTCCTTCAGCCTGTCGCAGTGTCCTTCAGCCCGCCCCACAAACCAACGACTACCACGTTCCAATTTTCACAGCAGTGTTTATGAAGACTTCAGTATTCTGCTATAAGACGCCGTGTAGACTGGTATAATGTTCATAACGTTTCAAAGCAGTTTGCTACCTCCATCTTCTGCGCAGCCATAAAACACTACTTCTTGGACTGTCCTGAATATGAACACCGAAGTGTTGTTAATAACACACCAATCCACACGGCGTCATAACCCACTACACCAGGAGTCTCCAACCTTCTTATGGCAAAGGGACGTTACTGTGTGTCGGTTCGCGGGCCGCAAGTTGAAAAGTAAGCGGTATAGCTAACCGCCTGAATTATTGTGTGATTTTTATAGTACAGACACCATTTACGAACGTGGCCGCGGGCCATGGGTTGGAGCCCTGTGCAGGACACATCACATGCATGGCGACAGGACCCGGAACAATGGACTCTTCAAATATCCACTAACCACCCTAACGAGTGTCATTAAATAAGCCATTAACAAGACAAAACTCGGCTAATAAAGAAATTCACTGCTGGCTGGGCGATCAGGGTTCGAATCTCGACAACGACAGTTTTTCTCTTCTCCAAATTTCCAGACTGGCTCTCGGGCACCAGAGGATCTTTTGTCGGGACGTGAAGCTGACCTCTCGCCTCCATCTAGGTTAAGAATGAGTGCAGCAAAACTCCTGTTCCTTCCATATGCCCTCATGGCCTGAAGAGGGCCCACTTTATATGTCTATACAACAAACAGTGCTGTCCCTGCACTTTAGCGGCAAGCAAGTTCGGTGGTCCTCGGTAAATGCAAGCAATTTCACGAGGCAGGGAAGGAAGCTTGTTCAGACACCACCTGCCTATATCGACCGCCCGCAAGACCCGGCCGGCCACCTGAGACACAGTTAAATGCATTTCCCAACCTCACCAACACCAGTAACAGACTGCTTTTAACGCGGGGACGACCCTTCGCGTTCCACACACAGCCAAGTTTCTTGACCAGCTTAGCAACTGTACGTTTTTTTTTTATGGAATAACAAAAGTTGCATGTACGTATTTTCTCTAGTTACACATAAGTGATTCTTCTGGAATTGCAGGCGGAGCGGAGCGGTCCTTCACAAAAGGTGGCAATACCTGGACACATCCGGCGGGTCCCACTGTTTCTTTCAGCAGAATCTGAAGAAAGGAAATCTCTCCCTGCCGCACAAACCTGCACCCTCCAGCCGACCATAACAGAGGATGACCTAAAACTGGGTCTCTACAGAACACTACCTGTCCCGAAAACATGAGAGGCTTCCAGCGGCCACCAGTAAAAAGAGCAGCAGGTGCGAACCGCACAGACGCAGAGCAAATGTGTGTATACATATATAGCACACAGCGCTGAAATGGGGGGCCTGGTGACAGAACAGACACTGATGTCAGTAACACAACTGACATGTGAACCTATGTAGCGGTACAGTCGGTTACGGTAACAACAGTATCAGCAGTACTGGTAGATGGATCGCCTAGAACAGGACCAGCAAAACACGCGACAAAACTATCGGCTTTCACTTCCTGTCGGCTCGCTTATCATATTAACGCGGACCAATGAGGTGGCCGCCCACACACGCGACGCAGTACTGGTGCCCGTTTGTCACATAAAATAAGGGAAATGCATTAGTATAAACCGCATTGAAAATTCAGTTGCAAACTGTTGTCCGTTGTCATTTCTAGGCAAGACTTTCAGTCAGACATGTCACTGATAAGAGAAGTCACCATTTCACTGGAAATGCACGGCACGACAGTGAAGGTTCTTCAACAGACAGTTTGACAGAACACGCGGTGATAACTTTATCACGGCCAGAAGTCGAGACTGTTTTAGTAACCAAACCACATACACACATGGACTGCAGGTCTTCGGCAGTCACTGAGAGACACCTAAGGCACCTTCCGCACGATGAAGGGTTTGCGGGATACCAAGTGTACCAGAAACACCTGCATCTTCCGCCGGGAGAATCGGTTATCCTATCTAGATAACACAGGCAGCAGGTTTCTCTGAAACGCCGGCACTTTATCCGCCAGACAACACGGTGTCACATCGAAAAAGACTTACTTTCAAGGTCACCGCAGTGAGACGCTCGATCCCCTCCCCCCACACCCACATAGTTCCACGGTTACTGTCTTCGTCTCCGTGCCCGGATCCTGTCTATACTTAATTTTATCTCCACTCAGGGAGACGCCCTTACAAACAAACAAACAAACGAGTCCATTCGCTTGCACGAGCTGAAGAATCTATCCTACTCCTATGGCTTCGTTGGATAACGCGGAATGTCGGTTAACCGAAGGTCGGAAATGTGAAAATGAAACTGCAGACAAAGGTATCCGTGCTCGGTATCAGAGAGGCAGAATTTTGGTTTCGAATTATGGCTAAAGCGTGTAATTTGGGAAATAACTCGTTTGGCAGCCCATCCCGATGGCCGCGCGATCTAAGGCGCACGTGTGCGGCCGCTGGGGCTGCGGGTTCGAATCCCGAAAGGGGCATGGATGTCTGTCGCTTGTGAATGCTGTCTGTTGTCAGGTAGATGTCCCTGCGACGGATCGATCCCTCGGGCAGAGGAGTCCTACTGAGTATGTAATGCCTGAGTGTTAACACGAAACCTCAGCAATGAAAAGGGAGCCTAGGCTGCTGCGCCACAAGAAAAACAAATCTGCTTGACCTAAAAGCAAAGTGATTAATTGTGATGAATTTAAATCGGAAGGGCTGCAAGAGAAACTTGCAGTGGCAACTTTGATTCTTGGGAAGTATCTCATTATTGGCTTGACGACACAGGATAACCTAGAAAACCACCCTGTGCCCAGATGGCTGGTCGCAGGACATGCAGGAGCACACTGCCGGCTAGCCAGCAGTGTGGCAAACAAAAGATAGGAACAACTAAATTCTGCCTAACAAAGTGTAGCTGTTTTAATGATAATTTTTAAAGAAAGAAACTAACATGAACTGCATTTAAAGACCCAGTCCGTACGCACAGCAAACACTTTATATGTGGTTATAAAAACCAGTCAACTCGTATAGGGAAATAATCGCTGTTTGTTCTCAGATCTACACAAAATACTTAAATAGATTGTGTGGGCAGAACGAAGAAACGTTGAATGTTAAACTGGTGATACATATAGAGACCAGTGGGCTACAAAGAGTTAAAACTCTGTTATAAAAACCGGTCAGTTAATGCTGTATAGGGAAATATTCGCTGTTTGTGCTCAGATCCACAACAAACACATAAATACACTGTGTGGGGATAACGCAGAATTGTTGAAGGTTAAACCTGGTGGTACATATAGTAACCACTGGGCTACAAAAGGTTAAATCTCTGTTATAAAAACCAGACAGTTAGTGTTGTATAGGGATAAAATCGCTGTTTGATCTCAGATCCACACAAAACACACAAATACACTGTGTAGGCAGAACGTAGAATTGTTGAATGTTAAACTGGCGGTACATATAGTGACTACTGAGCTACAAAGGGTTAAATCTGTTATAAAACCAGTCAGTTAATGCTGTATAGGGAAATAATCGCTGTTTCTTCTCAAATCCACACACAACACATAAATCCACTGTGTGGCCAGAATGTGGAATTACTGAATTAGACGTTACAGAGTTCAGGAACTCAGGGATCGTAATCCTTCCTATCAGGCCGAAAGTCCCCCCCCCGTGAAGAAATTCCGCCTTTTATAAAATAAGGCACTTTATAACGTGTTCAAAATGGCCCACAAATGAACGTCAGCCTGACAGAGATGTTCCCAGTCACCACCTTCCAACCCTTTATTTTTCAGTTCCGTTTTAATGTTATACTCTCATCTAGGTTTACATCTTTTTTACGTGTCAGTCTTAAGATTTTAAAAACTAAATTGTGAAACTGTGTATGTTTCTGCACTACATTCGCCAGTCCTCTCAACACACCCGACCTGATCACGCCGAAATCAAGGGAAGGCTCCTCTTCATCACACAGTCCCCCTCCCCCCATTACCCCGTTACTTTTCCCTTCCAATTGCAAACGCACCCCTCATCAACTTGTTCTTAACCAGGCTTAAGCCTTTAACCAAACGGTTACGACACGCACACTCAGCACTCCTAATGTCGGTCGCCCTCACTATGCATTTCAACAACCATTACTTCGCCGCAAGGTGTTCACTGATTGGTCTTGCTGAGACATGCGGACTGAACTTTCATACACTTGTGTAAATCCAGATTAATTTTAGTGTTCAAGAGGTTCGATACGATGAAACAGCGTTTGTCAGTCAGGTAGAGGGGCAAAATGGACAGAAGTTAAATATACTTTCTGGCTCTTAAGAGATGAATTGATGTTACAGATCGTATTGGAAACCCACAGCCAAGAAGACTGCGGTGTTCAGCATCACGAAGGTCGCGGCTCTGAACCTACAAACCTTATCGAAATGCTGAGGTGTAAAAACGCCAACTACTTCCGGTGAGCCGAACGTTTGACAGCATTGTGGTCGCTGCTCCACCTGAACCATCCGCTTTAATATGCGCGAACTGTGCATTCTGAGCACAGAAGTTGTTTATGTAGCGATTACTTCCGTAAGCAGCATTGAACGGTTTGGGTTTGTAATGGAAATGCAGTGTGCTTTCTGTAACAAGCCACTCTGGTAGAACCAGACGACCAGGTTAGCCTTCTGCGAACACTGTTTCTAACTGGCTGTGCACGGTCGCCGGCTTCTCACGGCGGAAGTCCAGGGTTCGAGCCACGTTCCATCCAGCGGGAATATATGGTGGACAAAGTGGAAATGGCAAGCGGTCTGCCATCAACAGCCGCTCCGCCATAGCCAATCGCCACCGGTCCACCATGACCTAGCGCATGACGGCTTCTCACGCAGTGGGTACCGGGTTCTTTCTCGGGGTAAAGTGGCAGCGGCGTGAAGTTGCTCACCTTCATCACTGTCGAAATTAAGAATGAGTGGAGCCATACCTCTAATCCCCCTGTACGCCTTCGCGGAGTGCACAGACACATTTACCAATTTCATTATCCATAACCGACTGCATGCTGCAGAGTCCTTCTTGACAAACTTACAGTTCCTCAGCTAGTCAAGAAATCCCTAGAATTTTATGGAACCCGAAGTTTCATTACCGCATTCATACGAGCTGCCACCTTTCCCTATACTGAGCCAGCTCCACATAGTCATTGTCTCCCCATTCCACTTCTTGAAAATCCATTTTATTATTATTGTTCCATCTAAGCCTAGCTCTTCTCTTTCAATTACGTCACCCCACCAAACCCCGTATGTACCCCTCCTCTCCCCATACGTGCTACATGCCCCGCCCATCTCATTCTCGATTTGATCGCCCGAACAATATTCGGTGAGCAGTAAAAATCACTAAGCTCCTCACTGTGTAGTTTTCTCCACTCCCCTGTTACCTCGTCCCTCTTAGCCCCAGGTATTCTCCTCAGCAACCTATTCTCAAACATCCTCAGCCTACGTTCCTCCCTCAAAGTAAGCGACCAAGTTTCACACCCATACAAAATAACAGGGGAAATTACACTGTATATCTTAATCTTTAAATTTTTGTATAGCAAACTAAACACAAAATATTCTGCACCGAATGACAGCAAGCATTGCTTGAATTCAGTTTGCACTTAATGTCATCAGGAGTGGAATTTTGATTTGTTAGCGCTGTTCCCAAATTTATGAACGATCGCACACTTCCGAAGTATCATTACCTATCTTTACGTTGCGATTTTGGCCTGTATTCTGGTCTCGATAACCTACACAGTGCCCCAAAGTATGCCACTCACTCACCACCACACAGTGCTGGATAATCGACGACACACAGTTCGCTTCCTGCCACCGCCAGGGAATTTTTCTCTTCTCCAAAGCATCGTGAACCCCCTCCCCAAATCTGACTAGGAGTAAGCAGGCCGGCGCGCCAGGCTCACCACTCAACGATACAGTGCCTAGCAATGGCAGCACTCCGGTCACTGCACTGGGCCTGCGCACAAACTGTGCCTGGCCGGCTGGTGTCTCCTGCTCCTGATCAAACAAACGGCGCACAAAACAAGCTTCCTTCCTCGAGAATTCCTGGCACAGCAACTACTTGCTAAGACACTCTGCAAATGGACGGCCTTGTGCTAGCAAACGAAACAGAGCAGTTCGGGTGACCGCCGTTCGACTCTCAGCAAGAGCTGTGCGCTTCTCCCTCGTCACTTCTATCGGCACAGCTGTTATGAAGCCCACCAGACACGCGGCCGGGGTGTGACGTTCGCTCTGCACTTTCCACTTCCAGCTAAATAATACAGCGAAGAACTACAGCTCCACTCCCTGCACGTGTCTTCGCCCAGTTCCAAATCTCTTGACCAAATCGCAGCGAAAGAACTCCAAGAATGGATGTACTAGTTTCACCAAATCTGTCTTACCGCATGCACGAGTTGCTTATCGACTCATGAGCTCTGGGCAGGCGTGGCTAACAGTGTGCCCTCTCACCCGCCAATCCACATCGTAACCTACGATGCGGACTGGCGGGTGAGAGGGCACACGAGCCGATAAACGACCTATAATAACTCGGACCCGCTGGACTCATTTTCCCAACGTTACTACAATGTGTTCGTACACCTGGCGATAAGACCGGACACTTCACACGCAGTTCCGCGCACATCTGGAGCGCAAAGTTGAAAAGGGTGCATTTGACCCCGTCCACGCCATGAAGGGGTCACAGCGCCAGGGCATTAGACGGAGGTGACAGGTCAAATTCACGCCCACTTCGGCAGGTGCCATGAAGTGGGCAGTACATCCCGTCTAGAGTCTTCGCACAACACAAAAGCCTCTACCCAGTGCCGAGAACCGACCCACGTGCCTAGTCACTATGCTGACTGAGCTAACTTTAAACTGGCGATTGTGTACAAATATGGTGGCACAGCCTACCGTGTGGTAGTTGAGTTATGCAAGGAGCATGGCAATAGTTTGTTTACAAATATGTCGTCAGAGCACATTTTGAAAGTAGGGGAGAGATATGCAACCACAAAGGCCCCAATTTGCTTTCTCCGTTACATTCCTAGTACAAGTAACCCAATTCAGAGCAAACAGGCGTCATAGTTCTTCTGAGCACTTACAATCCCATTCCGAAGTATCGTGGTCCGGCCATACTGGTTAAGCAGGCGGCCGCCAAGGGCCACAAGTTACACGTAAGTGTGGGCTCCAAATTCGAGAAGATATAAAATTAAAAAGAATGCACATATCTGAAATGGCAATGACGTGACCGGTGGCTTGTACAGCTGGCAGCCACGCTGCTGTTGCTGTCAGGCGTGCAGCCTGGTACAGTGCTACTGGCTCATGTGACAGACGGAAAGGCCAAAACAACAATGATTTCATTTAAAAAAATAAATTTAAGCTCATGAAAGGGGGAGGAGATGACAACATTTCACTGTTTGCCCTCGGCCAAGAACTGCCCATGTGAGGGTAGGTGGGTGGGTGGCGCCGAGAGCAAGGTTCGCCTAGGGCAACGGTTTCTAGAATTCGGTCTATCTGTCCGCTGTGTACTGCAGACCCAAACAAAAACAGAACTACAGGCTGCTGTCTTGTCAGTCTGAAGGCTACAAATTTAGAGGAAGGCTGAGATTCAGAAATGGACACGATTCCACTGGTTTGTCCTATTTTCTTCAGCACTACTACTGTTTAATTTTAATTTGGAGTCGGACATGTTCCCTGAAGTACATGAATCTGCCTGCGATGAAATGAACGTCAGAGTTTCGCACTGGTGCCATGTTTGTAAGTTCTGAGTTTGGAAGAAAGTTTCACACACAACATACTACTGTTGTTAAGATATGTCTGCCGAACGGAACATCGCACGCCTCTCCCCAGTTCGTGAGCTGCGGCAATCACATTAAAGCGTGCTGGCCACGTCTTACTCCATGATCTTATTCCATGTTCCTCCACGCTCTTACCACAAACCACTTTAACCCTAAGTAGGCAGCGACAGTATGTGCTCGAAAGATGTAATGTTTTAACAAGTTTCACGAAAATTCAACTGAACCATAGGGAAACACAGACAGGCGGTATGGCGATATCGTGGTCTACCGTATTCTCTCTTTAAGACAGTGAAGCAGGCCACACAGGGCTTGGAGTGAGAAATCGAATCGAGTCGAATCGAACCAATCTAACGCACTAGTTGCTCACGGCTTTAAATTAAGGATACTAATATCTTTGTGCTGTCTATTAGGTGGGAGGCAGGAATCGGAAACAAGCAGGACACCGGCACAAACACATTCCCTTGTGTTTTGGAAACTCTCAAAATGTGTAAACCTACCAAAGGCACTAGACAACAGCGCGACCCGCCATTATCACGTGATCCGGGAAGGCAGACAAACAACAGAGACATCTGGCGCACAAACAACAGCTCACGGCTTTAAGCAGACCAAGCCTGAAGTGCATTCCCGGACACGATGTTAGCAGCAAGGGTAGTGCGTCCAGCCGTCTCCACGACGACGGACCCTCCTTATTATGTGCAAAGCCACAAAAAGCAATTTCAGTCCTTTCTTTCTCCACTGGGGCTCCAGGGCAAGTTTTGTATCTTCCTCCTTCATCTATTCTGTTTGGCAAACTGCGTGGCCGTCCCGACATTACTGGTCGCTCGGCATTGCATTGTGCGCACTGCGATATTAAGCGACTGTTTATCAACCGACAAGGACACACACGAGGAAACGTATGTGCAGACATTCAGCACTACAACACAGTCTCTGTAATGGGACGTCGTGTAGTTTAGTGCGCAGGAAGAGACGTTTCGAAGCAATCTGCTCTGCTTTACTTCCACACCGAAGAGCGACAGATCTAAAACTCCGGCCCACACTGATGTATACATTCGTCATGGCGGCAGAACATACTATCACCTGCGCAATGAAAGACAAAGGTGCACCTGTGCGTATTTAAACAGCACACCATGAAGACGTTATGGGGGCAGTGAAAGTACAGCAACGCATTAATCTCGGCACCAGATGGGCCTGAATCATCGGGTTCAGGCCGGCCTCTTCGCCTCCAGGAAACAGCTACCCATACCTAATGCAAGGGATGTTGGGTGGGGCCGAGTGTCGGTCCGTCCGTCCTTCTGTATATTCTGCATAATACTACGTTATTTGTCCGCGATGGGAATCCGCTGTATCGTTAAGCCTTGAGCCTAACGAGGTCTGCACTGGCGCTGCTGAGCCTAGTGCAGTGTTTCCCAACCAGGGGTCCGCGCAATGTCGTTACGAGGTCCGCCAGAAATCGTGGGATAAATAGAAATTTTGAAATACCGAAAATGAAAATCCAAATATCCCTCGAAATACAGCGGTTTTGTTCGGCAATTGGCAACACTAGAACAATGTCCGTGAGCTACCAACCAACTCTTTGTTTTGCTTTCGTTTTCAACTGTATACTAAATACTATTTTTGTATTTTCTACGTGGAAATAAGTTTGGGAAACATTGGCACAGTGGTCCCTGCATGTACCGCCTGTTTCAAGGTTCAAAAATCCTCCGTTCTGCCCACGGAGTGACCGTGTGTGTTTTGTGTGTGGATCTCAGAAATGTTGTAACCGAGACATTGTGTGTTTAGTGTCCAGTAGGAACTTAATATTTAGACATAAGTTAGGCTAATCTCTCGGTTTACAGCGTCAGTTCAGAAAACTGTCAACTGTAGGACCTAACATTGCACAGGAACGTCCTGGCAACCAGCACAGTCACTGCGTCTTATGTTTGAGGCTGTTATTAGCCAACACAGGCTACACCACAAGGCACGTAAAGCACACGAGTAACAGTCTTGCAACAGCTCAGCTTCGCTGGGGACAGCCTGTGGTACAGGTTGTCTCGAATAGCTGAAGTACACAAGGAAGAACAAACAGAAGGATGGAAACTGCATTAATAAAGAACCCAGAGAAGTAAAGCCGTCTAGTCTGGTGGACGCACATCGACATTTAAAACCTCTGCTGCCCCCACCGTCAGGGCGATGTTCTTAAAGACAGAGGCAGCAGGTTGCTCTGAAACGTCGGTATACACGTAGTGTCGAGGAGGAGGAGTGGGGGAAGCCGGTACGAATTACCGGGGCCCGGCGGGCCGGAAGGGGTCCGGAGCCCCACTATGTTGCATACGTTTTTGCCTCTCTCGGCAGTGTAATTATCTGCCGACTGTACCAATTAACGCTCTCAGACCAACCCAAAGTCACTCTGCAGCTGACAGTCAGTCTGGCTGATGTAGTGTAAAGAATTTTAGCCGGATTGCCCTTGTTGGGGCCCAAACCCGTCCTCAGTGGTCCTGTGTGCACGTACTAAACTACAGTCAGTTTCACAAGCCAGAAGGCAAAGTTCGCAGTAACCCCATGAAGACTCCTCATCAGGCACGCAAAATTCGACCAATCAACGCCGGTAACGTCAAAACCCGGAAATGCACTCCGCCACCTACAGCCCACTTCTTCAACACCAACCTTCCGCTTACCAACACACCCTCATCGGGTTCCAAAGCGGTCCTTTCCACTCAAATTCTGTAGATAACTATTCTATCTTCCTCAACCTATCCACATGCCCAGCCCATCGTGCTAACTCTACAGTGATTCTCCTGACTGGCCGCTCCGTTATCGCTCGTGATTTCTGCTTGAGTCAGCTAAGGCAACCGGTAACGAATGACGTCACTCCCATGTTCGTACCAAACCGCATGGCGTCATAACCAGTGCGCCAGTGAAGTGGCCTGTCCGCATGTCCACACTGTGGTTCACTTAATCTCTGTAAGGCGAGCAAACTGCGGTGCAAATTAAGTATCTCGATTTGGGTAACAGCTAATACCGAATATGTAATAAAGATCCAGTGTTTTCTTGGAGGCAGAAACCGACTTTTAAAACCCTATTTAAACAGCGTCATTCAAATTCCTACATTCGAGTACGACAGTGCAAACACTGCATGTTCTTGCGTCACACTACCGACACCGATCGTGTACACAACCGACATTATTAGTGTTCTGTGCACCCCTACTAACCAGCAGCAACGCTGACACTCCAACTATTTTTCTCCTCCCTTTGCAAGACACTGAACATCACTCACTTCGTCCTCGCAGTGACCGTCACACCAGGTCAGCGCACAACACCTGCTCGCTTTATACGGAGAGCTGCCCATGTTCTTCATCACGCCATGAAGTGTAGGGCCGTGGAGGTACAGCTCCACGAATTCTTAACCCTCAGCACCACAGCTTCATGTCCGTGCACTGGGTGGGTCCCAGCGCCGGTGCGGCTGCTTGTCA
>Ga0123355_10009896_pt1 | contig 14556 bp, 15 predicted proteins | sample TergutEmb28metaG_3_FD_89872 | JGI IMG/M metagenome (GOLD analysis project Ga0123355, IMG submission 89872) | Embiratermes neotenicus P1 segment gut microbial communities from Petit-Saut dam, French Guiana - Emb289 P1 | ecosystem: Host-associated > Arthropoda: Insects > Digestive system > Gut ...
ATGGTATTTCTACTATGTACTAGACGCCACAAACAGCCGCTGGCTGGTTATGGATTACGATGTGGAAGTTTGGACTCGCGTGATTGATTATGTTAGATAAGATATAAAAGTAAAAAGGGCTGCATCTCAGTTGGAGAATTGGTGAGGTGCAGTCCTTTTTTGTAACTTGACACCATTTTTTTGCCACACTATAATAATGCAAAAATTGGAAAGGTCGAAATTGTGCCAGAGGGCGTTCGATAATCTTATTGGCTGCCTTTTGCGAGTAAAAAATTCACTATACGTCGTTGTACAAAGTTTTATGTACCATGAGGTTTTCCGCTCCTAGAACAGCACAGTTTCGACTTTTTATTACTTGCCACAAGGGGGCAGTATGGGTTACTTAGACTTAAACATTACCCCGGTAGAAAATTATAACGCACCAGAAATCCCCACCTTTGAGGACAACAATACCGCGATAGTAAAAAAGCTGCCGTCCCGGTGGCAAAAGAGCGCGAAAATTATTGCGGGGTTGGGATTGGTTGGCGTGTTCGCGCTGTCTGGGTGCGCATCCTTAGGAGGGCGTGTGCGTACTCTCAGGCCAAACAACGTCACGCATAATCTTGAATATAGCACTGGCAGCTATCGCGGGTACAGCGATGGTGAACTGCTGGTGCGTATTCACACGGGTGGTGGAGGCAGCTCCAGTTACATGGTGCATTTGACTGAGCACGAGGCTTTTGGCATTATTCGTGCGCGGCTGGAAGCGGCTGGGCTTGATTTTAATGCCAGGCCGCCAGCAAGGTCGGGGCTTGATTTTGGTGAAACAGATCTAGGGCGATCATACGGTGATGTAGACTGGCATTTGGTCAACCATATGCCCAGAGTTGAGTTTGATTTATTTGATGGACGTAAAAATGTTGGAGTTTCATTTGTGAATTGGCTTGGAGCAACACGTACGTTTATGCCAGAAGAAAATGAGCTTGCCGCACGGCTTGAAGAACTCTTTGTGGGGCATAGAAGGGGTGTTTCTTTTGGCGCATTTCATAACCCCGGTCAGCATGTGCGGACGGAGCGGGCGTTCGATTCTAGCATACTAGGGGCACCTATATCACCATCGGCTGAAGCAGTAGAAGAAAAACGCCCCATTCTTGTAAGGCAGTTAATCAACCAAGCAGATATATTTATTGCGCGCTTACAGCTAGATGGCGTTCTTGCGCCATTCCCCGATGTTAGTGTTATAATAAATGAAGAACCGCTATGTGTTGGCGAAATTCCAATTTTGGTAAACAATCAAATAATGGTGCCAACATATGAGTTGTTTAATGCACTGGGAATGGAGATATTATTGGAAGAAGAAAGTTGGCGCATTGGAACTACCGGAGTTAAAAATGGCGATTCCATAGAGGTGCGAATTAGCCTTAGAGGGGTGCGCACTGTCCGAGCTTCTGCTAGACGTGATGGTGTTCCCGAGCGGTTGCATGACATGCCTGTGTTTTTGCATAACGATGTCACGTATGCCCCGCTTCAATTTGTGGCAGATTTTATTGGCGCGTCAATTGAATGGGATGCCGACACGCGCACGCTAACAATTTCACAATAATACAAAAAAATAGCCCAAGGGGAAGACAGTATGGATTACTTAGACTTAAACATTACCCCGGTAGAAAAGTATAGCGCACCGGAAATCCCCACCTTTGAGGACAACAATACCGCGATAGTAAAAAAGCTGCCGTCCCGGTGGCAAAAAAGTGCGAAAATTATTGCGGGGTTGGGGTTAATTGGCGTGTTCGCGCTGTCGGGGTGCGGCTACTCGGGAGAGTATGCGAGCAGAGGCGCAAGCTACGCTACCGACAGGCAAAATAACATTACACATAGCCTTGAATACAGCATTGGCAGCTACCGCGGCTACAGCGATAGGCAACTGCTGGTGCGCATTCACACGGGCGGATTTGGCGGTTCCTTCTACATGGTGCATTTGACAGAACACGAGGCCTTTGGCATTATTCGTGCGCGGCTGGAAGCGGCCGAGCTTGGTTTTGGTGATACGCCACCGGAAGAGTCGGGGCTTGATTTTAGCTACATAAATACGGGGTGGTCGTATTACCGATACTTAGTTAATGACAGAAACCGAGTTGAACTTGATTTGTTTGATGCATATAAAAATGTTGGCATTTCATTTGTGAACTGGCTTGGAGCAAGCCGAGCGTTTATGCCGGAAGAAAGTGAACTTGCCGCACGGCTTACGGGTCATTTCGCAGAACAGGGCGGGGATATTTCCGTTGGCGCATTCTATAACCCGGGTCAGTACGTGTGGAATGAGAGAGTTGCGATTGCTAACATATTTAGGAGGCCAACAAGGCCGTCTAGCAGTACGGTAAGAGGAACCCGGCCCATTCTTGTGCGGCAACTAATAAACCAGGCCGATATATTTATTGCGCGTTTACAATTGGATGGTGTGCTTGAGCCATTCCCTGACATTAACGTTATAATAAATGAAGAGCCGTTGTGTATTGGTGAAATTCCGGTTTTGGTAAACAATCAGATAATGGTGCCGGCACGTGGGTTGTTTGAGGCATTAGGAATGGAACTATTACCGCAGGAAAATTATTGGCGTATTGTAGCCACCAGCACTAAAAATAGCGAGCAAATGCAGGTGCAAGTTAGCCATCTCCGACCGGGCATTACTCGCATTTTTGCCGACCGTAACGATATTCGCGGAGGGCAGCTTAGCGATGTACCTGTATTTGTGCATGATGACATTGCATATGCCCCGCTTCAATTTGTGGCGGATTTTATTGGCGCGTCAATTCAATGGGATGCCGACACGCGTACGCTCACAATTTCACAATAGGGGGTACACATGCAACTAACCCTGCACCTAACCAACCAATGCAATTTGCGCTGCAACTACTGCTTTGTAAAACCCGGACCAGAGCGCATGACTCTGGAAGTTGCCCTAGCAGCGGTAAAGCTTGGTATGGAAAACAATAACACTTCCGGGCTGCTTTTTTACGGTGGCGAACCGCTACTAGAAAAGCAGCTTATTTTTGATGTCGTCAACTACACAAGGGGCATCCGCAAAAAAACAGGCCACACCTTTTATTACAAAATAACCACCAACGGCACGCTGCTTGACGAAGCGTTTTTAAAATTTGCAAACGGCGTAAACATGACAATAGGTTTTTCATGCGACGGACCGGCTCAGGATGATTGCCGCCTTTTTCACGACGGGACAAAATCGCTGGCTGTTTTGGAAGAAAAAATCCCGCTTCTGCTAAAGTACCAGCCATATGCCATGGGCATGAGCGTTGTTGATTCCTCTACCATACATAAGGCGGCCGATATAATAAAATACCTGCACAAGAAAGGTTTCCGCTACCTTCATATGGGCGTGAATTATTCACAAACCGTGTCTTGGACACGCGAGCGGTTACAAGTTTTGGAGGCAGAGTACAAAAAAATTGCAGAAATGTACATTCGCTGGACACGAGCAGAAGAGAAAATCTATTTCTCGTCATTCGACATGAAAATTCTGTCCCATTTGAAAGGCGAAAATTATAACAAAGACCGTGCACGCATGAATATTAACCAGCCCTCCGTTGCACCTGATGGTAAAATTTATACCATGTCCGCACATTTAAACAACCCTGTTTTTTGCATCGGTGACGTTTTTACCGGCATAGACAAGCAAAAGCAAGCTGACATTTACAAAAAAGGTGCGGTTCCGGCTGAGCCATGTCAAAAATGCGCCATAAAAACCCGTTGCAACTATGCGTATGATAATTTAACTAACGAAGGCGAAGCCATTAAAAACGACGTAACCCCGGTGCAATGCGTCCACGAGCGGCTAATTACACCCATTGCCGACTATGTTGCAGCAACGTTGTATCGCGAGCAAAATGCTATGTTTATACAAAAGCATTACAATGACCTGTACCCGGTTATGTCTCTGCTGGAAGACGATGTTTTGGGGATTTAGGTGTATAGCCTTCCGCTTGAAGACCATCCCAGAACGCAGGGAATTTATGCAATACAAGGAGCTGAAAGCCACCGCGCACCCGGGTGTGCGCAAGGTTTTTTGCGATGCAGTATTGTGAAAATTTACAAGTTATACGGGATGGTTTTGGGTGGAATGACTATATGCGCGAACATCCTGTGCTACTTCGTGCCGGCGCATTAATTGACACCAAATGGGAATGCTAGGCTGTCCTAAAGCCCGGAGTTCCGTGTTGTTAATTGGGGCTTTGGATAGTTTGGCGTATGATGGCTGGTTTTGTAACGCTATAGCAATTTGATTTTGCATAGCCTCAAACTTCGTCCGACAATCTGCAGGAGGAACAGTGAGCGAAGCGAACGCTTCCCGTTCCGCTGAAGCGTGCGGATTGCGTCCTCGTTTTTGGACAAAGCAAAATCAAATTGCCCTGTGTGTGGGATGCAGCACAATTTTGCGCAAAATGTGCGTAAATTGCCGCAAAATACCAGTTGTTCCCCCTCCAGGGAACATGTTATAATTTATGTATAATCCGTAACGGATAAGATCAAATTTCCGCAGAGATTAGTGCATCGTGTTTCCCTTCACTACATAAAAGTATCCAGCATTGGTTGGTTGTGAGTATGAAGTGATAGGGTAAGACGAAATAAAAAGAGAGCTGCGCGGCAGCACGAAAGGAGATTGGCATGAGAAAAGCATGGAAGCGCATGTTGGCGTTGGTTGTGGCACTGGTTATGGTGGTTAGTACATTTCATGTAGTGCCTGCGTTTGGGGACGTGGGTGAGTATGGTGACAGCCCAGGATTGAGTGGTGTTGCTACATTTACGGTACAAGTATTGTCGCCGTCAGCAGCCCCCGGTCAGTATGTAGATGTGGCACTGGTAGTACCCAGGAACATAACTGGAATCTACACCCTAGGACTCGCAGTTGAGTATGACTCAAGTATTTTACAAAGTATTTCAGTTACGCAAGGCAACTTGATGAACTTATCTGCGTCTGCTTTGGGTGACAACAACCCAATACAACTCAATTTCTATTCAGCAAATCCATTAGAACGCACCAGAGGCACGGGGCAGCTTGCAGTAATTCGTTTTCGTATTCATGACAATGCCGCAAGTGGTGCTACTCCACTGGCTGTAACTCCTACGCATGCATATGATGTGCATAATGGCCATTTACATTGTATGCTTTCTCTTAGCCATGGTCCTCTTGTTAATATTGCTCAAGGAGCAGTTAATGTATGTCCATCATATTGCGAATGCCTTAGCTGCGCAAATGAATCAGTTGTGCCGAATTTTGTACGTGCGCTTGGTTTAGCACCGACACGTGTAACCCTTCGGCAAGCGCGTAGCGGTGACTGGGGGCTACCAACAACGATAGGCATATTAACGACCCCTGCTGGCTCAAGTGCAATAGCAAGTATATCATGGGGGCCGCCGAAACTACTTGAGTTGTGGAATGGAGTTCCGGTATATGAATTCATAGGAACGGTGATATTACCGGATGGTGTAACCAATTCCAATGGTGCATCGCTAACGACACGGACGGGCGTATTTGTAGAGCGTTGCCCAGGTTGCGATTGTCCTGACGCGGAAGGATTCGCAGCTTGGGACTCACAGCCAATTTGTGACCAGCCGGGCTATCCATATGGCTGTGGCATATGTGTTTATTGTGAATATCTTGCATGGATTGGGGAGAGTTGGCCGCCAACATGTAACCAGCCGGGTTACCCATATGGCTGTGGTATTTGTGAGTATTGTGAATGGCGCGCATGGCTATGCGCCACTGGTCAATGCGACGGCTGCCACCGCTGCGAAGAGCCTTGGCCACTATGTGTCCAGCCGGATTACCCATATGGCTGTGGTATTTGTGAGCACTGTGAATACATTGCATGGCGTGAAGAAATAGTCCGCGCCCAAGCAGCGTACGAAGAATGGCGCGCATGGGAAAGAGCAGTAGCCGAAGCCCAAGCTGCGTACGAAGAATGGCGTGCATGGCTTGAGAAAATAGCCCAAGCCGAAAGAGAGTACCAAGAATGGCGTGATTGGCTATGCGCTACCAGCCAATGCGGCGAATGCGACCGGTGTGAAGTGGCTTGGAGGCCGCCACCACCATGTGACCAACCGGGTCGCCCGTACGGCTGTGGTCGTTGTGAACATTGTGCCTACTATGAATGGCGCGATTGGCTATGCGCCACTGGCGAATGTGGCGGCTGCGATCGGTGTCGGTATTATCAAATGCCAGACCCGTGGCCGCCATCATGTGACCAACCGGGCTACCCATATGGCTGTAATAGCTGTATGTATTGTGAATACCTCGCCTGGCTGAACTCCATCGGACCACCGCATACACCAATATGTGACCAACCGGGCTCCCTATATGGCTGTAATAAATGTTATTATTGTTACCTTGCATGGATTGAGGGGCCTCCAGAACGTTGTGAGTATCAAGAATACCGTGCATGGCGTGAAGAAGTAGAGCGAGCCCGGATAGCGTACGAAGAATATCGTGCATGGCTTGAGAAGATAGCACAAGCCGAAAGAGAGCATCAAGAATGGCTCGCGTGGCTTGAACGAGAATGCCATCATCCACCGCCAGCGTATCAAGAATACCTTGCATGGCGTGAAGAAGTAGAGAGAGCTCGAATAGCGTACGAAGAATGGCGCGATTGGCTATGCGCCACCGACCAATGTGACGGCTGCGACCGCTGCGACTAGCATAAACCTGTAATTTTTATCGGACTTGTCGCCCTAAAATAAAAACTAAAAAAAGGCCGTCCCTGCTAAACATTTTAAATGAATTCCATTCATAAAAATGCTTAACGGGACAGCCTTTTTGCATCTTACATACCCAGCTTAATAGCCTCAATATTCAGCGGAATAAGATCGGCTCGCCTACCGGCAAATCGTTTCTCCAGCACTCTTGTAATTTCGTCTAATGTAAACAGCCCGGCTTCTTTTACAAAACCCGCAAGCATTACCATGTTTGAAACGCGGGCGTTACCAACTTTAACAGCTATATTTGTCGCGTCAAGTTCTATAATTTTAACATCATCGCGCGCAATTTTGTCTGTGACTATGGATGTGTTTATAAGCACAAGGCCGCCCGGTTTTACACGTGGCAAAAATTTATCCACAGAAGGGCGGTTCATGGCGCACAGGATGTCGATATTATTTTGCACCATTGGGCTGCCTATCATTTTATCGGATAGGATAACGGAACAGTTGGCTGTACCGCCGCGCATTTCTGCGCCGTAGGATGGCATCCAAGTTACATGCTTGTCTTGGATCAGGCCAATTTCTGCAATAACGTTGCCAAGCGTTAAAATTCCTTGCCCGCCAAAACCGGAACATACAATACGTGTCGTCATTGCGCACCTCCTTTATCGCAGTACACACCAAGCGGATAATATGGCACCATGGCGTCTTTCACAAAAGCCATGGAGTCCACCGGGGTCATGTTCCAGCCTACGTTACAGCCTGCAAGCACTTCTATCATAGAAAAGCCCTTGCCTTCAACTTGATTTTGGAAGGCTTTTTTTATTGCCTTTTTCGCCTTATTAATGTGAATTATATCGTGGACAGAAACCCTTTCGATATACGTGGCAGATGGCACTTGCGCCAACATTTCGCTAACTTTTAGGGGAAGACCCGCGCCTTTTTCTGCACGGCCGTAGGGGCTTGTGGATGTTTTTTGGTCGATTAGGGTTGTGGGTGCCATTTGGCCGCCCGTCATGCCGTATATGGCGTTGTTCACGAATATAACCGTGATATCCTCGCCCCTATGTGCGGCGTGTACAATTTCCGCCATGCCAATAGAGGCAAGGTCGCCGTCGCCTTGGTAGGTGAATACGATTTTATCTGGTATCGCACGCTTTACGCCTGTTGCAACTGCCGGCGCACGCCCATGGCTTGCTTGTATGCCGTCGCAGTTAAAAAAATTGTACGCCATTACCGAACAGCCAACCGGGGCAATGGCTATGGTTTTATCCAAAACATCAAGCTCTACCAAAGACTCTGCAACCAGTTTGTGAATAACCCCATGGGAACAGCCAGGGCAATAGGTAAGGTTTGTGTTGGTTAGGCCTTTGCTTTTTTCATAAATAACTTTTGCCATTAGTTAGCCACCCCTTTAACATTGGAACAAGATTTAGATTTTGAAACATTAAAATCCCAAGCAGGGTCAAATTTTAAGCCCAAAATTTTCTTGGTTTCATTTACGATTTCTTCTACTTCAAAAATTACGCCACCTGTCCGCCCGTAAAAATGCACAGGATATTTGCCCGATACGCCGAGTTTTACGTCTTCTATCATTTGACCCATGGAAAGTTCGCAAACCAGAATATGCTTGACGGATGCGGGCAGGCTTTGAAAGATGTCATATGGATACGGCCAAAGCGTTATGGGGCGGATAAGACCAGCTTTTATGCCTTGTTCGCGCAGTTCCTCTACCGCACTCTGGCACACGCGAGAAGGTGCACCGTAGGCTACAATCGCAATTTCGTCGCCGTCTTGCACGCCGTTTTCAACTAACGTTTCGGCTTTAATAATTTCGTCGTACACTTGGAAACGTTCGTGGTTCATTTTCTCCAGAGTTTCGCCAAGTAGGCTTAGGGAGTTTACGATATTGCGGGGACGTTTGTCGCTGTTGCCGTCTGTTGCCCAGGATTTATCAAATTTTTGCTCGGGGGTCGGTTTTATTTCAACAGGTTCCATCATTTGGCCAAGCATACCGTCGATAAGAATTGTAACCGGAGTGCGGTATTTGTCGGCTACGTCGAAGGCCTTAAAAACCATGTCTGTTGCTTCTTGTACAGAGTTTGGCGCGTACACGGGCATGTAGTAATCGCCATTGCCGCCGCCGCGGGTGGTCATAAAATAGTCGGCTTGGCCGGGCAAAATGCCGCCAAGGCCGGGGCCACAACGTGCCACCGATACAATTAGTGCAGGTAGTTTTGCACCCGCCATGTAGGAAATGCCTTCTTGTTTAAGCGCGATACCCGGGGATGACGAACTTGTCATAACCCTTGCGCCGGCAGCAGACGCGCCGTAAACCATGTTAATTGCGGCAATTTCCGATTCTGCCTGAACAAATGTACCGCCAATGGAGTCCAGTTTTGCCGACATGTACTCCGGAATTTCGTTTTGTGGTGTTATTGGGTAACCAAAAAACAACTTGCACCCGGCCGCCATTGCGGCTTCGCAAATTGCTTCGTTACCCTTCATAAGAACCTTCATAAGTTACCTCCTAGTTACGCTTTATTATAATGGGGGCCTGCCCCTCTCACAAGCTTCGCTTGTTGGCCGGGCGGCCTGACGCTTTGCGTCACCAGCTTCGCCGGGGTCTGCCAAGCTCCGCCGCTCCGCAGGTCGGGACGGGAACCGTTCGTTGCACTCACTGTCCTTTTTCAGGACGGGAACCGTTCGCTACGCTCACTGTCCTTATAATAAATCCCTGCTACGCTTCCTTTGGAGCGCGTGGGATGCCCGCCATTAACTACGCTCTACTTTAATTACAGAATCTGGACAGACTTTTGCGCAGATGGCGCAGGCCGTACATTTTTCAATATCTTTGCAGTAAATGGGGTTGTAGCCTTTGGCGTTTACCCTTGACATCTCTAATTCTAGAATTTTGGGCGGGCAGGCGTCTACACAAAGTAGGCAGCCTTTACACGCTACTTCGTCAAAGGTCAAAATTGATTTTGCCATGTAATCCTCCTTATTATTTGGGAATGAATGGGGCACTGCCCCGCGTTTTAGTATTTGGCTTATACTAATTTTAGTCTAAAGTGTTGACTATTTTAGACTGGATTTAGTATTTAGCATCATGATATGCGATAATGCTTGAAATAGCAAGATATAGTCACATAAACTAAAAACCGTCCAATATAACTTGTAATTTTTCCGCACTACTTCGTCAGCTCCTCCTAGCGTACCTTTGGGTACGCGTCGTCGTCGCTTCCTCGTATTGCGTCAAATTACTGCGTTACATTGGACGGTTTTCAGCTTATATGACTATAAACTGCCACTTGAATGCGTAATTGACATCACGCATATACCATGAGACAATTTGTAAAGTATAGTCACAGGAATGCAAAACTGTCCAATTATCGCGCAGCAATTTTGTGCAATACAAGGAAACCGTGACGCGGTGTTCTGCGGTGACGGTGCGCAAGGAGCAGTTGACGCAGTAGTGTGCACAAATTGCAAGCAAGAATGGACGGTTTTGCATTCCTGTGACTATAAAAAAACACACAAAAAGGAGCCGCATATGAACCCATTAAAACGCATACATTACAACGCCCCTGTAATTTTGACATTTGCCTTAGTGTCTCTGTTAGCATTGTGGCTTGACCATTTAACCGGTGGCCAAAGTAATAGGCTGTTATTTTCTGTTTACCGCGCGCCGATGTCTGACCCGCTTATGTATCCGCGCTTGTTTTTGCATGCAGTTGGTCATGCAAACATGGCGCATTTTTTGAACAATTTTATGATAATTCTGCTGGTTGGCCCAATGCTTGAAGAAAAATACGGCGGCAAGTGGATAATAATAATGATGGTAGTTACCGCTTTTGTGACCGGTATTTTGCACATTGTTTTTTCTGGCAACGCCAAGCTTGGCGCAAGCGGTATTGTTTTTATGATGATACTGTTGGCATCCTTTGCAAACATACAAAGGGGCAGAATTCCCCTAACATTAATACTTGCCGTTGGCATTTTTATAGGGCGTGAAATTGTAGACGCTGTTACACTGGATAATAATATTGCATATATGTCGCACATTGTAGGCGGGATATGCGGTGCGGCATTTGGGTTTATCGCAAACAAGTCCTAAGAAACTGTTTAGAATCTCCATTTTATAGTCACAGGAATGTAAAACTGTCCAATTATTGCGCAGCAATTTTTGTGCAATACAAGGAAACCGTGACGCGGCGCACCTGGCGGTGCGCAAGGAGCGGTTGACGCAGTAGTGTGCACAAATTGCAAGCAAGAATGGACGGTTTTGCGTTCCTGTGACTATAATATTTTTTCGGCTTATTTTTCGCCATTTTACTTTTGCGCTTCCTCGCAGATATATTCCGAATATGCGTCGTCAGCGCAAAAGCAAACTGACAAAAAAACGCTCGAAAATCTATCAAAAGCGAGATTCTAAACAGCTTCTAAAAGAACGCATCCTCCACAGCCGCGCACAATGCGTGATATATTGGCAAATGATATTCCTGTGTTTTAAGGGTAATGTCACTTGGGGCTTTAAGTGCCACATTGCACAGGGTGGCAAGTTTGCCGCCGTCCTGCCCGGTCATGGCTATTGTTTTTATGCCCATCGCGCCGGCCAATTCTGCCGCCAGGCACACATTTACCGCATTGCCGGATGTGCTTATGCAAATAACGCAGTCGCCGGGCTTGCAATAGCCGTAAACCTGCTGCGCAAAAATAATATCTGCCGAAACATCGTTGCATAGGGCTGTTATAAGTGCGGTTTCTACCGTAAGCGCGTGGCATGGCATGGCACCCTGCAATTTCGCGGACAAAAACTCTGCCGATTCGGTTGAAAGTTTTGCCAAAACCTGCGGCGCAAGGGTGACTGGGCGTTTCTTCAAAAAACCCTTCATCATTTCGCCAACAATGTGCTGGCAATCGGAAGCGGAACCGCCATTGCCGCATACATACACACAGCTACCATTCGCGACGGTTTCGTGCAGAAATGCATATGCTTTATTGATATCGTTTTCGCAGGGGGATAATGCGGGGTAGTCGGTAATTAAATTTTTTATAATTTGCATAAATGTAAACACCTCTTTCAATTTATGTGACTATATATTGCCCGCGCCATCACATCCTATGGTGTGCGCTATGAAGGGCGGAAATAACACTTAGAAGCTATACGCATGGTTTGCAATATAGTATTGGCGAGGCGTTTTTCCGATAGTTTTCGTTACTGATGACGCCGCATGCCCAAAGGCACGCAAGGAAGAAGTAACGGAAAATGGCGGAAAAACGACCGTCAAGACGGTGTTGCAAATCCATGTGCATAGCTTCTTAAACAGTCGCGTTAAACCTTCTGTCAAACACCTTGGCTGCTTCACGATTTAAGTCGTCGTTATAAATATCCGCTTCAATAAACTTGCCTGTTATATTTTTGAGGAAATTCTCTTTCAATTCCATTGCCATAAAAGCGGGATAATTTTCACCATTACAATCGGTAATGCCAAACTCATTTGCAGGAACAAATCCAAACCGGGGATAGTATTCTGGATGCCCGAAAAATAGAATTGCGCCATGTCCTAACTTTTTAGCTTCTTCGATTGAGTGCTTCATCAGTGCACCGCCAATACCCGACTTTTGCATTTCTGGCAAAACGCTAATCGGGCCGAAGTCCAATACATCACTTGTGAGCCGTCAGGTTGCAATATGTGGGCGTTGCTGTAAATGATATGCCCAACAATCTTACTATTCACTTCGGCAACAAAACTTAAAGCCATAATCCCATCTTTTTCTCGTAGTCGATAAACCATGTGATGTTCCATAGGGCAACCTATTTTTGAACGCTCTACCCTGTCAGGAGTATTGAAAGCCGCTCTTGTTATTTCTTCAACTGCTCTATAATCTTTTGGTTTCTCTAAGCGAATATTTATGTCTACCAAACTCGTTTCCTCATTTCAAATACATGGATTTTATGCACGTAGCACGCTGGCGTTGGTACATAAGTGCACCCTAGATTGAAACCAAATCTGTGATGATAGATGTAACATCTTTTAGTTTTTCTACTTTTACATTTCCAGCCTTGTAGGCGATAATGTTAACGTCGGCAGTAAAAAGCTTGTTTGGGCGAACATAACTAGCGACGTTAATTCCACCATCAGAAAAATCTCTGTCGACAAGTTCAACCGCGTAGCTGTCGCTAAAGCTGCTACTGGTTATTTGCGCTAAAATAACATCATCTGCCGAAGCGATAGCAACAACAAGTGCCGGGCGGCGTTTTGAAGAATTTAAATTTGAAACCGGAAAAGGCAGCACGACCACATCACCTTTTACAAATTTGCCCATGCCGAATCCTCCTCGGGAGAAAGCCATTCTTTAGCTAGTGCATCTTCACTAGCAAGAGTTATATTGCTTGATTTTTGCGATGTGACGTGAAAGGGAATAGCCTGTTGTCGCACCGCTTGACTAACAAACATACTGATAGCAGATGAAAATGAAAGTCCCAATTCTTGAAATAAAAGAGTTCCTTCTTCTTTTAACCTGTCATCAATACGGATATTTACTTGAGCCATAATGAACCTCCTTAATATAGGATGCTATCATTATATAGCATTGTGTAGCATTTGTCATTACTACGTTATTTCCACCCTTCACAGCACACATCATATTAGTTGCGAGTGTACCATAGTGAATGGATAAAAGGAATGTGACCATAGTTGAAACCCGGCATCTGGCTTGGTATAATTCCCATAAAAAATGAAGGAGTGGAAAGAAATGAAAAACATTAAAGTTGGCGGTAAACTTGAAGCGTCCGCAATATCCATGGGTTGCATGCGCATTGCAAACATGGATTCGAAAGACGTAGCGGTTTTGATAAACACCGCGCTGGAAAACGGAATAAACTTTTTTGACCATGCAGATATCTACGGTGGTGGTGGCGGTTCCGAGACTATTTTTGCAAAAGCCGTAAAAGAAGCGTCTATACCCCGTGACAAAATTATTCTGCAAACAAAATGCGGCATTAGAAGAGTTTTGTATGATTTTTCGAAAGAATATATTTTAAATTCAATAGACAATAGCCTAAAGCGGCTTAATGTAGATTATGTTGACATATTTATGCTGCACCGCCCGGACACTTTGATTGAACCGGAAGAAGTTGCCGAAGCTTTTGCCGCCATTTACAAAGCCGGCAAAGCAAAATACTTTGGGGTAAGCAATCATAGCCCGGGGCAAATTCGTTTACTTAACAAATTTTTGCCAAAAGAATTGCAGCTGATAACCAACCAATTGCAGTTTTCCCCAGCTCACACAGGTATGATTGACAGTGGGATTAACGTGAACATGCTAAATCAGGCATCCGTCGACCGTGACGGCGGTATTTTGGACTTTTGCCGGTTGGAAGACATCACAATTCAAGCGTGGTCGCCTTTTGTGTATGGGCAATTTGAAGGAATATTCTTGGAAAGCGAAAAATATGCCGAGCTTAACAAAGTTATTGGCGAAATGGCTCTGGAGAAAAATGTATCCGTTGAGGCAATTACAATTGCGTGGATACTGCGCCACCCTGCAAAAATACAGGCAATATGCGGAACAACAAATGCGGAACGCCTAAGGGGCATTAGCAAGGCTTGCAGTGTTGAAATGAGCCGGGAAGAATGGTACAAAATTTATATTGCGGCAGGGAACAAGCTGCCGTAAAGCCTATATACTCCAGCCATTTGCTATAGCTTGCGTGCTTTAAAGCCATGAGTGAGAACACAGCAATTTGACACAATGCAATGAAACGATGATGCGGCGTGCCAAAGGGCACGTAAGGGCACTGGAATTTTTGGTATGGACATAGATAAGACCTGTTCCAAAATCTACTTTCGGTGAATGCGC
>Ga0123355_10009897_pt1 | contig 14554 bp, 17 predicted proteins | sample TergutEmb28metaG_3_FD_89872 | JGI IMG/M metagenome (GOLD analysis project Ga0123355, IMG submission 89872) | Embiratermes neotenicus P1 segment gut microbial communities from Petit-Saut dam, French Guiana - Emb289 P1 | ecosystem: Host-associated > Arthropoda: Insects > Digestive system > Gut ...
AATATTTAAAGTCTTTTTTTGGGGTTATTTTAAAAGCCTGAGACCATGGCTCGGTTCTTGCCCTCTTCAAAAAAAGAGGTATTTTCCCCCCCCCCCCCCCCCACTCACAAAAAATGCATAAAATTCTCCTGCGTTTTGGGGTTTGAAGTTGCATCACTGTAACCTTCAATGCAAATGAGATCCCAATGTTTGCATGCTAACACAAACATTCAACCATCAAAACACTAACGAAAGGAACCAAAGCATCACACTATAGTTCCTTACCTCGAGAATCCCATACTCTCGATTGTGCTGATCACTGACTCGAAACAGTTCGCCGTGTTCTTCTCTTGTCCGGAACCGCAGTTGTATTTGTGTAGAAAAGCGGTCTGGTTCAAACGAGAGTGCATATTTGACGTAACTTTGAGGTTTGAATGTTGTGGGGACTGTAGCAGTGATGCAGCCTGGACCTGTCCAGCCTGGTTTGCACTGACAACGGGCCTCTGAGAAGCTTCCCACACACATGCCATGCTCCCAGCATCGGAATGTGGATTCCTGTGTGTTGCACACATCTTCCGTCTGTGGGCAGCCTGCCAGACTGTTCCGGGAGAGGCCTGGATTTGCTAGGTCATAAAGCTGGACACAGTAGTTTTAATTATTGCATCAGCAAACATTGCTAGCATGACAAAAACACAGCCAACATGCATGCAACTTTGGGAAGAGTTGTGAGAAACATTTAGTTTTGATTCTTGTCTATTATATTTCTTCCTTCTGCATTAGCAAGCGCTATAGTCACCATCTGGTGCTCAGTTATTTCCAGTTCCGTCTTGATAAATAATCTTCTTATCACTACCAGAAATATAATTTAAATTACATGCGCACGTACACACACACACACACACACACACACATACACACAAGCATAAGGGTGCATACACATATGCACAAACATTCACTAAAAGTGACAACATACAAATCTATTTCCTCAATGACTTTCCAAATTTCTTCTCCTGGAGGACAGTGTTTATGTTACACAAACATCATATTGCAAATAGAAGAGTGATTAATACTCATGATAAACACAAATGGTAACTTTTATGTTACCCACAATCAAAACAATGAAATATCATATATCAAAGCAAACATTAATGATCCTTGACATTCATTACATTTGAAGCACGATGTTCACAGGACAGTCATAAATGTCAAGACATTATTCCATTTTCATTTATAAGTTATTACTAATTTACCTTGCTGTTGTGGAATACATTTTTTATACAGCCATCAAAGGCTTTGCCCACAGGCATATACTGCCAATGGTAATGTGTGGGGTCAAAATTCTCAATATAAAGTCCTCCAAGCTGCAAAGGTGCATTCACATTCAGGTACTCATTGAAAGGTGGCACTGTGTCATGTGCCTGACAACTTGAGTCATCAAACTCAGGGGGTGTGCCATCCTCTAACTCAGCCACATCTGCAGATTTACAGAAGTCAACCACTAGCCGAACATTCTGAAATGACAATGTTATTGCGCATGAATATATTACAATTCCTACACTGCAAATATGTAAGGGAAGTTCCATGCCCAATGATTCAGAGACTCTTTCAGTCTCCATCATCTGGGTTGAAACGATCATGCACTATTATTCATGCCTATGATATACACACAGAGCTTGTGGTCATATTCCAAGCATGGTCCATTTAGGGGAACAATGGATGGAAGGATCCTGTTGGAAATGGTGTGCATATAGGGTACATTAGCCACCTGAACATGTTCTCCAGCTGGTAACTTAAACTACATCTTTGGAAAATGCCCTGGTGGTTGTTCGTTGCACTACAGCCATTCTATCTGAAAGTCTTCTTGTGTTTGATTCCCTGTCTACAATTTCTGGTTATATTAGTGTGTGTACCTGGCACAATAGTTAAATGATTAACATATACAGGGTCCGCCAGTGAATCGGGTGATTTGGCAATGGCATTTTTCTATTTTTAGTGTGAGCGGGGAAGGGGAATGATGCTGCCAGGTGGCATGGCCGTGAATAGTATTCAGTTAGAAATGGAGTCGTGGATTGGTGCACAGCATGCTTTCACTGTAAAATCATTTTATAAGAACAACGATAGCTACGTTGTTGCCCAACGTGAATTTCGCAAGAAATTCGGTATTCATCGAAACAGTAAAGTGCCGTCAGCTCATGCCATAAAGACATGGGTAAACAACTTTGAAGAGACCGGCTCAACTATTAAGAAGAAAGGTAGCAGTGTTAAAACAGTTCGCACCCCACAGAACACTGATGCTGTGAGAGCATCATTCGAACAAAGTCCTCGCCGTTCGGCTGTGCGTCATTCCAAGAAACTGGGACTGTCAGGTGTATTCTGCACCATCACCTTGCACAACTCAAGAATTGAAGCTGCAGATACAGGAAGATATTTCAAGAATCCTGGTCGACATGTTACGTAGGGCCATGAGTAGTGTTCACGTTCAGCTCGCTGAGTGTGAGCAGCGTAATGGAGGGCATCTTGAGGATGTATTGAGTGGAATGATTTGTTGTGTTTTTTTAATGTTTTGTGTTATGTTTCAAGACCACTGATTTACTTATTTCTGCAAATGCTAAAGTACGTATTTCCTTATAAATGTAACTGTATCATGATATCCAATACTTCTAATTTTTTTTAACATTTAAAAATCGTCCGATTCACTGGCGGACCCTGTACAATGTGCCACCTTACAGTGGATTTGTTTCTACCAAAACTGTGGAAAGGTTAATATGTTACAATCTATCAGAAATATTCACACAAAAGTGACATACAAAGCAAATTTCTGTTTTTAACACATAAATTTCCAGATCATAAACATGTTTCTCCTGTGAAGATATCCACTGTCAATAAATTACTGTGGCTGCTTGTCATCTCAGTCTTCAAGTTCTTACGCTCTATAAATGTTCCTTCATTTTTTCATTATTCATCCTTCTTACTGCACACAGACATTGGAACTAACATGTATGTAAGATATCACAAATTAAGAACACTTTCAGTAGAAGAAGAACTCTCTTAATAAAACAACATTTCTTATCTCTAATCATTCATACCTCTGTATCCCAGAAGACATCAATTCTGTGCCATTCACCATCATCCAAAGTATGTTTAGTTTTCACTCTTAGTTCTAGAGTTCCAGAACCAAAATCTATAAGCAATCTAGGCATGCCTCTTTCTAGTTCCAGAGAGATAAAATCTGAAATAAAGTGTAAACATATCTTAGTACTATTAACAATCTCCTACAATAGAAAACATAATTAATTTACATATTTAGTACTATACTTACAAATTTATATTTTATAATGTATTAATTTACTAAAGCAATACTATCCAAACAAGTAGAGGTACATTAAGAATGCAACTACTATGATTCAATTTATTCTTTAAATGAATAGCATCATCTGTGCTTTAGACAAAATCACATCTCTTTCAGTGGTCAAACATCATTAACATCACCACACATTCAGTAACTCATATGGTTAGACATATGAACTGTGGACTGTATCAGGATAGCTGAGATGTGTCTGCCAGAGTGTAAACTTCCAGCTACAGTTAATCAACATAAAAACCATCACATTGGAAGTTTTAAATCAACACAAGTATAAATGTATGTAAGTGATGACAAAGATATTACAAATATGTGGGCCTGCATAAGAAAGTAATGAATTACCTGAAACCAGGACTTCATCTGTTTCTGGAGGAACTATTGGTCCATTGTAAAGCAGCAAGCCTTCTGCTTTTCTTGTAATGAATTCTAGACTAAGATGAGAGTTGTCACACATGTCAAGCGGTGGATACCATGCCCAACCACTGCCACGGAAACTCCGTGCAGTCTGCTGGCATCGAGGGCCATTGTAGCCACTTGGACATGAACAACTGGAAGATAAAGCATTACAAAATTACACTTCCTGAGAAATCTCTATGCATCTTCACAAGCACACAAGTAGCACTGCAATTAAAAGAACAAACAGCAACAAAACTAAAAAAAGTAGTCAGATTCCAGAATTAACCTACTGTTTCTATTAAGAAACAGAATATAACATGACATGTTACAGTATTACTGGTATTTCATGAAACTATAGTTATTGTATATTATTTTATGTTACACGGAAAACTTCAGGAACTGACAACAGTATGCAAAGGAATATTGCTACCATACACTATATGTCTGAAGCATCAAGATGCCAATTAATCTAAAGCAGATGTCACTAGGTGAAGAGAAAGAACATGAAAGACTTTGAAATCTATGGTCAGAAACAACATTAAAATAGGAGAATTTCCAGGTGTTCAATGAAGTAGACAGTTGAGAAATGAAAAACAGAATTAAACATCAAGAAACAGATTCTGAATCCAGTATCATGTAATGTCTTGTTCAGCAACAGTCAGTACTCTTGTGTACAAATACAGAATAAAAACATTACAGCTTACCTAAGGCCGTACCTCCCTTCGATACATCGTCCTCCATTGTAACAAGGATTAGTGCGACAAGACTCGCTTTTGGTGAAGTTACGAGCTCCACATGTGCATTCAGCAATCACATCAACACGCACCCCGACCAGCGAGGTTTTGTTGGCATTAACCATGTATGGAAGTGTGCTGATGTCTAATGTGTTGGTACAACTGCCCTCACACATCTGGTTTTCATATAGGCACTCATCAATACCAACCATTGTGATGTTGATACCCACATCCTTCTCAATCTGGAAATGTGAAGTAAGTAATACAAGCATCTGAACTGATAAGGGATTTTCAGTAATCTTCCTAGAGCTCTAGGGACCCATACGGGAGTGTGATGTGAAGGTACATGTTACCTAGTAAGATTTTCAGCATGCAGATGAAAATCTACAAAAATCTCCACACTTATCCCACTCTTGACTACTAACGGTGGGTCCTGTTAAGGTGAGTAACCCATGCTAAGGTTGAGGTAATCAACCCCTTTGGCAGCATGGGTCAATTAGCAGATAGAGCAAGGGGGTCTGAGGGACTCCATCATACGGGTCTATCAGATTGGGTAGGAGGGACCCTTGAGCTTTGTTGCAACCCTCCTAGGAGAAGGACACTCCAAAATCAAACCAAGAGTAGACGACGTTCTGGAAGCTGTGGTGAAAGCAAGTCGTATAAGGGAGTAAATCCTGGCCATTCAGGTTGAGGGTTTTATGACGGGCTAACCTCCCCCCCCCCCTCCCCAGCTAAGTAAAAAATGTATGGTTACGAATTTCTCAAAGGAGCCTCTGAAGGAAGGGATGACTGATGATGAATGGATTTGGAAAAGGAATATGAAAAATGGAATGTGGAATGCAAGAACCCTATTTTGGTCAGGAGCACTAAAAGTGCTCCATAAAGAATTGTCAAATTTAGACTTTGACATAGTAGCGTTTCAGGAAACGCAATTTGAAAGTGGTATCCAAAAATTTGATAAATCTGCTTTATTCAATATTGGATTATAAAGTACAGGAATTTGGTTGCAGTTTTTATGTAAGTGGAGAATTTTTAAAATACGTTAAAGATTTCAAAATTATAAATGAAAGAATATGCTGTTTGAGATTAAAAGCTAAATGGTTTTCATGTACTCTGATAAATGTCCATGCACCAACAAATGAAAAAAGGGAAGAGATAAAAGAAGAATTTTACAGTTTATTAGAGCAAAATATAAATCAAATAGCTAGGTCAGACATTAAAATAATACTTGGAGATTTTAATGCTAAAGTTGGTAAAGAAAGCATATATAAACCCACAATTGGCAATGAGAGTTTGCATAATGAAACCAAAAACTACTTAATAAAAATGATTCAGTTTGCGATATATAATGGTTTAAATGTAAGAAGTAAAACATTTCCATATAAAGATATTCACAAAGAGACATGGTATTCTGCAGACAGCAGGACAGCAAACCAAACAGATCGCATATTAATTAGTAACAGATTCAGGAGTGCAATAACAGGCATCAGAGCACTAAGGGGACCAGACATTGGATCAAATTACAACTTATTGAAGATAAATTTTAAAGCAAAATTAAGTGCAAAAAATGGAAATAAATATAATGAGAAAGGAAAAATGGTGAATATTTTTCAAAAGCCGAAGTGGAAACAAGAATATGCTATAGAAATTAATAAGAAGTTTGAAATACTAGAAAATTTGGATGATGAAGATAGTACGGACAATAATATTAATGAAAAATGGGAAAACATTAAAACAATAATACACTAAACAGCAGATTGTAGAAAAGGATGAAGGCAAAGAAATATTTAAAAATAAATGGTATGATGAGGAATGCAAATTTGCAATAGAAGAAATGAAGAAAGCAAGAGGAAATTGGTTGATGAAAGGAAGAAGGGAGAAGGAAGAGCAGGAGTATCACCATAAAAGAAAAGAAGCTCATAAAAGAATTGGGAATAAGAAAAAGACATACACGAAAAATGTAATAGAATCAATAGAAGAAGACCAGAAGCATAATAACGCAAGGAAAATGTATCAGACAGTAAACTAATTTAAGAAAGGATATCAACATAAATTTAAGATAATTAGGAACAAAAAAGGAGAATTAGCAATGAATACAAAGGAGAAAGCAGAAATATGGAAAGAATATTTTGACAAATTACTGAACACAGGAGAACCAAGGGAATTAATTAAAAAAGGAAATAAAGAAATTAACAAAGTTGAAGTTGATGTAGAAGAACTCACTATAGCAGATGTAAAAAAGGCAATAAGAAACTTAAAAAATAACAAGGCAGCTGGAACTGATGGAATACATCTGGAATTAATAAAATACAGAGGAAATAAACTACTGAATAGAATGTATGAACTAGTAAGACAAATCTGGGAGAAGGAAAGGATACCTGAAGAATGGAAAGAAACAATAATAGTTCCTATACACAGTGAAGACAGAGATAGGTGTGAGAATTACAGGCGAATAGCACTGGAAAATGCAACTTACAAAATTTTGTTGAATATAATATTGGGAAAAATTAAACCATATATTGAAAAAGTTATGGGGGACAATGAGAATGCATTTAGAGATGGAAGATCTGTAATTGACAACATATTTGCATTGAAAATAATAAACAAGAAACTTTGGGAGTATAATTAGAGTGCACAATATTTATTTATTGATTTAAAAAGGCATATGACTCTACACATAGAGATACACTACGGGAATGTATGAGAGAATTTAAAATTCCCACTAAATTAATAAATATGTGTAAAATATGTGTATAAAAGACAAGAAGTGCTGTTAGAATAGAAGGAACATCGTCATCTTTTTTTGAAAATAAAACAGGCTTGAAACAGGGTGACCCTTTATCAGCAATATCATTTAATATGGCATTACAAAAAGTGATACAAAGTATAAAATGGTTCCTAGTGGTATAAAGATTGGTAAAGAACAACTGAATGTATTAATGTATGCAGATGGCATTGCATTAATTGGAAAAAATGAAATAGAAATAAGAAAACTTTTTGCAGAAATGGAATACATTGCCAGAAAGTTCAGACTACAGACAAACCAAGAAAAGACAAAATATATGATAGTGGAAAGGAAAAAGAGTTTAAAGAAAAATAAAATAGGATATTTGAAAAAAAATGACAAATTTGAAAGGTGGAAAATTTTAAATATGTAGGAGTTATACTTAATGAAGATAACAATAACCAAATAAGACTTGCAAGAAAGAATAAAAAATGCCAACAGAACATATTTTATGCTATAACAAATTTTTAAAAATAAAAACATGTCAAAGAAACTAAAATTAAGACTAAAGAACACAATAATAGACAAAACATTCACATAAGCATCAGAAACTTGGACACTAACAAAGAGAGATAGAAAGCAATTGAACATTTTTGAAAGGAAAGTGTGCAGAACAATTTTAGGCCCAGTATATGACAATAAAAAAGAAAACTGGAAAATATTAACCAATAAAGAAATTTATGCAAGTGTTGTAAAACCTACTGTAATAGAGACAATAAGGTTAAATAGATTATGTTGGTTTGGCCATGCACAGAGAATGGAAGAAAACAGAATTCCAAAAAGGGTATTATATATGAATTTGGGAAAAATAAGAGTGAGAGGTAGACCAAGAAATAGATGGCAAGATGAGGTGAGAGAGGATGGAAGAATAGTTGGTGGAGAAGGGTGGCAGGAAAAAGTACATAACAGAGAGGAATCGAAGACGGTCATGAGAATCAAGGAATCGTGACATTCTGCACATGCCAATGGAATGAATGAATGAATGAATGAATCCTAGAGCTCTAAGTGTCATAAGTGACAAACAGACATGACCTAAATTATTAGAAAGTCACAAGCTAAAGTTCTGTAGCTTGTATTTTACTGAATTAAGCTATATTGTTGATGGTGAAGTTGAAATTAGTAGCTATAATAATTATGATCAGCAGAACAGATGTGAGGTATTTGAGGGAAAAATGCTGACAAACTTTTTAGATCTGAGACAGAAAATGAAACATGAGGTTGGAGAAAATTAAGGTATTTGAGAACTTCAATAATTTGGCTCTTCACCAAATAATATATGAATTATCATATGAAGGATGATGAGATGGGGAAAAATGTATTATACACATAGAGGAATGATAAATGCAGGTGCTCAGAATACCTCAGTGGAAGCATAATATTATATCAGATTTTAAACAGAGGGTCAAGGTGCAGACTAAGTTGAACTGAATGCTAATGCACGTGCACGCACCCACGCACGCGCATTACACCAGCTAAACAATGGAACAGATGTTTTGACTGAAACGTGTTATAATACCGTGGTTAGTAGTACTTATATAAGCAGAGCTAGGAAAATAATTAATGTGAATCCTGAAAAAATATAATGTAAGGATGGTGACCGGATTCAGCTGGCAATGGCAGGCTCCTATGTACACTGTAATGAGAAGACAGATTTCGCAGAAACAGGGAAATTATTGCCGAGTCAATATCTAAATTATGAGAGGGAATGTAGTGAGTTAAAATTACCTACAACTTGAACTGAATTAATGAGTTGTGGTGAAAAAGATAGTTGACAACATTTGTTGCTTCAAGTCACATGCCAAATTACCACATAATTCAGAATGTGTAGACCTTCTGGTTACAAGATGATGTGCTGAAATGTGTATATGCTTACCTCCTCTCTGTGCATTAAAACAAGACCATTGAGGCGTACTGGTTTATAGTAGGGGGAGCCATGGGCAGAAAATCGAATGTCAGTTACAGGTGGATGTTTTCGACGCAACTGTACACTGAACACATCCACATTTTCTCTCTCGGTGTTGAGCAGGTCAGCCAACTTGTCTCGGAAACGGTCTGCCTTGCTGCGTTGCAGGCTCTGTGACTATAATACAGAGACAGAGTACTCTTTTACTAATGAATAAATGGAAAGAAGGATAGAGAGACTGATTATTAGTTTATGATGCTTATCCTTTGCTGTAACATTTGATGCAACAATTCTGTGGTTTCATTTCTATGAAGTTGTGGAAAAGAAGTCAAAACAGAAAAATTCATGCCAATATGTATAGAAGTGTATGAGTGGTTGTGTATGGCATTCTATCTGGTTCTCTGCTAGCATATTTACTCCAATAAAAGATAAGGGGTTTCACTTCAATTTGGTGCTTACATATGTGTGGTTGTTTCTGAAACCCTTCAGTTTACCACCCCCCTTCCCCAACTCAACTTTCTTTTAATAACTCCATTTTCCAAGTTATGCCATTAAATTTGGCTACTTAAATAGAAACTTGTAAAGTTATATGGATCACTATAACTGTGACAACCACAATTACACAGCAAATGCATGAAAAATTTGATTTTTTAAGCAAAGGAAATAACATATAACTGTTCAATATAATGATATTTAATGACCCTACTGAGTAGCTAACTGAATCATGCTATGACATTTACTTCAAAGAACTGCTAGACTATGCATCACTGTGTGTACAGACAGGAAGGCAGATAAACTTGGCATCAAATCTATCAGTTCCACAGAAAATCATTGTATATTAATTTAGTAACCCCTACCTTACCAGACATTTATGAAACAAATAATGGAAGTTTCTTACCCGGTAATTCCAAACTCTAATAAAATCCTCATCAGTGAGTCCTGCAATCCGCACTGAACCAGAGTTGATCACAGCGTCATGAGGAATCTCTCGCACCGTCACTGTCACATTGGCAAGTACATCAGTCTGGGTGTGTTTACGGTCATACACTTTGAATTTCAGATGATACCTGTGTTGACAATAACTGATGTTACAGCAACAAGTACAAACAGCTCACATTTGCAGTAGCACCACCATCTGTTCAGTGTTTGTACATGATTATTAAATATACTTCTGTACCATCACAAATATCTGTCTTGCAATCTCTAATCAATGTGCTAATCCAAATGGACACTCTGTATATATCACAATTGAGAGCACTCACATCTCCATGAAGAACACAACACACACTTAAGTAAATTCTACACATAAGCAACCAGTTAAATTCAAGTGTGTTTACCAACACAATAATAAATAAAATGTGATGCACTGTGATCCCAAAGTGCCTAGTGAGTGCACAGTATTAGGGAAGGAGCAGGAATATACACTAATCAGACACAGTACTGAAATCTCCTGGGCAATGTCTTTCTGCTTTTTTGATGTCTATAGAATGTAAGTTTGGGTAAGCTTTAATCTGTCTATCATGACCATTAAGAAGTTCTGCACTATTACCAACATAAAAGCAATTTGCTAATGCATTACATACAGTGCATTACAGACTCTCTCCAGACATTCAAAGGCAGGATTTTCTCTTGTCTTAATATCACAATAATGGAAAACTATATTAGTAACAACTAAACACTTAAATATTTAGCAAATCACATATTCTCCTAGACTCATAAAACTGCAGTGCTTGAAAAAAAGCAGAGCTCCTAAGATCTTCTGATAATTCATCATTTTTAAACAGCAAAATTTAAGAGTTTGTGAAGTTCTCCCTATAACAGGCCATCAAGGCCCAGATGGGGAGTACAGATATAGCCCTACTGTTTCTTTAACCTCAACACTACATGTGGTGGAGGGTTAATACCATGCCCTGGCCACTTTACTCCCGGGAAAGGAACATGGTACGTATTGTACAGAAGGCTGGGTGGGCTTTGTGGCTGGTCCAGATGGGTGCAGGAAATCTCACTCCCACAAATGTTCAAATCCCAAACCGTCCAACCAGCAGCAAGTTACTATACCGGCTACACTATCCGGCCACCATTAATAAACAGTAATATGATATGTTTGTGATCATGAATCCTTGATAATGAGGAGACCTTGGATCACTGGGGTTGTAGTGCCATGGTAAAAAAAAAGTGATATACTCAGTTATGAAATACATAAACGAAGGCCTAAAGCATAATTCAAAGATATGCTGCCTGCCTTATATATAACAGTGAAGTGGCCTCATTTTTCAGAATGTATTCAAGAGTGATACACAAGGTGAACTCTGATACATAAGAATGTTGTTGCTGAAATCTACAATTTATGAAATGAGAATGATTGCTACTCACCGGCCTTCCTGTGTGCCATGCTTCATTGTGATCATGCCTGTATCCTCATTCAGCTTGAAGCGAACATGATCAGGTCCCTCATAGTAAAACTTTTTGTCTGGCAAATCCCAGTCATCTAGATCATATACATAAACACGACCAATTTCTGTGTCTGGTGCTTGACCCTGCAGAGCAGAACAATTGAAACAATTAAATTCTGACACACAACTAGGGACACCACTTGGATTGTCTTTTATAAGCAGACTTATTTCTGCATATAGTGATCATCCAGATCACTAGTGAAAACAGATGCTGTTTGGTAAAGAATTTTCTATCCCTTAATTTGATGGTGAATACGAACATAAAATATGTGTAATCACCTTCCATGTAAGTGACAGTGTTAATTTTACCATATATTTTTGAAGTCATTATTTTAACAATTTCCATAGATGTCAATACATTTGTCTGCTAACTGAAAAAATAGCTCAATTAGACATGGCATTTAACACTCAACAGCACATGAAATTCTGCAGCAGGTATTTACATGACTTCCAGAGTACTTAACCTATAAATATCTAACATTTACAGTTTTCATGGAAGAAGAGGTTTAGACTGTAGTTTTGTGAGTTATGGCAAGGAGCTCTGTGGGTGACAGCAACATTCTGTATGCATGTGTTCCCTACATGTGCAGAACAGAAGCAAAGGTACAGGCAAGAAATTCCTGTGGAATGTTCGTAACCATCCACATGGCTGCAATGTAACTATCTAGAAAGTCAAAACCCAAATAAAAATTTGTTTGCCACAGCATCCAGACCAGGTTTGTTTGCAACCCAACCTCCTTATTAATGGGCACTAGGGACTCCAGAAACTAAGTACCCACACCATGATGCTGACCATTCGTCTCCATCTACTGATGACATTGAGAATGAATGAAGATTTACCTCCACCCTCCAAAACACCTTCACAGCATACAGCTTAGACACACAAACACCTTTAACTTTACCCTCAACAGGAGATCATTTAATGTCCTTTAACCCTTCTGCACAGAATTAAATGCCTGGTGTTATGTGAATGTGATGAGAATTTAATTTAATTCAATTCAATTTATTTAACGTTCCATAGATCACAGTAGCAGGTAAAATGGGATGTGGAACAAGTGACTGCCATTACCTTGCATGTTCTTGGATGGTGAATTCAGGTGACTTCAGTCCTTGAAATGCACAATGTATGTCAACTGTGGCTGGTATTCAGAGTCAAAGGGTTAATTAATGTATACACTAATTCATGCCACATAATTCATAATTAGTATCATAACTGCAATAACTCACCATATAGTTATAAACAAATATGTCTTTACTTCCAGGCTGCATCTTATTGTCATTCACATCTCCAATAACCACAGTCAGAGTGCTAGTGCCTGACATTGCAGGATTTCCTGAATCCTTAATTACGATTGGGATGAGGTACTCCTTTTGTTGCTCACGATCAAATGATCGCAGGGATGTGACAACAGCCATACCATCCCCATTAGCACCCTCTATAACACATCAAGGGATACAAAGAATTTAATGATGTGAACATACAATTATACATGGGAAAGCCAAACAGTAAACTGATGCTGGCAGTCCTAAAATAACATGGCAGATATAAACAATATGATTTGCACATTGGTTTCCCTTGTCTTGAAAGCGGTGATAATACAAGTACTGTGACATGTTTAACATAAGTCAAAGACAAAAATTAATCTGTGATTTAATTTCTGTGTTCTGAGAATACAAAAACTGGTGAAATTTATATAATGACAATTTTATGAAAAATTCCTCAATAAATTTCATGAGAATCTGCCAAGCAGTTCTTAAGTTGTTACAGTATATATACATACACACACACACACACACACATACACACACACACACACACACACACACACACACACACACACACAAACACACACACACACATATACACACACATACACACACACACACATATACACAAACACACACATACACTTCAACAGGCACTCCACAGGCATGTAGGTGTACTCAAAAAGGTGTCACTATGAAGCAGTGGCAACAGATACTGAATTCTTACTCTGGTCATGTTCAACTTTGAATGAAGCTCTGATGATGTCATCAGCATTGGGATCCATCCTGAATGTGAAAGGTGGTCCATTGCTTTTTGATCTGTCATCGTCATCAGTTGCAAGAATCTCCACCACTTTCCTGGGTGGAACATGTTCAGGCAGCACTGGGCGATAATCTTTCAGAAATGTTGGAGCATTGTCATTAATATCCTGCACAATCACAGTCAGAGTGGCTGTGGCCGTCTTGGGTGGAACTCCATCATCGATGGCAAGCACTTTTACCTGCGAAAAACATGCGAGACATGTCAACCACAAACCCAAGATGGAACATAAAGGGGTTTGTTATTTGTCACAAGCCTGCAGACAGGCAGACATTGCAAATTTGCACAGCAACAAGGATCCTACAAAAGAAATACCATCTCACTGCAAAGGTAAAGATGCAGAGTCAAATATGAGGGACAATTTTTGTATACCCCTACAGTGATGTTGGCAGCAACAGCAAAAATGATAGGGTGTAAACAATAGGAAGTGTTCCCTCATGTGCATCTACTCAGTTTTTATTGTTTTCTCAGTAATGATAATACAGTGACACAGTCACACAGTAAATTCTGACAGGACATTCTGGTTTCAAGCTTCAGAAGCATGCATGAAAACTAGTGAAATTTATAAACGGCACACAGCTGAAACGAAACATGTTATTATATGTGAGGTGCCTTAGTATCCATTGTAAAGTAATGACTTTGTGGCAACCAATTTTGACATTGTTTGGGTGCTGAAGGAAGCATTACTGGACAGACAAATACTCAGTGATATTATAGTGAAAGAAAAGATACAAGGATGGCTTAGGTTCTTTACAAGGTTCTACGTGGTGGGTGGGTGGGTGGGTGGGGGGGGGGGGGAGAAAAGAGGGCGATTTTTAAAGAAAATAAAAAATTGAAGGGGAGGGTGGAAAAAAATT
>Ga0123355_10009898_pt1 | contig 14553 bp, 6 predicted proteins | sample TergutEmb28metaG_3_FD_89872 | JGI IMG/M metagenome (GOLD analysis project Ga0123355, IMG submission 89872) | Embiratermes neotenicus P1 segment gut microbial communities from Petit-Saut dam, French Guiana - Emb289 P1 | ecosystem: Host-associated > Arthropoda: Insects > Digestive system > Gut ...
AACCGTTGCTTCCGTTATTTAATTCAAGGCAATCATATCCGCCAATAAATGAGTTGTCACCACCCGGACTGACAAAGTGTATTTTTCCGCTTGGCGTCGAAATTGCCGAATAATGGCTCGGCGCAATTGACATAATCTTGTACGGTGTCTTGTATTCATTCAACTCATCGTCAACGTAGCGATAAGCCTTGTAGTCTGCCGCAACATAAAGCGTGCTTTTGGTATCAAACGCAATTCCACTTACATTTTCAACAATAATTTCGTCCGAACCGTTCTTTTTCAGTATTCCGTCCAAAGTTATATAGAATATTTCACCTGATGCAGACACCGCCAAGCTTTTAGCTTTTATTTGTGTATCAACTATATTGTCATTCGTATCAATATAGTAAAATTTATCATCTTGTCCGCACACAACTTTTTTAATTCCGCTCATTACGAATGTATCGTTGCCGCAATTCCGCTCCCAAACCTCGTTTGCACCCGTAACATACCTAATTACGTTAGAAGAATTTGCGGCAACACTTACGCAATCATCAATATATTGTGACCAACCCATATTCCACATAGCCGCTGATGAAATTTTACGTGTATCATATCCGGTTTGCAGTTCAAGACGAAGTTTTGTTGCCTTTATATTATTCAACGCAATCCACTTCTTCCCTCTTTGGTTTGCAAGAATACCGTCAACTAATTTTTCGCCTGTATCTTCGTTGTAAACTACATATTTTTCAGGTCTTTGCGGAGATTGTCCGCCCCACGCGCCAAAAGTTGCCGCCGATGTGTTGGTTTCAAAAAGTTCAAGTCCTACTAAATTTGAATTTGCATCAACATCTAAAATAATTGAAAACGGCAACAGTTCGTCAGGATTTACATCAACTGTTTTAATATTTCCAACCCTTTTTGCCGTAACCTCAAAAATCATAGCTCCGATTTTGACAATATCGCTCCATTCTGAATTATAAATGCAAAGCATTCCGCTGTCAAGAGTAAACTCCACTTTTTCCTTCGTTTTAAGGTTGATAACGCTTTCAACTTCGAAACCGTTGTTAGCAATCGTAAGCTTGTCTCCTGCCGGCTTATCGGTAACACAAATATACTTTTTGTCGCCATTTTCTGTGGTGAACCCGTATGCGTCAGCATTCCAACGTCCGCCGATAAATCCGCCGGGTTTCGCGCCAAAAAACGCAGGTGACGCCCATTCAAGATACGCGTCAATTGCGTCCACATAATCGTTTACAAAGGAATCAAATGTGCCGTTAGGATACGGCGGCAAGCCGATTGCAGGAACCCAACCGCTTGTTAAGATTGAAGTCAGATATTTAATTTCTTGCGGAATATTACACGGTACAATCGGATTCGGTCCAAATTGATACCACTCACCAAATGGGTTAAAGCACCATTCGGAGGGAACATTATAATCAATCCACGACGCACTCGCGCAGTCGTAAGACGGACTATACACCTTACCTAAACTTTCTTGCGCTATAACGTCTTCGTTGGGGTATGTACCTTTGTAGAAGTTATTGCGAATATTTACGAAATCCGGATTACGCTTGTGAACCGCTCCGAATGTATCTTCACACAAATTATAATCATTCCAACCATCATACCAAAATCCCGCGATGTTCGGATAATTATCCATCAATTCCATAACGACTTCTTTTGCCAAAACACCTTGGAAATCAGCGTATGTCGCTTCGGTTTGCAAACTCATATCACCTTTATATCGCCTGTATTCATCATGGTTTATAGCATTTTTCGCTCGTTCACCTTTATCGTTTGTGGGACTTGAAGTGATATAAACAATAACTTTAATTCCCTCTTTTTCAGCTTCCGCCAAAAGTTCGCCAAGAAAATCACGTTTAGTTTTATTAAGCCCCGGAATATTCGTTTTCCAGGTAATCATCCAGTTTACATCGCTATGAAAATTCGCCAAAGTTATGTAAGACGCGCGAAGCTTTTTCGCCGTTTTGATCCAATCTTTCGCGTTCCAGCCTTCGGTTTTTGCTTCAAATTTGTCAGCCGAATTTCCGTTGGGAAGTCCCCAATGCAAGAACAAACAGGTTCTCGCCGATTTATACCAATGCCCTTCTCTCATGCACAGTCCTCCTGTTGCAATTATCTATAAATTTTCAAACGGCGTGCCGAGGGCGTCACGCCCTACATAATTCAACTGTGTAGGGCGCGATGCCCACAGCGCGCCGTTTATATATTTTCCATATAAGTTTTATAACTATCTCTTCACAACTACAATTGTTCGCACGTTTCCGCCGCGAATATGAACCGCCATAAAATCTCCCGAAGCAATATTATTAAAATCTCCCACCGTTACCGTGTTAGTAACTGTATCAACAACATAAACAACTGTCATAGGCATTGCAAAGAATGCGCGAACACGAGGAGCAGAATGCCACGTCGGCGTTTCCGGCGTTCCGCCCGTAACTACTCTGGGGTTTTCAACAAAAGTCAGCACAACGTTTGAAAGAACACTTAAAGCCACACCTGTCGCAAAATAAGATTCGTGGAAATATACTCGCGCCGCGCCATGGTTCTCTAAAGAACTTCCTATATCTAACTCGTTTAGTTGACCGCTGTTTATACCTTCATATCCCTGTGTCATATTTGCAAAATTATGAGCTAAAACTCGCAACGCCGTCATATTACCTAATGCGTCAGTTGAAAATTGTATTATATCCCCTCTTTGCAAATCGCGGGCGTAAATAATGAAATCGCCAACCATTGGGTTGTTCTGACGCCATATATTGCTTATATCCGCACGAGGAATAAACATTCTAATTCCAATATTCCTTGCCATTACTTCCACTCTTTCGCCCCACACAAACCCATGAATCATAACGGTTTCTTCATCATTGTCATTTAAGGTTCGAATAACATCGTCAACTATCATAATATCTTGCGTATTATGAACCGTTCCGCCGCCTGCTCCGCTTGCGTCAAGAAGCACAATCGCGCCTATTGATAAGTTAAACGGCGAAATATCATACACATATAATGACGGTAGATAAAATGGGAGACCGGCACCGGGAACATAATCCGGATTACGTAGCGCACTTCCGCGTTGACCTTCTGCAAGCGAATTTGACACCAAAAACAAATCTTCATCAGCCATCTGCACATTACCAAAATCATCAACAGGAATTGAAAATACAACTGTTTGAGTCGTAACTCTGTATAACGAGCCTAAAACATTATTGTGATTGTACGGTCTCAAAAACATGTCATCAAGTGTAAATCTGTCAGTGTAATTAACCAACGGCCCCGTTGATACTTCCGCAGTATTTAAAACCGTTATTCTTCCGGCACGCGCTTCGTAATGTATAAGCTGATGAATCGGTGCAGACGCATGAATTGCGTTTACCGCATTTTCAAATTCCACCATTTCACCGTTAAAACGCATTCTGCCTGATAATTCGTAAACTGCCATATCACCGTTAGAGGTGAATATTCTAATTTCCGCGCGTGTTAGAAAACTACCCGCTATCTGCCCTAACCCAACTAAAAATCCATATCCTCCCGAATCAGTGGTTCTAAACAAGGTTCCGGCAATTAGCCTGTTATTATCAAGGTAGAAAGTCGCGGTGATTCCCGGATTTATCGCCTCCGCGCTGCCGGCACCTGTTGCCCTCGTCGCGGCTAAAAATTCGGCGGATTTTCTAAACCTCTCTCCGTTTATATATATTCCGCCTTCGCTATCAACCATTTCTACAGTTCCTGTAACGCTGTCCGTACAAATGATAACGGTAAATACAGTTGACGCTTCGTTATCAATAACCGTTAAACCGTCAACAACTATCTCACGATCAGCGTAAATCATAAGCACCATATTTTCTCTTATAGAGCTAATTGGTACTTCTTCCCCACGCAACAAAATTCGATAACTTATATCTGCACCCAATAATGTCACATCAGGTTGCAAATATCTATCCGTTATTGTGAGGTCAAACGTATTTACTCTGTCAACAAAGTAAGTTCTGTATGATTCCACTTTAACAACGTTGATTGCATTTGCATTTCCGGTATTACTGATAATAGTAACTCTTCCATTGTCCGGAAGATAAATATGGTCACCCGGAACTCCCGGGTACGCTACATTGTTAAAAATAAGACTTGCAGTCGGCGGTATTGTAACGCGCCGCGTTCTGCCGTCTGTTTCTATGGTATACACTCCATCTGCAAAACTTGCGACAGTATTTAAGTCATTCGTATCTATTTCAATAATATTGTTCCGGTTTGTCGGTGTGATTGCTAATATAACCGGCACAGAACTTGCAGTTACTTGTCTGTAATAAACTACAACATGATACCCTAAATAGTTCGCCGCGTGAGTAAATCCGACTTCTAATTCCAAATCATTTATCATTATAAAACCTTCGCGAGCCGCACCGGATGCCATATACAATCCGGTCAAATCAGTTGCAGTCACTACGCCTTCTGCTCTGTAAATTGAACTATTAACACTTAAAACAGTATTTCCTTGAGCGTCATATACTGTGTGCGTACCGGCTTGAACCATTTCCCATATTTCAACATTCATAACGTTGTAAATAAGCCGCGCCATAGTTCTTCGATCAACATTTGCATACATAGGAAGGTTAATTCCGTTAAGTAATCCCAATTCGTTGGCAACTCGCAAATTTCCAATAGGGTAGCCACCTAAAAAATACGCTCTTGAACCATATCCGGCTAGCAATACAAGAGATCTAATCGCATGTTCTAAACGAATTGTAGCATCGGGTGAAAACATCTCATCCCCCGTGCCGTTCATAAGCCGGAAAGCCGCAATCGTGTTAATTTCATTAAACTGACCATCGTCAGGCGCGACATCACGGAAAAAGCGAAGTTCCGTTACGGGTGGTCTGCCGAGAAGTGCGTACAAATACACCGCAAACTCTGCCCTCGACACAGGATCATCAGGGTCAAATTCACCGTTAGCTCTGTTCTGCATAAATCCAAGGCTTACAACAATAGACTCCACCTGTTCGTCAGAGAAGAATCTCGCTTCTGTTTGCCCCGTAAAAAGCAAAGTAAACATAAACGCTGTCACAAGCATTAAAGATGTGATTTTTAGTTTATTCATAACCTTTGACCCCCATCAACTCAATAATTATCATATCTAACATTCTCAATTCGGAAATACCGTCGCCTGATGATAAGGCATTCCGGGGAAATCATCCCAAATAAACAAGTTACAAACCATACCGGGCGTTACTTCACTAAGAGTAAATCCAATACTTATAGTTTGTTCTTCGCTGTATCCAATCGTTGAACGCATCATCACAACGTCAACCATCAAACCATCGATATCTCTAAACGCAAGTATTACAACTACATCTCTTTCCACTCCCTCAATGGGAATCAAGCTTTCAAGTTGAACTTCCGCCACAATTCTGCCATCTGACGGAAAACTCGTTATCGTATTTCCTGAAAAATCAGTAAAGCGAATATCCTCAACTCTAACTAAAACCGCCGGCTCTTCCATTGTTGTAAAAGTAAACTCTTGCTCTGACGAAAGATTTCCGCCGTCCACGCTCGCCACACTTGTTGGAATAATCAACGTATGAGCCGTATCAAATGCCATAACATTTTGGAAATTGATATTAACTCTCGTTGGGTCGATCCCGTCAACTCCCGCGGTTATCGGAACAGTTATTCCGCCGGCGGTAACTCTTATTCCACCTAAGGAATTTGGGTTTATAGGTTCGTTAAATTGCAAATTAATTTGCGGACGAACATGAACATCCGTTTGCCCTTGCAAATTAGCGCCCTCAACTGTAACACTCTCTAACACTAGCGGAGTAATTGTTACTTGTCGCAGTTCCATATCTGTAAGGATAATAAAGCCGCCATCGCCAAATATTCCGTTTGATTCCCTAAAATCAATTATAAGTCCATCAACGAAATCTGCTACAAATGCCGCGCGGAATGGGATTGCGCGATTACGAACAAGATTTGTTTCGGTGCCGTCATCTGCCACACTATAAATTGTAAGCAAAACTTCTCCTCTTATTCCAAGTGATGGCATAAGCGTTTGTATAACTCGAAAACGCCCGCCCTGTCCCGCCGGAACACCAAGAGATGTATGACTCCACGGCCGATAGTGATTAGCGAAAAATGAACCGTCATCCGTAAGAGATAATCCAAACGGGGTGGAGTTACTAGCATACATATTCCAAGTAACGCCAAAGGATGGCAAGCCTCTAAAACCACCTGTTAAATTTGCTAAGTCAATTACATAATCAATAGTCAAACCGTCAACTAAATCTCTTCGCGGAAACGCTAAATTTGTTCCGAAATGGTCTCCTGTACCAAAGATACTATGAGCAAAATTTACACCTGCCGCATGCAGTGCCGGATTTAAAGCGCTTAATTCCAATGGTCCAACATGAGTCCAAAGCACTTCTACATTCGACATCGGCACGACATCGGCATACGTTTCCTCAATTTCAGAATAAGCTTCCGCTGCTTCATAAACGTCATCCGCTTCATAAGTCTCAACAACCTCATAAGTTTTATACTCATAAGGCTCATCTACCGTGTCGGCATATACCGATGACATAGTCATCGGTATAGCCAACATTGTAAGCACCACAAAAACGGCTAAAAGTTTTTTAAATCTCATTATCCATCATCTCCAATCGCCTATTACAAAGACGGTAAAGTTAACGGCGCTCTTATGCCCAACGGAGTCATTGTCGCAAATCCGTCCCAAACGAAAGAATAAAGCCGTAAATTCTCAATAGTTACTCCTGCCATCGGAAGGGAAATAGTCAATATGCCGGTTTCTTCTCCGTAGCTAAGGTTTTCAAATTCATCAAAGTCAACAACTACAACACTATTGTTTCTAACATCCATCAACGTCAATATAACAATACCATCTTTATCAGGTGTTCCTGAACCGAAATGACTGGTAGCTATAACTTCTACAATTAGATTACCGCTTTCTACTCTCGCATCTTCAAGCGCAACAGTAATTATATCAGTAGGTGGTGTAAAGTCAATAACACTCAAACTCATATTAGAAAGAGTGATAAATCCAGGGCCAGGACCGATAGGGTCATAACCGTCACGAAGAAATTCCGCGTTTGAACGGTGGAAATTTATAGCAATCGCATCAACAAACGTTCCTGCGAATTGCGATTGGAACGGAAATGCCTGATTATCGATAAGCCGCTCGCCATTGTCCGCGTTGTAAATTGTAAGCAACACTTCTCTGTTTGACGGCATAAGCGTTTGTATAACTCTATACCGTCCTTCTCCCATTCTCACCGGAATACCGAGTGAAACATGATTAAATCCGCCGCTCGAACGGTCGATATAAGAGAAATAACCTGTATAATCAGTTACAGCTAACACAAACGGAGCATTTGCACCAACATCTAGATTCCAAGCAGTGGCAAAGGATGGGAATCCTCTAAAACCGCCTGTTATATTACTTAAATCAATAACATAATCCAAAGTCAAACCGTCCATATTGTCATTAAGTTCAACTCTCGGGAAATCCAAATTCGTTCCAAAGTGGTCACCGGTAGCACCGTGAATACTGTGCGCATGCCATGCGAAATCACCGATATTTATTCCTCTAAACTCCGTTGGCCCCGCATGTGTCCAAGAAACCGTCGGAACAAACGGGTCGTCATTGGTATAGAAAATTCTCAAACTGTTAATTGTTAACGTTCCGCCATGCGCCGGGTTGTCAACATAGTTTAAGTTAAACGCCAAGTATGAAAGCGCGGTTGTGCTGTTGCCCGGATTACCCGGCTCACCAATCATCCAGTTACTTGAAAACGGCGCTTCTCTTTCCCAAACAACCGTATTCGTATCAAGATTAAATATTCTCGCGTGCTGTGTAAGCTCATTAAAGTTTAAATCCACTCTTATTCTGTACGGAACATTATTTTGATATTCCAACGCATACACCCAACCACCCGGATTAGCAGCGCTGTTTACAACGTGTCTTAAATATCCGTTTTGTACGCTAAAACGCGAAACTCCGCTGTTCATGCTTTCGTTTGCAATAGGTCCGTCCGTCAATGAGAAGAACGCGTTGTTTGCTTGAATCAAACCGTTTATTGAAAAATCAAGCTCTTGCGTAAGTAATCCGTTTGCCGGAATATGCGGATAAAGATCAGCCACCGGAAGATTCGGATGAAAATGTCCTCTGTTAGTAAATGTTTGCGTTATAACCGCTCCAACACCCGGAACAATTATCGGCTCAACTTCACCAAATCCTGATATAAACGTATTTGGTACAGGACCCGCTTCCATTCCCGCATAATTGATAACAATCGGGAACGGCGATTCCAACGGCAAAGCGTCACGCAATGCCGGCGGAACAAGCGGATTGTCAAGTACGCTTAACTCCATTAAAGAAAGCGTAATAGAGCCTGCCCCGGGACCATCAACATATTCTGCATTAGTGCCTTGGAAATTTATTGAAAGACCGTCAACAGATGTAGCCGCCCATTGCGTTTGGAACGGAAACGGTTGAGCAGTAATAAGACGCGTCCCTGTAACTACGTTATCAATTGTAAGTAACACTTGGTTGTTTGACGGCATAAGAGTTTGTATAACCCTATACTGTCCCGTACCTATCGCGACAGATGCGCCGACAGAATTCATACTCCACGGTTCGCGAATATGATTAACAAAGTTGCCCCCCGCTGTGCCTAACAAGAACGGAGAAGCGCTCGGCGTGTCCGTATTCCATGCGATAGCAAACGATGGAAGAGCGTGAAGATTTCCTGTTATATTTCTAAAATCAATGGTATAATCAATTGTTAAACCATCCTCAACATCAACCACCGGAAAACCTACATTCGTTCCATGATGGTCATTTGAAGCAGATCCGAAAAGACGATGATGACGGAACTCCCAACCACCAAGATTTACTGCTCTTACTTCAAGCGACTCATTGCGTTGCCAAATCCACGGATCATCAGGGCACGCACACGGCCACTCTCCGCAATCATCACATCCTAATGCCGGATGCGGCGCCGGAAATGTTGAAGTATCATCTCTCACAGTTAAACTCATTTGGCTAAGAACAAGATGCCCTGCCCAAGTGTCACCGTAATATCTTGTCGCAATTCCGTCTATGCGAGTTGCAGTAAACGCCGGGTGGAACGGAATAACATATCCTTGAACAAGACGCTCACCTGAATCAGCGTTATCAATTGTAAGCAAAATTTCTCTTTCCGGCATTAATATTGTTTTAATAATTCTATATCTTCCGTTATTTTCTCTTGCCGGAACAGCGGGAGAAAGATTTGTCATGCTCCAACCAATTCCCAATCCTTCGTGGTTGCGAATATGATTTTGGAAGTTATCGTCATTTACAGCTATCAATAACGGAGAATTTGCAGCAGCGTCCAAATTCATATGATTAGCAGCGAATGTCGGCAAAGCTCTAACAACTCCGCTTGTAACATTTCTTAAATCAACAACATAGTCCAAAGTTAAGCCATTCACGATTTCAGCTCTCGGAACACCAATGTTATTTCCAAGGTTAAAACCAGTCCACGGTAAGTTATCCATGTCAAAGTTTCCGATAAGCCAATCGCCAACGCCTGCGCCTCTGCGAACAGACTCAATCGGTCCCGCATGAGACCACGGCATAGTTGAAGGAACATAACCTTCCTCTTCTTCCTCAATTCGAATCACTATATCAGAAAGCGTGATACTTCCTGTTTCATCATTGTGAAATCTTACAGCGATAGAATCAATATGCGTTCCCGCAAACTGTGTTTGGAAATAAAACACATCATCAATAATCGGCGTGCCCGTTGCCGTAGCGCCCTCATAAACTCTGACTTCTACTTCTCTATCCTCCGGACGAAGCGTTTGTATAACTCTGTATGTTCCGTTTCTATTTACAGAAACACCAAGTTGATACAAGTTCCAAGGATCACGGATATGATTAACAAATCCGAATCCGTACATATGTTCTCCTAACAAAAACGGAGAAGCAGCAGCCAAGTCCAAATTAAAATGTGTAGAGAACGATGGGAAAGCAGGCATGGGATCGGTAGAGTCAGTCAAATCAATAGTATACTCCAACGTCAAACCATAGATATATCCATCGTCATACAAATCAACCCTTGGGAAATCTAAATTCAGCGCACCCCAATCATGATACGCAGAGTAATCTCCAACAATATGAAACCCAAAACCCGCGCCACCAACACCGGGTTCCGCCATAAGCGGTCCCGCATGCGTCCACGGTTCAGCCGGAAAATCTTCCGCTGAAACTGTCAAGACCATCATAGGAAGAAGTGTTGCCACCATCATAATTACCATCAGCATTGCAGTAATTTTTCTTAGCACTGTAAAATCCCCCTTTAAGGATTAGAGCGTGTTCACACACTCCGTATTTTAAACTTTTTTCATTATTTATATTCGTTTATCTGGTTGCCACAAATTCAGCTAATTGTCTTTCTATTTCTTCAATTACTCTGTCAATTCCGGCAAGGTGCATATTTTCTCGTTTTTGCTCCCAAGCAGATTCCCAATCAGAACGAGCAAAAAGTGTATCATCTCTGAATTCACTCTCAACCGCCATAATTTGAGCAAGCTCAACCCTAACGTTCTCTGTGTCAAACATAAAACCTCTAATCGGCGACACTTGTGATTCTCTGTTCAATCTATCAGTTTCCGTCCATATTCCGGGCTCTTGACCGTCCATATACCAAGCGTTAAACTGATTACCAAACTGCCATGCAGCAGATGCCAAACTCCAACCTCCGCCCGGAATTACGCTAACTTGATTCGAGCTGATTCTTGTAAAATGCCTGTCTTCAATTCCAAATAAAAGAAGATTAAATAATTCCTCGTCTGTATTCATAAGATAAATCAATTGGATTGCCAAATCAGGATTCGGCGATGTGCGCGAAATCGCAACCATAGCTGAAATTCCTGCCATTGCGTTGATATAAGGCTCTGTAAACGGAATCGCAATATATTCTCTTCCTGTTCGTTCCAAAAAGTCACCTTCAGTTGCCGGATGAATATTCATCGCCATAACTGCATAACGATTCGCTCGAACATCAACATCATCATCCATAACTGTCAAAAGGTCGCGGCGAATAAATCCTCTTTGAAACCAATCAGCCATAAACGCAACTGTTTCTCTGTCTTCCGGCGCGTCAACACGCGCGATAGGAGTTAATGTTTCATCGCCGCGTCTGATATACACAGGAACAGGGCTGATTTCCTCAAAAGTTTCTCTAAACTTGTCATGACTTTGAGGACGGAATGGGAACAAATTCGGATAATTCTCTACAATGATTTCCAAGAACCATTCAATATCACTAAGTTGATTAATTTCATCTGGATTCAAGTTGTAACGCTCCGCCAACTCTCTTTGAACAAGGAATCCATATTGTCCGAAAATAACCTGATAATTCGGAATAGCGAAAAGCTCGCCTCTGTATCTCGCGACATCAAGCACCGTTGCAGGCAACGCGCTTCTAAGTCCCGGCGCATAAGTGTCAATCAAGTTGTCAAGCGGAAGAAACGCGCCTGTCAAAACATTAGGAACGTATGGGTTAAGCCAATTCGAGGTAAACACGATGTCGAATTCCTCGCCCGCAGAAATCGCAAGTCCAACTCTCGTGTCAAACGCGCCAAAATCAATGAAAGTGATTTGCAATTCAGCGCCAATTCGCTCTCTCAATATGTTATTTATTTCACCCATAACAAGGGCATGGTCAGATTGCCTATCGCCCCAAGCATACCATGTAATCACAGGATAGTTTCCTGTTAAGTAGTCGCTATCCTGCCTTCCTCCGAAACACCCTACAAGCGCTAATGCAAAAACAAATACAAGCGCTAATGCAATCATTTTTTTCATAGTATCCACTCCTTAAATTAAAAATAATATTATAAATTTTCATCATTATCTGTTTTTAATGTTTTAAATTATTCTTTAACCGAACCAACCGTTAATCCTCTCACAAAATATTTTTGGAAAAACGGGAAAATGAACAACATCGGTCCTGATGCCACAACAACCATCGCCATTCTCACTGTTTCTGTCGGAATCGCGCCCATGTCCCGCACGAATTGCGGCATTGTGTTAAACTGCTGAGCAACAAACTGTATATGCATCATTATGTTGTGAAGCAAAAGTTGAAGCGGATAAAGTTCCTGCGTTCTTATATAAAGCATAGCTAAGAACCAGTCATTCCACCGCCCCAGAGCACCCAGCAACGAGACGGTCGCAATCGCGGGTAAAGCCAAAGGCATTGCGACTTTCATAAAAATGGTAAACTCGCTTGCACCGTCAATTTTCGCGGCTTCAAACAATGCCGGCGGCGTGTTAGCAAAAAAAGTTCGAAGCAACACGATATGGAAAGCGTTTACAAGCGTCGGAAGAATAAGCACCCATATGTTATCTAATAAGCTTAATCCATCAGCAATCCATATATATGTAGGTATCATCCCGCCGTTAAACAGCATTGTGAAAAATATGTAAAACATAAACGGTCGGCGGAAACGAAAGTTTTTCCTCGCTAAACAGTAAGATGCCATCGCCATCATCAATACACTTAAAATTGTTCCCACAACTGTTACGAATATGGACACGCCATACGCGCGAAATATCTGCTGCGGAACCATAAATACATGCCGATACGCATCTAATGTAAATCCACGCGGTAATAAACCGAATCCATAAGGCGGACGTATCATCGCATCGGTTGAAAGCGAGACTGATATTACCAAAACAAACGGTATAATACAAGCAAGGGCTACTGCTGTAAGCACTATGTTAATCAAACTTTTACCAAACAAACTCTGCCATTTCTTTTTACTCGAAGTAACCAAGCGTAATCACCCTCCTAAAACAGCGCGTTGTCCGGCTGAAATTTGTTTACAATCATATTTGTTACCACTATCAAAACAAAACCTACAACCGACTGATACAGTCCGACGGCCGCGCCCATTCCTTCGCCAAGCGGCACAACCCGCAGCATTCTGAATACAAAAGTATCAATAACATCAGTTGTTGGATAAAGAACCGGCACATCTCGTGTAAGATTGTAGAACATCCCAAAATCTGCGCGCATTATTCCGCCTATTGCAAGAATCGTCATTATAGAAATCAACGGAACAAGCGACGGCAATGAAATATACCAAGCTTGTTTTAGTTTACCTGCACCATCAATTGCTGCCGCTTCATAATACTCTTGATTGACATTCATAAGCCCCGCATAATAGATAATACAGTTCAATCCGACATTCTTCCACACCACCGCGATTGTCAATATCGCAGGCCAGACCGACGCATCTTCATACCACCTGATTCCGCCATCCCAAGTCAACAATCCCATAGTTGAACTAAATAACGCGTATGTCATAAATCCGACAACAACCCAAGATAAAAAAGACGGCAAAATCATAAATGTTTGATACACTTTTATAAGCCATTTTTTTACGACTTCAAACAGTAATAACGCAATAACCACAGCGGCAACCGTTCCGGCAATAATAAACAGTGCATTCAAAAAAACAGTATTAAATGTAACTCTCATCGCATCACCGGATGTGAAGAAAAACACAAAGTTATCAAATCCAACCCATGAACTGTTGAAAATCCCTAAATCCGCACGGAATTCTTGAAACGCCATAACAACTCCGAGCATAGGAATATAATTGAAAACAAGAAGGCTGACAAACACCGGCAAACACATCAAAATCATTATCCAATTATCTTTTCCGCTAATTCGTTCAGGTTTTATCTTCCGCGTAGTCATCGGAGTGGTTTGAGCATTCATTCTCATTGAAGAATAACCTCCCTCGAAATGACATTACCCGCTGAATTTAACACATAAACTTCGATTCTAAGGTTCGCTCGATTTACCGGAAGATTGAAGCCTGTCACAAATCTTCTCACAGTATTGGCATTTAGCGTTGTTAAATTCGCTCTGCTAAACCTCAAAAGTTGATCTCCGCGATAAAGCGCGGCAACAACCGTTACATCATTCAAATTACCTTGCGTGCTTTCAACTGCAATATTCGCATCAATAAAATTTGCATCGGTGATGGCAGTAACGTTCGCACCTGTAAAATCACTGAATAAAACTCCAAGAAATACAGGTTGTGCCGTACTTTGGAATGTCATAACATAATCATTTGCCATTGCAACACCTTGCGAAGTTAAAGTATTATCAATCCTTACAGTATATATCGTTTCGGCTGTAATCGGTTGATTTAAAGTAACTTCCAGTCTCGTGCGGTCAAACGTTGGCACATCGTCAACGTAACTAATGCTGAACGCAACAGGGGTTGTTCCTCTCATTATTGATATTCTGTCTGCCGTAATTGACGCCGGGTCAATCGGCTGACTGAATATAAGATTAAATCTTGTTGTATCCATCGGGAATCTTACCGATGTATCGGGCAACGGCAGCCAAACGTTGCTGTTCGGGGCTTCGGGAACCTCAACCGCCGTAATTCGCGGCGGCGCGATTGGTTCGCTTTCCATAAAGAGATGACCTAATCGAAGTGCCCGCCCCGGTTCGGGATCGGTATTAG